>ERZ857629.1193-NODE-1193-length-30052-cov-9.368904_pt1 | contig 30052 bp, 29 predicted proteins | sample MGYA00519700_ERZ857629 | MGnify/ENA primary metagenome ERZ857629 (study PRJEB31778, sample SAMEA3449351) | human gut metagenome | biome: human gut; feature: human-associated habitat; material: faeces | place: United Kingdom | collected 2010/2012 ... | reverse complement strand
TAAGCCTGCCGCTAGCGTTCATCCTGAGCCAGGATCAAACTCTTCTTTGTATATTTCTTATTCTTCAAGTTCGACTCCGGCACTCTCGATTTCTTAAGAAATCAACGCTCTCGATTTTTGTGTTGTTGGTACTTGCTTCCTTGTACTTAATCTTTCAGTATTTTCAATCAACTACCGTTGTTTCTCAAACGGACTGCAAAGATACGCACTTTTTTATTCCCTGCAAATATTTTCGGACTTTTTTTGAGTTTTTTATTGATTTTTATCGTTAAAGCCGTTTTTCAGCCTTCACTTCGCCTGACATTGCAGGTTATTTTTTGAAAGTTGCGTAATTTTGCCGGAAATATGACAGGCGCGGCACGGCTGACATTCAGTGTACTGGACGTACACGACTGATGAGAAAAGAAATATAGACCGAAAAGACGAGCAAAGATTAGCAAGTTATTTTTTAAGGATTACTTAAAACCAAATGACAATGGAAGAAACCACGGAGAAGCAGAATCAGGGTACAGCCTCATTGAAAGAACTGTTTCTTGTATTCATGAAGATAGGAGCATTCACCATAGGAGGCGGCTATGCCATGATACCTCTTATAAAGAACGAACTCGACAAACGTAAGTGGATAGGTGAAGACGAGTTGCCGGACATCATTGCCCTTGCCCAGTCAGCGCCGGGCATACTTGCGGTCAATGTCTCCATCTTTGCCGGCTATAAGATCAAAGGGCTGAAGGGCAGCATCACGGCGACATTGGGCTCGATACTCCCATCCTTCCTTATAATATTGGCCATAGCGATGGCTTTCACGAATTTCAAGGACAATCCCACTGTCATCAGCATATTCAAGGGCATCCGCCCGGTCGTGGTAGCGCTGATTGCATCGCCGATGATATCGATGGCACGGAAGTCCGACAAGACGTGGTGGGCATGGTGCATTACCGGAGCGAGCCTTCTGGCCGTGTCATTCCTGTCGGTATCACCTATATATATAATATTGACAGTCATGGTCCTGTCGGTTGCCGTAGTAAAACTTAGAGAGAGGAGGTAAGGACATGACCATATTACTGTTATTCCAGCTTTTCGCCACATTTTTCGTAATCGGACTGTTCACGTTCGGAGGCGGCTATGCAATGCTGTCCCTCATTCAGGGCCAAGTGGTTGCAAGTCACGGATGGCTGACACAGAGCACTTTCACCGACATAGTCGCCATCTCACAGATGACACCGGGCCCCATCGGCATCAACTGCGCCACCTACGTGGGCTACGATGTCCTCATGAAAGCGACCGGAAGCCACATTCTCGGAATTATCGGGTCAATGACGGCCACAGCAGCTGTTGTCCTACCGTCCTTTATCATCGTGCTGCTTCTCGTGAAGTTCTATATGAAGTTCGCCGGGAACACCCTCTTCGAAAGCACTATGAGCTGTCTTCGCCCGGCAGTGGTGGGACTTATCGGAGCCGCAGCCGTGACAATGATCCTCGACTGCACATGGTCCGGCACTCCACTGTTATCTGAGGTCAATGTCAATGTCCTGAGCGAGAACTTCCCGGACTGGAAAAGCTGGTGCCTCTTCGCCGCGGCAATGATAGCGTCACTCTTCTGTAAAGTCGGCCCCATCCCCATCATCATAGCCGGCGGCGTCCTCGGCTTCCTGCTCTATTAGTCTCCGGTCCAATGACGGCCGACGCTTACCCGGAAACCGACTATGGTGTAAACCGCGGATGTATGCCCGGCCGCCTGCACGGAAATTTTGGAACAACCTGAAATCGGCATTTAGGGCCAATGCGCTACAGGACAATCATTTACACAAACAAATAAAAGTCAGGTTACCCATTTTTTCAGGTAACCTGACTTTTATCAATCACTGTAAATATTTGTACACCAAGCACTTGCGGAAAATCCGCAAGTGCAGGTTGTTCAGACTAAAAAACTCTTGAACGACTACTTATTCTCCGGCATGCCGTACTGGCCGATGACCTCACGGCAATATGTCATGCCCATTGCATCGTAGATGTCGAAGGAGTGCATAAGGGACTTCTTGAACCTGTCATAGTCCTTGTTCTCAGGCTGGCACCACTGAACCTCGCTGAGTGCGGACATTCTCGGGAGCAACATATACTCCAAGTACTCTGTAGTAGCGATATACTCAGTCCACAGGTTAGCCTGTACACCGAGGATATGCTTCTGAGCCTCCTCAGGGATATCAGTATATGGCTCGCACTGGTAAACCTTCTCTGTCGGCAGGCATCCGCCGATGGCAAGCGGTTCCAATGAAGTGGAATCAGACTGATAATAGTCGAAATACATATAGGTATTAGGAGTCATGATGACATCGTAGCCCATCTTGGCAGCTTTGATACCTCCCTTGGAACCTCTCCATGACATCACGGTAGCACCCTCGGCAAGCTTGCCCTCGAGAATCTCGTCCCAGCCGATAATCTTGCGGCCATGGTCATTGACAAACTTCTGGACTCTCTCAGTCACATAATTCTGAAGATACTGCTCAGCTGTGTGCTCAGCGTCAGCCTTGATGCCGAGCTGCTTGATACGCTTCTGGCAGTCAGGACATTTAGCCCACTCTTTCTTAGGGCACTCGTCACCTCCGATGTGGATATACTCTGAAGGGAACAGTTCCATAACTTCCTCGAGAACATCCTCGATGAACTTGAATGTGGTCTCCTTTCCAGGGCAGAGCACCTCATCAGCGATTCCCCATGTAGGTCTTACAGAATAAGGACCGCCGGTGCAGCCGAGCTCAGGATATGAAGCGAGAGCAGCTACCATATGGCCAGGAAGGTCAATCTCAGGAATAACTGTGATTCCGAGGTCAGCAGCATAAGCCACGACATCCTTGATTTCCTCCTGTGTATAGAATCCGCCATAACGGGTGTGGTCAAATTCGTTCCAGTTCTTGCCGATCATGGTACTGTCTCTCCAGGCACCGATTTCAGTAAGCTTAGGATATTTCTTGATTTCGATTCTCCAACCCTGGTCCTCAGTAAGATGCCAGTGGAAACGGTTCAGCTTATATGCTGCCATCACGTCGAGGAATCTCTTCACCTCATTGACATCGAAGAAATGACGGGCAACGTCAAGATGCATTCCTCTGTATGCGAATCTCGGCTTGTCCTTGATGGAAGCGCAAGGGAGAACCCACTTTGCAGACGCCTTGCCCTTTCCGCAGAATGCAGCAGGAAGCATCTGGCCGATGGTCTGTGTAGCATATCTGAAACCGGCAGCGGAAGAAGCCTGAATCTTCACGCCCTTTTTGGTAACGTCAAGCCAATACTCCTCCGGAGCAAGTTCTTTATTCAATTCCAGTTCAATGCATTTTCCAGCCGCATCTGAAACGACTTCAGAAGTCTTGCCGGTTACGGATGTAAGTTTCTGCGCAAAAGTGTTTGCCCACTGGATAGTTTCCTCGTCGAGTTCAGCGCCAAGTTTCACAGGAACACCTGCGACATTGAACGTACCTTCAGCCTTGACAATGCTTTCAGGACATGGAATCACATTGATTTCAGGGGTCTTTGTGCAGCCTGCAACCGAAATACCCAGTACAGCTGCGGTCAAGATTACAAATGGAAAATGTTTCATAAATTTAAATTATTAGTTTCAGTACACTAGGTACAAAAAGATTATCTACAAATATAGTGAAAGCCGAGTGAAGAATAAAATTCTTTTTTTATTCTTCCGAGGCGCATCCTATATTAGCCGCCGCCAGGCGGGAAATATAGTCAATCTATTTCACGTGGCAAGCGCTATTCCTCTGTTGCCAATGCCATTTTGTAACGGCCCTTAAGCAGGAATGCGCATCCTGCGAAATAAACCGCAAGCAGCACCGTATGCAGAAGGAGCTTCACGACCAAGGCAGAAGCAGGCGAAGAACCCGCATTGACCCCCGCGAACATCATATTGTCCATCAGCATTGACAGGCCACATACGGCTCCTATCAGCACAAACAGTGCTCCGATGCGTTTCCAGCTGTATGGAATCGGGTAATACTTGGCTCCCAGGACCGCGCTGATGATGAACATGACCAGATAGCTGGCAAGGTGTCCGAAGGCCGCAGCCCAGAACGAGAACCTTGGCATGAAAATCACATTGACCAATGTCGTGACGACGAGGCCGGCAAGCGTAATCCAGATGGCCATATTGGTCTTCCCGGAGAGTTTGTACCACATCGAGACATTGAAAAGCATCCCGAGCAGCATGTAGGAGAGCAGCATGATCGGCACCACGCCCATACCTGAGCGGAAATCCTTGCCGATGATCAATGCGAACACATCCAGATAGAGGAACACGCCGAGAAGTATCAGACCGCAGAATGCCGTGAAGAATTCCATCACGATGGCGTACAACTGCTTGGAGCCCTTGTTCTGCGCACGCTGGAAAAAGAACGGCTCAGCGGCGAAACGGAACATCTGGATAAACAGGTTCATGATTACCGAGAGTTTCACCGCCGCCTGGAAAATGCCGAGGCTGGACTGCCACACGGCCGCATTGGTATCGAAATAACGGAACAGTATCCTGTCGAGAAAGTCATTGACAATGCCGGGAAGCGCAGCCACCATCAGCGGCAGCGAATACGCAAGCATCTGACGCAGCAGTTTGCCGTCAAGCTCAAACGAGAAGTGGAGCAGATCCGGCAAGAACAGGATTCCGCATACGATACTGCTCAGCAGGATGGCGAAAATCACGTAGGTAAAATCCGGTGTCGGGGATATGAAATTGCCCAGGAAATGATTCGTGTGGGACGGGTACCAGAAGAAGAAAACCATATTGGCAGCAGTCTCCGTAAGGATTTTCACGGTCTTGATGACCGCGAACTTCAGCGCCTTGTGCTCCTGCCTCAGTTTGGCGAACAGTATCGCCGTAGTACAGTCGAGCGCCAGGATGCCGCCCACATAGATGATGCAGTTTCCGAAGCCGCCGTAGCCCAATGCAGAGGCTATCTGGTCTGAAAACAGCATCATGAACCCGAGGAAGGCGAAGCAGACTCCCGCCACGGTCACCAATGCATTGGCATAGACCGTCTTGGCATCCACGTCCTTCCTGTTGGCGAACTTGAAGCATCCGGTCTCAAGTCCGAGTACCAGAACCACCTGAAGCACAGCGATATACGCCATGAATTCCGTTACCACGCCGTAGCTGGCCGTGGTGAGGAGTCTGGTATAGAACGGAACAAACAGGAAGTTGATTATCCTGGCCAAGATTGTGCTGAGGCCGTATATCGCGGTTTCTCCAGCAAGTTGCTTCAATGGATTCGACATAACGTACGCAAAATTAGTGAAAATTTGACTATATTTGAGAGTTCTCATGAAGTAATCAAGCATTCAAGAATATGAAAACAAACATTATCACCAAAAGTATAGTCTGCCTCGCAGTCGCAGGAACTGTGGCAGCTTGCGGAAACCAGAAGAAGGTTAAAGATTCTGCCGCAGAGCAGGCAATGGCGGACTCATTGAAACAAGCAGAAATGATCCAGAAGCAGAAAGATGCCGAAAGCCTTGCAGCAGGGCTGCCGGATGAGCCTGTGTTCGACATTGTCACCAGTCTCGGAACCATCAAGGTCAAACTTTACAGCAAAACCCCGAAGCACCGTGCGAATTTCGAGAAACTCGCGATTTCAGGTTACTATGACAGCCTCCTGTTCCACAGGGTAATCGACGGTTTCATGATTCAGGGCGGCGACCCGTACACCAAGGACACATCCAAAGTCGAGCTGTACGGTCAGGGCGGTCCGGGATACACCATACCGGCAGAGTTCGTTCCTGAATACAAGCACAAGAAAGGCGCATTGGCAGCAGCAAGAAGAGGTGACAGGGCAAACCCTGCGAAGGAATCATCCGGTTCGCAGTTCTACATTGTCCAGAACGAGGAGACATGTGCCCAGCTTGACGGCGAGTACACCGTCTTCGGCCAGACTGTTGACGGGTTCAATGTCATTGACAAGATCGCTTCCGTTGCCACCGACCTGCGTGACAGGCCTCGCACAGACGTAAGGATAATCTCCATCAAAGTAGATCCGGAGTCAATGCCGAAAACAGAAGAAGTTCCTGCCGACAGCACGGAAGTAAAAGAAACTGAAAAAAAGTAACGAAATCTATATGAATCGGCACGGATATTGCAATAAATTCGGTCGAATAGTTTTTTCATAGGTTAAGTTTTAGGTTAGAATTGCGAACGGCTTGCGATGTGAATCGCGAGCCGTTCATCATTTATTTTAGTGAGCCTAACCTAAAAAAGAAATGGCGGGCAAACGTCCAATGCCGCTGCCCGCCAAATCAGATATGTCAGTAAACTATTTGGTCTTGTCTCTTGTAATCTGGAACTCTACGATATCGTATTGGTCCGGACCGCCAGGGCAGTTTCCATCCTTCACGAAGCCATAAGCCATCGTAGCGACTTCCTCATCCCTGCCTTCTCTATTCTTGATGATTCCAGGGAACATTGCTATCTTTTCCTTGCCATTTCCCATATCATCAATTCTTCCTTCATAGATGACATCCTCGCTGTCGGAGAAATACAGTGCTCCTACATATCTCAGACATGGCATCATACGGACTTCATACTCAGCACCCTGCACAGTGGTCTTTCCAAGATACTGGTTGCCGTCTATGTAGATTTTCTTGGTAACGCTGTCATATCGTGCCACGAACGGGAATTCCGTACCGGCATTGGTCGATGACCATCCATACACTTTGTAAGACCAGTTAGGCTCTAACTGTTCAAGCCTGATCTTATATGTCAATTTGGTACTCCAGTCCTTGGTGGTTTTTCCTGTCACTGTCCACTCTCCGAGGAAAGCATTGTATCCTGCTTCCGGTGTGCTTGAAGGTTCGTCACTCAGTTTGGCAGTTGCTGATTTGTAATACCACTTGCCTCCATAATTGAACAACATCGCGAAGATATACTCAGTACCCGGTTCCAGATCAGTCGTAATTCTGGTGAACGAACCTTTCTTTTCCAGGTCGTCCATCTCATTGTCCTGAAGAGGCAGATTGACTATATAACTTACGTACTCAGGCATTGTCTCCAGCATTGTCTCAATAGACATTCCATACAGATCCAACGTAGCATCCCAAGTAGCCTTAGGCATAAATGCAGTCAAGATGCTTTCCACATTCAAATCAGGGAAATACTTGACATCCACATCCATACGCAGCGTCAGGAAGCCCAGATAGTTCTTGAATTCACTATCATAAGCACGCATCTTCACATTGAACACAGGATCCGGAAGAGGAGTGGTGTAGGTCTTCGTCTGGAGGAATGAATCACCGTTGTTGTCCACGCCCATAACAGCAATAATATACTCTACACCTGGATCAGTAGTCCATTTGTCCGTGTAAGTATTATATGCGTGAAGACCATATTCGTAAAGGAAATTCTTGATGGTTTCCTCATCCTTGCCTGCAAAAGCCTTATCATATTTGGCCTTCTCATAAAGGTCATATGAGATATAGCTTACCTTGGCATCGTCAAGCTCCATTCTGACCACCACATTGTCAGAATTAATACTTTCATCAGTAAATTTGATGGATTCGTTGGATTTGCCGGCCGCAGGAAGAGTCATCTCCACTGCTTCAGGCTTTCCGACCCACTGAGGTTCCTGCTCATTGGAATCATCGTAATAGCAGAACAATGCCATATATTTCTGTCCGCCATACAGAGCCACCTCCTGGTTTCTGGGAGTATTCTCATCACCATTCTTCCATGTTATATCCTTAGGCGCAGTCTCCTCAAAACCGAAATCAGCGAGAAGATTGATGTTGAACGTGTCAATGTTGAACTCCGCCCCCTGGTCTTCCATCGCGAGAGCCATCTGATGATTATAATACCAGCTCTCGATATATGTATGCATATACTTCGCTCCTTCTCTGGACCTGATATGGTAAGAAAGGCTGGTCTTGGTGACGTCACCTGCAGTAAGCACCTGCTCTTCCGCAGCTGTCTTTACCTGAATGGAATCAGTCACACTGAAATCGTCACCGCTCTTGGAAGCAGCGAAAATCCAATACTGCGTCTCAGGCTTGAGATCCGGAACTGTCACCAGCTGCAATTTTCCGGATACCTTCTCAGTCGTACCGAGGCCATACACCAGACTGGCAGACATCTGTTTTTCCCCGTCCTTAGGGTCATCGGAGCAATACCATGCGAAACTCTCAGCATTGCTTGCCGTAACAGAAAAGGATATGTTAGTGGCATCAGCACTAACAAGTTTCACCTCGACCTCCGGCAATACTGCCTGCTGCTCTTTTTCCTTATCACACGCCGTGATAGTCAAAAGCACCGCCGCCAATGCAGAAATGCCTTTAAAAAAATTCATTTTCATAATTTGTTGAGTTGTTGTTTAGACAAATGTAGTAAAAGCGCCGAATAATCGGAACAAAAACCGCAATTCTTTTCGACCAAAAGCAAAAAAGGTCCTAGGCATCCCGCAAGACCTTTTTATAATGTATCCAGAGCAATTAGTCTGTAAGTGAGAATCTTCTGAAAGCGAGGACTTTAGCGTCCTTGTCAGCAGTGTGGATGTAGTCGAGGACTGAAATCTTTGCGTCCCAGATGAACTCCTGATCCTCAAGAGTCTGCTCCTTGAAGAACTTCTTGAGCTTACCTTTTGCGATATTCTCAAGCATTGCCTCAGGTTTGCCGGCCATTTTCGGATCCTCAGCGATCTGCTGTTTGTACATTGCGAGCTCTTTCTCTACAGTCTCCTTAGGGCAATCTGCCTCTGAAACAGAAACAGGGTGCATTGAGGTAACCTGCATAGCCACGTTCTTGCCGATCTCAGCAGGAACTTCCTTGTTGAAAGAAACGATGGAAGCAACCTTGGAGTTGTTGTGAACGTACTGTGCGATATAAGGAGCCTCGAGAGCGGCATAGTAAGCGAGAACGTGCTTCTCACCTGTCTTGCCGGTCTGAGCAGAAATTTCCTCTTCTACTGTGTAGCCGTCTTTCAACTTCACAGATTTGAGAGCCTCGAGGTCAGCAGGGAAAGCAGCGATAGCTGCGTCTGCTATAGAATTTGCGAGAGCCTTGAAATCCGGAGTAGCTGAAACGAAGTCTGTTTCGCAACCGAGGCAGACAATGATAGCCTTGCCACCCTCAACGCGAACGATAACTGCGCCTTCGGTAGTCTCACGGTCAGCTCTTTTCGCTGCCACGAGTTTACCTTTTTCACGGATGATCTCAACTGCCTTGTCGAAATCGCCTTCAGCCTCAGCGAGAGCCTGCTTGCAATCCATCATACCGGCACTTGTCATCTTACGTAATTTCATTACGTCAGCTGCTGTAATCTGCATAGTAAATAGAGTTTAAATTATTCAGCGTTAACTTCTTCTGCTTTTGGAGCCTCTACCGGAGCTGCCTCTACTTCTTCAGCTTCAGCGGCAGCGTTCTTGCGAGGACGGAGCTTCTTGGTTGCCGGTTTCTCAGCAGCCTCAGCCGCAGCGTCTTTCTCCTTTTCGAGCTTTCTTTCGTTCAATCCCTCCTGGATGGCAACGCAAAGAGCATTGGTAATATACTCAACTGACTTTGCGGCATCATCATTAGCCGGAATCACATAATCAATCGGGGTAGGATCGCAACAAGTATCAACCATAGCGATTACCGGAATGTTCAGACGGTTAGCCTCTTTAACGGCATTTGCCTCCTTCTGTATGTCCACTACGAAGAGAGCTGACGGGAGACGGCTCATATCCTTGATGGAACCGAGGTTCTTCTCAAGTTTAGCCCTCTGACGGTCAATCTGAAGACGCTCACGCTTAGCGAGTTTCTCATAAGTACCATCTTTCTTCATCTTGTCGATGGTATTCATTTTCTTGATTGCCTTACGGATAGTAGGGAAGTTGGTAAGCATACCACCCGGCCATCTTTCAGTTACATAAGGCATATTGACAGAAGCGGCTTTCTCTGCGATGATATCTTTAGCCTGCTTCTTGGTGGCAACGAAGAGGATCTTGCGGCCTGAGCGTGCAAGCTCTTTCATTACCTCTGCAGCCTCGTCTATCTTGACGATACTCTTGTGCAGGTCAATGATGTGAATCCCGTTCCTCTCAATGAAAATATAAGGAGCCATTTTAGGATTCCATTTCCTGGCGAGATGCCCGAAATGTGCACCTGCTTCGAGTAATTCTTGGAAATTTGTTCTTGGCATTTTTTGTAATGTTTCTTTTGTTACACTTTCCCTTCAGGCTGTAGCCATAGCCTGTCGGGCTCTTTTCATCAATCCTGAAGCAGCGGCATGTAGCCGGTCTCCGGGATTTTCCGCAGTCCCAGCAATCTTCAAGCAGCCTTCGCAGGATTCACATCCTGGCCAGGGTCCGAAGATTTCAACACCGGACTGTGCGAGTAAATCAATATCCAGACAAGATTAACGCTTGCTGAACTGGAAGCGGCGACGTGCACCAGGCTGACCAGGCTTTTTCCTCTCGACTTCTCTTGCGTCACGAGTAAGGAATCCTTCGGCCTTGAGAGCAGAACGGTAAGCCTCTTTGTCCACCTCGCAAAGAGCGCGGGCGATACCGAGTCTTGCTGCTTCTGCCTGACCTTTGATTCCACCTCCTACGAGGTTTGCCTTAACGTCAAACTGACCTGTCGTACCGGTAACTTCAAACGGCTGATTTACAATGTACTGGAGAGCCTCGTCAGGGAAATACTCCTTGAGTTCCTTTCCATTGATGACAATCTTACCTGTTCCGGCAGCGACATAAACACGAGCCACAGCTGATTTACGTCTTCCAAGGGCGTTTACTGTTTTTTCCATTTGCTCTGTTTAAATTTCGTTCAACTTAATTTCTTTTGGCTGCTGCGCCTGGTGCGGATGCTCAGGACCTGCATATACGAACAGGTTGTTGATGAGCTTGTCACCAAGACGGGTTTTAGGAAGCATACCTTTAACGGACTTCCTGATCAGCTCTGCAGGTCTCTTCTGAAGAATCTCCTTAGGCGTGGTAAAACGCTGTCCACCAGGATATCCGGTGTAACGAGTGTAAACCTTGTTGGTCATCTTCTTGCCTTTGAGAGCCACCTTTTCAGCATTGACAACGATGACATTGTCACCGCAATCAACGTTAGGGGTGAACCCTGGTTTGGTCTTGCCACGGAGGACAAGAGCAACGCGGGCTGCAAGACGGCCAAGTGCCAGATCGGTAGCATCAATGACGACCCACTCCTTCTTTACAGTATTCTCGTTCAAGAAAACTGATTTGTAACTTTGTGTGTCCACTGTCTTGATCTTTAAATAGTTAATAATAAAAGTTGCGATCCCTACACATTATAGGGGTCGCAAAGGTAGCAATAATTTTCCAAACAACAAAATATAGCGAAAAATCGTCTGCCGGCAAAATCCGGGTGCGCTATTCTGAACCACAGTCCAGAGCGCCTTTCAGCGCCGAGGACACCGCCTCCGCCTGAGCTTTCCCGAAGCGCGAGACCTTCATCAGCACCAGCAGCCCCACTATTCCGGTCAATGCCAATGCAGACAGAACTGCAGGCAGCACCTGAAAGCCGTCCGTAAACCATTTCCCCGCTGTCCAGAAACACAGGATGAACAGAAGACCTATGAGCGCATCGCATATACGGCTGCTCTTCTTGCCGGACTTCACCACAATCCTGTACCTGAACGTGCCGTCTTCTCCGCCATCCTCCTCGTAGATGTCACACAACACATACCGGGTCTGCAGCATCGTGGAATAATCCACCAGAATCCTTCCGCAGCCGAGGTCCGCAGCCTTCACGCCTTCTGGCAATGCAGAGAGCACCTTGGCCGAAAAGTCGAATGAAGCCAACGGCGAAACCACGTTCAGCACGGCATCCTCAGACAGCACAACACTTGTATCGAAATCCATAATATAAATATAGGTATAATTTACACGTTCTTATGACATTGACTCGGAAACATACGAGCCGGCTCCGCACAGGAGGACAGCGATCGTCTGGGACTCATGCGAGAGCGTCGCAAATATGATTCCCACCGGAAACGGAATCCCATAGACCGAGGCCAATGCAGTGGCTACAATGTAGTGGAACGCCCCGAAGCCGCCCGGCACCGGCACAAGCGAACTCAGACTGCCTACAAGCATCAGGAACAGAGCGTCAGACGGTCCGAGTTCAGACAGACGCGAGACTGCCGCCGAAAAGTCCAGCGACAAGGCAGATACATCCACACCGCTCAGCGACCTGAGTATAGTCCAGCTCATCAGCCAGTACATCAGCCAGATCAATGCAGTATAGATAAGGAACACCCACCACCTCTTCATCTTGAAACAGCTGACCACACCCTGCCAGAGTCCCTTCACGAATCCGGACAATGCAGAAATCACCTTGCTGCGGTTCCTCAACTTCCAGACAGCCAGCACACCCGCCACGCAGAGCAGGACCAGCCCCGCAAACAGCCACCAGACATCTGCATTGAACCGGCCCGCGAACGGCTGGAGTATCTTCTCTTCGACGAAACCTCCGAAACGGCTCCACATCGTGACCATCACCGTGCAGAGAATCAGTATCAATGTCAATACATCCCACGAGCGCTCCATGACCACTGTCCCGAGCACCTTATCGTAGGAAGCCAGGTGCTGTTTCCCGTCTTCCGAAGTAGCTGAGTTCCTGGTAATCACTCCACAGCGTATGAATTCGCCCACGCGGGGCAATATCAGATTTGTGAAAAGTCCTATATTGACCGCATTGAACACGGTTTTGGAAGAAGTGGAAGAATCGATAGGAGCGAGAAGTCCCTTCCATCTCAATGCCCTGAACCAGAAGGAAGCCACACCTGCAAGCATCGCGGCGACTACCCACCACCAATGGCAGCATTTCAGAGCCGACATGAATTCGTCCCATTTGACTCCCCTGAAAGACAGATACAGGAGAACCACGGCGAGAGCGGCAGATACCGCGTATTTGACAGCTTTCTTGTTCACGACATCAATTTCCTGAAGGCTCACAATTATATCGACAGCATTGCCAAAACATTGATAAGCTCCCTGTCGATAGGCTTGTCCTTCTTCACTGCCCTGTCGATAGGGACATAGACTATCTGGTCATTGCTGATGCCTATCATGACATTGCGCTGTCCCTCTTTCAGAGCCTCGATGCTGGCGCAGCCCAGACGGCTTGCGAGGATACGGTCGAGAGCTGACGGGGTTCCGCCTCTCTGCAGATGGCCGAGAATGGTCACACGCACGTCATACTGAGGATACTCCTTGCGGACACGGTCTGCATAGTACATCGCGCCGCCATCCTTAGGGCTCTCGGAAACGATCACGATACTGCTGTTCTTGCTCTTACGGAATCCACGGCTGATGAACTGCTCGAGCTGATCGACGTCTGTCTGGTCTTCCGGGATGATAGCCGCTTCCGCACCGGAAGCTATCGCACTGTTCTGTGCCAGGAAACCGGCGTCACGACCCATCACCTCAACGAAGAAAATACGGTCGTGGGAAGTGGCGGTGTCACGGATTTTGTCCACACATTCCACGATGGTGTTCAATGCGGTATCGTAACCGATGGTCGAATCGGTGCCGTAAAGGTCATTGTCAATGGTGCCAGGCAGTCCGATTACCGGCAGGTCATATTCTTTTGCCAGGTCCTGCGCTCCTGTCAATGAGCCGTTTCCGCCAATGACTATAAGCGCGTCAATGCCGTGGCTCACAAGGTTGTCATAGGCAGCCTTCCTGCCCTCTACTGTCATGAAGTCCTTGCTCCTTGCTGTTTTCAGGAATGTACCGCCACGCTGGATGGTGTTGCTGACACTCTCGGTGGTCAGTTCCTTGATTTCTCCGTGAATAAGGCCTTCGAAGCCCCTGTAGATACCCATCACCTTCATTCCGTTGAAGATGGCGCTACGTGTCACCGCACGGATACAGGCATTCATTCCTGGAGCATCTCCTCCCGATGTCAGGACTCCTATAGTTTTGATTTCCTTTGACATATCAGATGTTTATGTTTTGTTTTCTTTGAAGCTTTTGAATTTTCCGCGCCGTTATGCCACAAAATTCAAGCCTGATTTAGTAATTTTGCGAGATTGAAACCGAAAATTTTGCAATAAAACGATTCCACGACAACTATGAAGATTGGAAATATCGACTTGGGCGAGAAGCCTGTCCTGCTGGCTCCGATGGAAGACGTGACAGACGCGTCTTTCCGCATCGTGTGCAAGAAATTCGGCGCGGATATGGTTTATACTGAATTCATTCCGTCCGACGGGCTGATACGGGACGCCGCCAAGGCCATAGCGAAAATGAAGACCTCCGAAGACGAGGCCCCTATAGCGATCCAGATTTACGGCAATGATCCGGACGCTATGGTGGAGGCTGCCAAAATGGCCGACAATGCGGACCAGATCGCCGGAGGACATGGCTGCGATATCATTGACATAAATTTCGGCTGTCCGGTCAACAAGATTGCGGGCCGCGGCGCCGGTTCGGGAATGATGCGCGAGCCGGACAAGATGGTGATGATAACGGAGCGGATCGTGAAAGCCGTAAGCAAACCGGTGACTGTCAAGACCAGGCTCGGATGGGATGAGCATTCCAAGATCATAGTACCGCTTGCGGAGAGGCTACAGGATGCGGGAATCTCTGCATTGACCATCCACGGCCGCACCAGATGCCAGATGTACAAGGGCGAGGCTGACTGGACACTTATCGGGCAGGTGAAGGAGAACCCCCGGATGCATATCCCGATTATCGGGAACGGGGACATAAATTCGCCTCAGAAAGCCGGTGAAGCATTCGGGAAATACGGAGTTGACGGCATCATGGTGGGCCGCGCGTCTTTCGGGCATCCGTGGATATTCAGAGAAATCAAGCATTACCTGGCTACCGGCGAAATTCTGCCGTCGATGAGTGTCAATGACAGGGTCGCTCTCGCCAAATGGCATCTTTCGCTTTCGACCGGGCTGAAGGGCCCCGTTACAGGAGTTCTGGAGATGAGGAGGCACCTGTCCTGCTATTTCAAAGGCCTGCCTGACTTCAAGGAAACGCGTGTGAAACTGGTCACGGCGCCGACCGCAGATGAAGTCATGGCGCTACTGGACTATGTTTCAGAACGATGGGGGACCTGTCCGCTTGAAGAAAGTTCAAGCGTATATGGTTTATAGGATAGGTTTTCCATATTTTTTATTTAACTTTGCATGCTATGCTTGAGAGGATATTATTAGCACCATATTACCTCACCTTGAAAATAAGGCATGCCCTGTATGACAGCGGGGTATTCAAGGTGCATACTTGCGAGGCTCCGACCATCTGCGTAGGCAACATTGCCGCAGGCGGAACCGGCAAGACTCCTCATACGGAGATGATTCTCAGGACATTGCTCGCAAGCGAGAAGTGGGGTGACAAGCATATCGCGGTACTCTCCAGAGGACATAAGCGCAAGAGCAGCGGTTTCCAGCAGATTATGGTGGACGACTCCGCTTCATTTGCAGGTGACGAGCCTCTTCAGATAAAGAGAAAATTCCCGAAAGTAACTGTGGCAGTGGACCGTACGAGAGTGGAAGGCTGCGACCTGCTGCTCCACCCGGACAAGATCAAGACATCCCGGAAATACCGCAAATGCGTACACAAGGATGTCCAGACCCCGGAGCTGATCGTTCTCGACGATGCATTCCAGTACCGTTCCCTCCAGGCTGCATTCAATATCGTCCTCGTCGATTACAACCGTCCGCCAAGCAAGGACTGCCTGCTGCCGTTCGGCAGACTGCGCGACCTTCCCGAAAGACTTTTCCATGCCAATGTGATCATCGTGACCAAGTGTCCGAAATTCATGGAGAACTGGGAGAAGATAGAATGGGTGAAGTCGCTTCAGATTTCCGATTTCGACCTGGAGACATGCCAGGGTACGGACAAGACCGGGAAAAAGATGACGGTTCTGTTCACGACCATCAGCTACTGTCCGCTGGAGCCTGTATTTGAGGACTACGACAGACGATACATCTACTCGCACAATCTGATTCTGGTTTCAGGAATCGCTTCCGACACGCCACTGAGAAGATACCTCAGCGACAACTATGAGATAGTCAAGCATTTCAAGTTCAATGACCATCACAAATACACCGGGATGGATATCAGACGCCTACTTCTGGCTACCAAGAAATGGCCTACAGCTCTCGTAGCCACGACCGAAAAGGACAGCCAGAGACTGCGCGACTACAAGAAAATGCCTGAAGCCCTGAGAAAACGGCTGTTCCACACCCCTATCGAGGTCAGCTTCGTAACAGAGCACGAGAAAGAAGTATTCGAAACCACGCTTCTCAATGCCCTCGGCGAGCATAAAGCATAACTCCGTTACTCTTCACCGTCCGACAGGATCTTGTTCTGTTCCTGCACAGACTCTTCATGTATGGCATTGAATATCGCCGACACGAACTCCGCCGACAAGCCGTAAGATTCAGCCCTTTCCTTCATCTGTGACAGGACAGCATCCCATCTCGATGTCTGTAGAATGGCTATATTGTGCTCCTTCTTATATTTCCCGATACTCCGGCTGAGATTCATCCTCGAGGCGAGAAGACTCAGCAGATTTTCGTCAATGACATCTATCTGCTCCCTCAACTGGTCGATGTTTTCCTTGTACTCAGGACTGTCCGAGTCCGCTTTCCGCACTACCAGACCGGAAATCAGCTTTCCGAAATCCTCCGGCGTAACCTGCTGACCAGCATCACTCTTGGCACTGGCCGGATCGCAGTGCGACTCTATCATAAGTCCATCCAGGCCCAGGTCCAAAGCCCTCTGGGACAGTTCATGCAGATATTCGCGGCTGCCTCCTATGTGGCTCGGGTCCGCAAAAAACGGCAATTCAGGATAACGTGTACGCAGTTCGACAGCTATCTGCCAGAGCGGCTCGTTTCTGTATCTGGACTTTTCCCCCGTCGAAAAACCTCTATGCACCACGCCGAGCTTCTTCACTCCGGCCTGATTCAGACGCTCGAGAGCTCCTATCCACAGGTCAATGTCGGGGCTCACGGGATTTTTCACAAGGACAGGAATATCCGTACCTTTCAAAGCATCAGCGATTTCCTGCACAAGAAATGGATTTGCAGTGGTGCGGGCTCCTATCCACACCATATCCACACCGGACTTGATACAGTCGGAGACGTGCTTTTCACCTGCCACCTCGGTAACCACTTTCATCCCGAGCTCTTCCTGCACCCTCCGGAGCCACTGCAGAGCGGGAGCGCCTGCGCCTTCGAAAGTGTTCGGATGTGTGCGAGGCTTCCAGACACCTGCCCGGAACACATTTACGCCCAATGCCCTAAGGCCTTCAGCCGTCTGCATCACCTGCGATTCAGATTCCGCACTGCACGGCCCGGCAATCAGCATCGGCGCCTTGCCTTCCGGAAATATATTCCACTCCCCTACCGGTATGAGTTCAAGTCTTGTCCCCATCAAGTTCCGTATAATTAAAAAAGGCTGCCCGGTTTGTCAGGCAGCCTCAGATTTCATTGACTAGACAGTCATTATGTCTTTTTCCTTAGCCGCTATGAGAGCGTCTATCTCCTTGACATTCTTGTCAGTAACTTTCTGTACTTCCTCCTCGCCCTCTTTCTGGCCGTCCTCAGGAAGTCCTTCGTTCTTGACTGCTTTCTTCAGAAGTTCCACCGCGTCACGACGTGCGTTGCGCACAACCACCTTGCAGTTTTCTCCTGCTGACCTCGCTTTCTTGATAAGTTCCTTCCTGCGCTCCTCAGTAAGTGGCGGGATGTTGCAGCGGATCTGCTCGCCGTTGTTCTGCGGGGTGAGACCGACATTGGCATCCATGATAGCCTTCTCGATCTTCGCGATCATGGTTTTCTCCCACGGCTGGATGAGGATCGTCTTGGCATCCGGAGCAGTCACTGAAGCCACCTGCGGCACCGGAGTCGGAGTTCCATAGTAATCCACGAGGACATTGTTCAATATAGAAGGATTGGCCTTGCCTACGCGATATGTCTTGAGGTCTTCCTCCAAGAAAGCCACAGACTCTTTCATTTTCTTGTCAGCTCCTGTGACAATCTCATTAACTCTTGGTAACATAATATCTTAGTTTTTATGGTTATACGTGTACGAGAGTACCCACTTTCTCGCCCTTCAGCAATCTGGTCAGATTACCTTTGCAGTTCATGTCGAATACGATTATCGGCATATTGCCTTCACTGCAGAGGGCAAATGCTGTCTGGTCCATCACCTTCAGGTGGTCAGAGATGGCCTTCTCGAATGTCAGTTCCTCATACTTCACTGCAGACGGGTCCTTTTCCGGGTCAGCCGTATATACGCCATCCACTCTGGTACCTTTCAGAAGTGCATCAGCACCGATTTCCAAAGCCCTGAGAGCCGCTCCGGAGTCCGTGGTGAAGAACGGATTACCTGTTCCGCCCGCGATAAGGGCAACTCCGCCCTCTTCCATCACTTTCACTGCGTCATCCCTCATGTAATACTTGGCAATCGGCTCCATCGGAGTGGCAGTGAAGACCTGTGCATTCACGCCCTGTTCCTTTATGAACATTGACAATGCAAGTGAATTTATCACTGTGGCAAGCATTCCCATCTTGTCACCATCCACTCTGTCGAAACCCTTGCCCACACCCTGAAGGCCGCGGAAGATGTTTCCACCACCATTGACAATGGCGATTTGAAGTCCTGCCTTGGCCGCTGAAGCGATTTCTTCAGCCGCTGCCTGTAAACTTGCGGTGTCGAGTCCTTTGCCGGCATTGCCGCCCAGACTTTCTCCGCTTAACTTGAGAAGTACCCTTTTATACATTGTTTTCGATGATTTTCCGGAAACAAAATTATCGAAATATTATGAAACTTGCAAGAAACACCATATCTTTGCAATCGCAATCAGGAGATTGGCAGGGTCCCACTTGATGGACCACCATCTCGAAGTAATGGTTTTAACTTTATTTTAACTAATGGCGAACGCATTCCACTACTCCATCGGGAGAAAGTTCATCCAGGCTGTCAGCGGTGCATTTCTTGTTGTATTTCTGCTGCTCCACGGAACTATCAATTTCTTTTCTGTAATAGATTCATTCACAGGCGGTTGGGACAAGATTGACGGACTGTTCCAGCTTGGTTGCGACTTCATGGCGCTTCCTATCGTGACCATCATGGTCCCTGTGCTGGCTCTCGGCATCATCGTACACATCGTTTACGGATGCTACCTCACCTGGTACAACATCAAGGCTCGCGGCGGCTACAAGCGTTATGAAGTAGAGTCCAGAGCAAAGGCAGACTCATGGTCAGCCAAGAACATGTTCGTACTCGGTATCATCATCCTCGGCATCATCTTCTTCCACCTTACACACTTCTGGGCCAAGATGCAGCTTTTGGAATTCACAGGAAGCGAGGCTGAGAATCCTTACATGCTTCTCGAGCAGACATTCAGCAGCGTATGGGTTCTTCTGATCTACATCATCTGGTTCGTTGCAATATGGTTCCACCTCTGCCACGGTTTCTGGAGCATGTTCCAGACCATCGGTTGGGACAACAAGACCTGGTTCAACAGAATCAAGGTTATCGGAATCATCGTTGCTTCACTTATATTCGTAGTATTCACTACAGTTGCCGTGAACGCATTCCTCCATGCAAATGGATTTATCGGATAATCACTGACACAACATAATTAAAGAAGGATGGTCTTTTCAGGCCATCCTTTTTTAGTATTATGTCTATAAGAATCTACGTATGGCCCGGATAGCCCAGAGTACAATCCTGTCGAAAGGTACAGGTCCGGAAATGCTTTTCAGGCCGTAAGCCAAAAGATTTACCGTAGAATATGCCTCCTTGGTGTCTTCCCAGCGGGAGAGCACCTCAGCCCCTTTGGCATTCAGCTTGGCATTCAGTTCCTTGCGGGCAGCGTCCAGCCCTGCCATATCCTTTATGTCAGTGTACTTCATCTTCGCCTCCTTCTTCTTCGAAGAACAGCCGGACAAACATCCGCACCAGTCCATTCAGGAACAATTTGTCACGCAGCAGGAACAGCACGATGAGCAGCACCAGGAAAATCGCCGCCACTATAAACGCACCGGCCGCATAACTGCCTATCAGGTCACCCAGAAGCAGCACACCTCCAAATGCCGCGGACATCAGCACGATACTGCACAATGTCAGCAGCAATATGGCCACAAGAAGCCTGTTCAGAGCTATGGAAAGGCCTTTCGCTGTGCGCACCTTGACTTCATCGACCTTCAGGTCAATGTACTGGGCAGCACTTTCAGCAAGCCTTTCAGCAGGTTCTGTAAAACTGTTTTTCATCAGGCATCGTATTGTTCATCGATTTCTTCCTTCTCCAAGGCTCTCTCGAGACGGTCGAGCTGGTCGAGCACCTTAGCCCTCACCTCGTCCTTCATTTCATTGCCCTCCTCCGCGAGTACAGCCTTCAGATCTTCCAGGTCCCTGCGCACCTTACCGGCCTTGTCCTTGGCATAAGCATAAGCTTCATTGGCCTTCGCCTTCGCCGTATCATAGCCTTCTATCGCTGCATCCTTGATTTTCTTGCGGGTAACTTCGCCCTTTTCCGGAGCGAACAGGACTCCAAGCACGGCACCGATGGCGGCACCTGCAACAAATGTAATGAGAGAATCACTTTTCATCTTGTTCTTCAGGCATGGCTTTAACCGCGGAAACGACTCCCGACAAGTCACCACACCACTCGTAAAGATAATGATTCCACCGAAAAAAACCAACAGCGGAGCAGAGATGTCACCAAGAATGACTAAATCGGTAATGTCTTGGTTCTAAGCCACAAAGCAACTTCTTCAGGCAAAAGCGGCGAAAGATTCTGCCATACACGCTCGTTGTAGGCATTGAGCCAGTCGCGCTCGTCGCTCGTCAGCAAGTCCGCAATGACGGCGGAAGTGTCAATGTGGCAAAGCGTCAGAGGCTCGAAACAGAGCCAGGAGGCAAATTCATTGACACCGGCATCTTTGCAGAGCAGCAGACTCTCGTGCCTTATGCCGTGAAGCCCCTCGCGATACAGACCGGGCTCATCAGAAGTGATCATCCCGGGCACAAGCGGCTGCGGATTCAGATTCTGGCGGATGTCCTGAGGCCCTTCATGCACATTGAGGAAGAAACCCACTCCATGGCCGGTGCCGTGGCCGAAATTCCGCCTTGCCTGCCAGAGCGGAGAACGTGCTGCATAATCTATCTGGCAGCCCGTCGTACCTGCGGGGAAAACCGACATTGCCAAGCCGATATGACCTTTCAGCACCAATGTATAATCCTCCATTTCCAGCCCGTCACAAGGCCCGAGCGGAACAGTCCTGGTAATATCAGTCGTGCCGAACAAGTATTGTCCGCCGGAATCGCACAGATAAAGTCCGTGAGGCTCGAGCATCCTGCCGCCACCTTCCGGAGTAACGTAATGCGGCAATGCAGCAGACGGCCCGTAAGCGGAAATCGTCTGGAAACTGTCTCCTCTATATCCCTGAATTTCAGCACGTAACGAACCGAGATAGCAGGCAGCGTCCCACTCTGACAGTTCGATGCCGTCCTTCATGCAGCAGTCCAGCCACCAGAGGAACTTCTCCATTGCCACACCGTCCTCAACGTGCGCCTCACGCATTCCCTCTATCTCCGTCCCGTTCTTTACCGCCTTGTACAGCGGCACAGGAGACGCGCCCTCCACCATCGAGAAATTGTCCCCCACATCCTTCAGCACCTTGTAGAGATGATAGTTCAATGTAGAGGTATCGGCATAAAGACGCGCTCCCGAGCATGCATATTCAGACAGACTGATACATATATCATCATAGTACTTTATCTCCACCCCGTCCTTCATAAGTTCATCGAAACTGTCATAAGTCTCGTCATCCACAGTCTTGGACTTGCGCACGAACCACTCAGCATTGTCCTGAGTGACAAGAAGATACGACAGCACCACCGGGTTATACTCCACATCGGATCCACGCACGTTCAGCAGCCAGGCAATCTCGTCCAACGCCGTCACTAGTATGGCGTCACAGTTTTTTCCGTCAATGAAACTCCTCAGTCGCCCCAGTTTTGACAGCCTCGACTCGCCCGTCAGGTCTTCTCCCAATGTGATAACCGGTGTCGCAGGAACCGCAGGCCGGTCCATCCACAAATCGTCGAGCATGTCAGGAAGATCCAGAATCCGTACCTGCCTGCTGCAGCCGAAGGCGTTTTCAAGTTCATTTATGAACGAGACCGGCTGGGAAAGCCCATCGACAGCGAGAGCCACGCTTCCCCATCTGTCCGCAAATGCGTAATCAGCAAGCCATTGCGGAATCCTGACCTCTCCAGGGATTCTTGTCTTATGGAGCGCAACCCCTGTTCCGGCAAGCTGCTGTTCCGCCTGTATGAAATATCTCGTGTCAGTCCAGAGCCCGGCATGGTCCTGAGTTATCACCACATCCCCGGCCTCGCCCGTAAATCCGCACACCCACTCCACCTGTTTCCAGCGCGAAGCAGGATATTCGCTCGCGTGCGGGTCAGAGCCGCTAATAATCACAGCATCAATGCCTTTGCTGCTCATAAGCTTACGGACAGCTTCTATCCGTCTTACATAAACATTGGACTCGAGTATCATAACAATTCACGAATTATTTCATCTGAAACAAAAAACCTGTCTTCAGGAATCCTCACATTTCCATAGACAGTCCGGCACAGCACACCTTCCTCCAGGAATCTGGACATGGTCGCCTGCGGAAGCAACGAAGGAGAAACGCCCTCATCTGTACGGAGTCCGAGCATTATCTCCTCGACCCTGACATCCTCATCATCAAGCACTTCGCTCTCGGAGACATAATCATCTTCCGTCTCGGTATTCCACTTCCTGACATTGACCCGTCCCCTTTCATCCGCGACAGCGGAGTGGGCTCCAGGGCCCAGACCGACATACGGCACCCGACGCCAATACGAAGAATTGTGCCTGGATTCGAAGCCCGGATATGCAAAATTGGACACCTCGTAGTGATGGTAGCCGTTCTCCTCCAATATGGAGCACAGCATCTCATACTGAGCCCGGCATTCCTCTTCCGAAGCCTCAGTGTAGCGACCCGCCTCGACTTCCCTGGCCAATGCGCTGCCCTCCTCCACGGAAAGCTGATATGCCGAAATATGTGAAGGACTCAGCCCCATCGCCTTGTGCACAGTCGCCTCCCAAGTCTGCCGCGACAAGCCTCCGATGCCGAAAATCAGGTCAATGCTGATGTTCCTGAAGCCATGGCCGCGCAGCATCCAATATGCCTGTTCAGCATGGGCGGAATCATGTCTGCGGTTCATCCATTTCAGGACCTTATCATCGAAGGACTGGATGCCCATACTGATTCTGGTGACACCGAGACGCTCAAGCGACTGCAGATACTCCTCGCCTTTCTCTACGATATCCTCAGGATTGACCTCAAGCGTAAACTCCAGATAATCATGGCTTTCAGAACCGAAAACCGTCTTGTTAAGACAGGAGACGATGCGTTCCAACACGTCAAAAGGCAGCACCGATGGGGTACCGCCTCCTATATATAATGTGTCCCGATATTCAGGATGGGCCTCCGAAGGCAATGTCGCACGGATTTCGTCCGCACGTGCCTCTATCTCCGAACAGACCAGTCCGGCATACTTGGAGAACCTCCTGCTTTCGACATCAAGTCCCAGGTTCCTTTCCCGGCAGACCGGAACAGCCTCGGAATAGAAACCACAGTAAGTGCAGAAACTTCTGCAGAATGGGACGTGAATGTAAATCAATGATTATCTGAGCATCAGTTCAGACTTTCCGAGGAAAGACTGTTCAGTGTAAGCTTCTACCGTATATACACCTTTGCGATATTCCGGGATATCGTTCAGATATATGCTCAGGTCCACTTCGCTTCCTTCATAATCCACTCTTCTGGAAGCCGAGGCAACCATTGTCTCACCATTGAAAGTAAACGACGAGCGGTTGGAATTCGTAAGGATGATTCCGTCAGGATCCTTCACGCGGATAAACACACGTACAGGTCCTTTAGGCGCCAGGTCGTTCTCCACCAGTGAAAGCGAAGTCAGCAGTCTGACTGTCCTGCTGCTGCGGTCCGTAACCTTGTCCGAAGAATTGTATGCGGCTATATGCAGTCCACGTGCCTTGATGACAGAGCCTGCAGCCACCTGGCCGGTAAGGTTCTCTACCTGCTGTGAAAGCTGTGCGCTTTCAGCCTTGCTTGCCGCAGCCTCTCGCCTTGCTGCCGCAGCTTCCGCCGTAAGCTTGTGGTTCAATGAATTGAGAGAATCGATCTGCACGATGTAGTTGCGCATGATGCTGCGCAATGTGCCGAGTTCCTTCTCATACTGACGCATTTTCGCACGGTTTGTCGCATTGGTTTTCTTGATTCTTTCGAGAAGATCTGCGACCTCGGCCCTGGACGTATCCAGCTGCGAATTGATATTGTCATAGTCGGATGACAATGTTGCATAATCGTTCTGGAGACTCTCCATCTGCTCAGTCAGGTCTCTCTTCTCATCCTCAAGTTCGCTGATCAATGAAGCCTTCTGGCTCCATACGAATCCCAAAACTGCAACCAAAGCGACTGCAACCACGACCAGAATCCACATTGTACGCTTCAGTTTCTTTTCCTTTGCCAATTGGCTTTCGCGTTCGCGACGCTCCATGATATTATCCGTTTCCATAAATCTTACGTTTATTCTGTTTCACAAAAATAATCATTATTTTGTAACTTTGTATCTCTTACAAATATCGTACAATGAGAAGACTTTTTACAGCATTGGCCGCATTGACATTGACAATAACAGCTTTCGGCCAGGCCCAGATAACGACAAGAAAAGAGAAACTGAGCGATTTCACGACCAGGACAATGAAAGTGGTCCTTTCCGGAAACCACTTCATCGACCCGGTCATCCGTGAGGCCGTGAACAACACATGGAGCCTCTCGGCCTTCGAATTCTGCTCTCTCGAAGACTTCAACTCGCTCAAGAACAACGAGGAATACTACTTCATGCTGCCGGTAAAGGTCAAGTACCGCCCGGAATCCAAGCCAGGCATCATGATGCTCACCATCGTAAAAGGCCGCGCCACGGCGAAGACCGTAAATGACATGGTCAATGTCGTAAGCATCCCTGTCGCTGCAGCCGACATACCTTCCGGAAGGGAAGCCGCGATGATTCCGGGACTCGTGGACATCATGCAGGGCTACATTGCCAAATCCCTTAACGGAAACTTCTCGGGACTCAGGACATACGTCATCCCGCTGGGCAAATCGTCAGGCAGAAGAGTCGTCATCGCCAGGGAAGACCTGTCTGAGACTGTCGATTCCACCTTCTGCAGGAAAATGGCCAGGAAGGGACTGGACATCGTGGACGGTGAAGTGGCGGACAGCCTTTTCCTGTCAGGTGACAGCAGAACGCTCGTCAGCTATGTCGTAGCACCAGCAGAACCGGAAAAAGGTTCAGTATGCTGGAGAATTCTCATTGACGCGAGAACTCACGAACTTTTCTATTACAGGAAACGCACACTCAAGAAGGAGGACGAGGCCGGCTTCCACAAGGGAGACCTGAAGATAATCGCTAAAACGAGGTAAGATGATAAGCGGAAGAGCTGATTGCGGGATACGCTACGCCGTGAAAAGAAGCGGTTCGGCCGTAGCCTACTGTTCGCTGGGCATTGCTTGCGGAACGAGATATGAACAGGGATTCCACAGCGGGATAGCTCACTTTACGGAGCACACACTGTTCAAGGGAACTGAACACAAAAGTTCCTCAGTGATAAACGGTTACCTCGACAGACTCGGCGGAGAACTGAATGCCTACACCACCAAGGAGGAGATAGTTCTGCACGCCACCATACTGAAGGAAGACCTGTCCAAAGCCAGTTCGCTCCTGATGGAAATAGCCACTGAGGCGACCTTTCCGGACAATGAAGTGAACACCGAACGCGGCGTGGTCATTGACGAAATAAAGTCCTATAAGGACAGCCCGTCCGAGGATGTCTATGACCGGTTCGAGGAGAAGCTTTTCAGGGGACATTCATTGTCAATGCCGATTTTGGGGACGCCCCAGAGCGTCAGAGCCACATCCGCCGAAGAACTCAGACGGTTCTACAAGGAGAAGTTCGTTCCCGGTTCAATGGTATTTACAATTGTGGCCGACATTGACGAGAAACGCATGGAAGCGGATCTGCTCAGGACTTTCGACAAGTTCTTCAGCGGAAGCGGCATGGTTTCCGGCGAGCTGACAAGGCCCGAGTCCGTAACTCTGGACAATGTTTTCGACGAGGTCATCAACAAGCGGAACCACGAGGCCAATGCGGTGATCGGCGGCTATGCCCCGTCTCTGTATGAGGAGAGGGAAAGAATCGCCACATCATTGATGAGCAACATCTTAGGCGGACCGGCTATGAATTCCATCCTCAACGATATCCTGCGCGAAAAGCACGGCTGGGTCTATGGCGTGGAAAGTTCATACACCCAGTATTCGGATACCGGAATAATGGCGATTTCGCTCGGGTGCGAGAGAGAAAATACGGAAAAATGTATTGACGCGGTCAGGAGAGAAATCTCGAAGTTTCAGGACAATGCCCTGACTGACAGAAAGTTGCGCGCAGCCAAGAAACAGTTCCTCGGCCAGATTGCAATAAGTTCAGACAACGGGGAGGCTCAATGCCTGAGTATGGGAAAGAGCCTGCTCGCCTACGGCAAGGTGGCATCTGCTGAAGAAATCAAAAGGGAAATCGAGGCTGTTTCGGCAGACATGATCAGGGATATGGCCTGCCGGATTTTCGCGCCGGACAGAACCAGCTCGCTGATAATGTTGTAACGCGCGTTAGCGATTATGAGTCTTGCTTGTCCAACACCTTTCCGTCCGGATATGAAATATGATATAGTATTTTGCCCTGCAGGACATCCTCGTAGTTAGTAATCGTCTCTATCCACTCTCCTGTTATCGGATCCTGTTTCTTCTCAATAACAGGAGTATGGCAATATTTATTGTGGGTTACGGTAAGAGTATTTCCTGAGAGGGCTGCAGAATCTAATTTGTAAATAACACCAGTACCGTCTTTATCATCACGTAATGATAAGAGGGTATAAGACACAGCCATCTCCTCTGTAGCTGATTTAATGTCCATTATATGCAATGTGTGCCTATCGTAATCTAAAACGTCATACACCAATTTTCCATTGACAACAATATAGTTATTAGAATAGTTAATAAATCCTATGTTTATGCCGCCTTGGGTAAAGTCGTACGAACGTTCTTCGCTTGTCATTCTTCTAACCCACTTGTCATCTCCATATCTATTCACATGAAATAGGTAGCCATTATCCGCGGCGTTCTGAATGAAAGTATAAGAGTCTTCAGAATAGCAATAATACCTACAGCCACCAACCTCTTTGCAAGGTAATTCAGGAGTCGCATATAATAATCTGCCGGTATCTCCATCAACGGCATATGCTATGTACGTTGTTAAGCGGTCCTTTTCAGATTGACTACGATTATTTATTGCCAAAGAAAACATTGTGTTACCGATGGAAAATGATCCAGTAAAAATCCACCACTTCCCCTCAGACAAATTATCTATCACGGAAGTCCAAATATCCTTTCCATTTATGTCAGTCTTTTTTATTGTAAGCTCAGAGTGCAACCCAATCTGCCAACTACGACAAGCATAAAGAACAGAAATAGTATCTTTATCAACCTCACCAAGTTTATACCAATATTCACCATCCGGAATGGTGGGTGGTCCGAGTACTGGATATGGATTTTGCACAGTGTTTTCCTGTTTCGAGCACCTGCAATTCAAGCCTATCATCACGACTGCAAGTGTGATCTCCGTTCGATAGGCACAAAGGATGGCCATCACTTTTTGCCCGGCACATATAAGATCTGCTGATTATTTTGATTTTCAGACACACTGTTTCACAGACATAACAACGCACCAGTTCCTCAAAAAAAACGGCAGGGCGGAATCGCTCCCGTCCTGCCTACATCTCTTGTTTTATCTCTTAAGATAGTTGATTAGATGGCGGACGGCATAACTTAATAGTTCACCGGCTCCCCATCCAATAATGAATCATACTATGATATTTATATTTATCATAATAGTTATTATTAAAGATTTAGAGTCTTTAACAAGACTCATCTATTCTCAGCAATCGTTAAGATTGCACTCGAGATGTTTTCTTTATATTTAAATGCTACCAGTCTTCGTTGCCGAAACCAGGGGCGTCGATGTCGCCATTGAGGAGGTCGGCCTGCCACTTGAGGAGAGGGCACTGAGCATCAATGCCTTTCCATACTTGGGTGGAGTATACCGAACTTTCTCCTAGTCGAGATAATAGTGAGGTGAATGGACGATTTGGTCCGAAGCCACATGAGCTAGGGCAGTCCAAATCACTACTGAGTTTAGACGAAGAAGTTAGATTAAAATAACTATTTAGTTCCGGGGCTATCCCGAAGCCACTTGACACATAGCCATACGAATAGCAGTATTCAGATTCATGCCCAATCCCAGAGATGCCACCACAATTACAATTCGAGTCAGAAATAACGTTCCCAATCACATATGAACTTATGGCGCTTGAACTGCCACATATTCCGCCCACTATATCCTTCCCCGATATTTTCCCTTTTACGTAGCATTTAGTAACCCTTCTGTCACGCGCCGCAGTTCTTCCAAGTATACCGCCGACATACTCGCCGCCAATAACATCTCCTTCATAGCCACATTGAATAATATTCGCTGAACCCACACATCCAACAATGCCACCGACACATTGTGTCCCTGAAACAGATGAATCTCCCCTTAAAATACAGTTTCCTATTGTACATTCTATATCACTATCAAACCAGCCCAAATAAGTAGTACCAAATAGCCCGCCAACATAATACGTTCCTGAGACGCATACTGAAGTACCAGCGCAAGAAGAACAAGAAGACTGCAATTTACCACAAACTCCTCCAACATTAGAATATCCTTTTATCGTACAATTTCTAATAAACAGGCTATCTACCGAGCCCATTGATATTACTCCAACATCATCACACTTTTCAAGGTTGATGTTGATATTTGAAAGAGTATGTTTATGACCATAGAGAAATGAGGCCTTTATTGGGAAATAGACCTCATTATTAAAATCGACATCTGATTCAATGGAATAAGTCTTGGCAGTTTTCTGATAAGATGCCGCCCTGAATTCAGCTGGAGTGTTTAACGAATATGCATCTTTAGATAGACGGCTTTTCTTCAAGAGCGACTTTGTGCTTGCCTTATTGAAGTCAAATGTAACATTATAATTATGTCCCGCTTTAAGATCAATTCCTTCCTTTATGAATTCATATGTGATTAAGCTATTATTATTTGTGTCTTCTCCGTTTATATAAAAATAGACCGTTTTAGAGGAGAGATCAATTGGAGGCGTTAGTATATATCCTGTATCCGCACCACTCCATCCAAAAGACAACATTTTGATATTTGGTCCAGACATTTCATTTCTTTTTCCAACAAGAGCTAAGCCAGACTGGGATATCGTATAGAATCCATTAAGATTTATTAGTCCCTCTGGAGTTACGGCCATCCCCATGTCCATACCAATTACTCCCTTCGGGAGATTTTTGAATTTAAATGTTAGTTTTGCTTTTGTAAAAGATAATGACACGTTTGCTGATTTCTGTCCTTCTGATACCTTTAGCGAACCATAAAGGACAAAATTTAGCTTTTTCGGATCGCCAACGATGTCACCTATACCAATGGAAGAATAATAGATTTCGTCAATACCATATAAAACTATATAATTGCCACTCGGAACATCCGATTCTGCTTTAAATGAAGCTTTCTTTGTTGGAGCTGTAATAGTGGAGACTAATGTTATTTTCCTACCTGTCGCATCATCTATTAAATAAATTTCATCTCCAGGCTGCCATGTGGTACCCAAGTCATCGTCATCTAATGTTAGTTTAGTCTCCGCATCGCCATATGTTGCCATCAATGTAAACGGAACATCTAACGCCTCATCAATTATATCGGGATTGATTTCCTGTGTTTGACATCCATACAATCCAAATAGAAATAGATAGATAGGGACTGTCGTGAAATGCCTAAAAAGTTTTCGACTTTTCTAACGAATTGATT
>ERZ857629.1191-NODE-1191-length-30072-cov-6.073225_pt1 | contig 30072 bp, 23 predicted proteins | sample MGYA00519700_ERZ857629 | MGnify/ENA primary metagenome ERZ857629 (study PRJEB31778, sample SAMEA3449351) | human gut metagenome | biome: human gut; feature: human-associated habitat; material: faeces | place: United Kingdom | collected 2010/2012 ... | reverse complement strand
TTCTGAGCCAGTGACCGATGTCACTGGCGTGAGACCGAAGGGAATGCCCCTGGTAGAATCCCCCGGATGAAAGGTACTGCGTACCGACTCGCACCAAAAATTTCACCGCTTCACGAGCAAAGCATGGGCAGACATCGTTCCCCAGTCCCATTCAACAGGGGGATTCCCACACCACTTAAGCGGTTCAGAATGACAGGCCATCCTTTTGACTTTTTTGACATACAAAGGCCGCCCCCGATCGTTTGATCGGGGACGGCTTTTGTCATTCCGTTATTTTGTCTGCTTCCGCCGGGGTTCTCCCTTGGCATCAAAGAAGAACACGCACAAAAGGTTCACCGCAAGGGTTGCAAGCAGTGCCAGAACCGCCTGCCAGATCAGGCAACGGAAAGCGCTCCATGCCATGTCCATGGGAGCACTGCTCCGGAAGGATACGGACAGGAAGAACATGACGACCGTCAGAACCAGCCCCAATCCGCCGAAGATCAGTCCGGCGATCCGCTGGGAAAAGCGCCACGCCTGCACGCTGCCCATGCCGTAATAGCACCGATAGCCCAGATAATAGTTTGCTTCCTTCGGGGTCAGGAACAGGTAGGACAGTCCCAGCGCCAGCAGCACCACGGGCCCCACCAGCACGGCGATCCGGCACACCAGCTCCAGCCTGCCCACCACGGTGGTCAGATCCGGGAGAAGAGCGGCGGGATCCAGCCCGTCCAGAAATTTTTTTACGGAATCAATATTCAGGGCACTTTCCGTGCCCGCAGTCGATGCAAGGATCATTATTTTTCCTCCAGATATTTGCTGATCTCCCGCATAAAGCTGTTCGCGTCCTGGAACTGGTGGTAAATGGAAGCAAAGCGGATGTAGGCGACCTCATCCAGCGGCTTCAGCCGCTCCATGACCATTTCGCCCAGCTTATCACTGGTGATCTCCCGCTCCAGCGTGTTCTGAATGGTCTGCTCAATTTCCGTGGTGATCCGGTCCAGATCCGCCACATCCACCTTCCGCTTGTCAAAGGCGCGGATCATGCTGTTGAGGATCTTGTTCCGGTCAAAGGGCTGGCGGGAGCCGTTCCGCTTGACCACGATAATCGGCAGGGTCTCCACCACCTCATAGGTGGTAAAGCGCCGGAAACACCGGCAGCACTCCCGGCGGCGGCGGATGCTCAGCCCGTCGTCACTGTGACGGGAATCCACGACCTTGCTTTCCTGATCGCCGCAAAAAGGGCACTTCATGGCACGCACTTCCTTTTTCCGGGCGGCAGCAGACCGCGAAGAATCCGCCGCAATCCCGCGGCAGTTCCCCGAAAAGATCCGCGTCACCGGCATTTTCCCCGGTTTCCGCCCAAATGATACCACTTTGCATTGATTATACCAGAATTATGCAAAAAATGCAAGTTTCATTTTCCGTCAGGCGCGGAGGCGGAAAGATAAGGCAGCACCGCGCAATTCGGCAAGAAGTCTCAGACAGGATTTTTGCCCCAATTCAAAGTTTGGGAAACGAAGGAATACTGTATGTATTTCTCGTTTTTCAAACTGAAGAAGTGGGGCAAAAAGACGGCGGAGACTCGCAGACGCAATTGTGCGGTGTTGCCATAAATTGCTGTTCAGCGGAATATCTGTGTGCGCACACCAAACAGCGCAGTCATTCCGAGCCTCAGACTGGCTCGGAATGACACCGTATCGGAATGGCCCTCTCAGGCACGGCGTTTCACCGTGCCTGCTCTCCCTTTGGGAAAGCCAAGGGCGCTTTGCGCGGTGCGCCAAATTCCGATTTGCTCTCTCCCGTTTTCGGAATCCCCATTTGACAGTTGGGGAAAATATGTTTAGAATATAGGAAAGAATCCGAAAGAAGGAATCACCTATGGAGAAAGCAAAACTTTATGCCAGCGTGGAAGCGCACCGGGCACTGCTGACGGGGCTCAGCGACCGGATCTGGGACTACGCCGAGCTTTCCATGGAAGAGACCCGTTCCGCCGCCGATTACTGCCGGGTGCTGCGGGAGCAGGGCTTCTCCGTTACGGAAAAGCTTGGCGGGATCGACACCGCATTTTCCGGCAGTTTTGGTTCCGGCAGGCCCATGATCGGCATTCTGGGAGAATTTGACGCTCTGTCCGGGCTTTCGCAGCAGGCAGGAACCGCGCAGCGGCTTCCCCGGCCGGAAACAGACTGTGGGCACGGCTGTGGGCACAACCTGCTGGGGGCGGCGTCCCTGGGCGCTGCCATTGCCGTAAAGGAGGCAATGGAGGCAGGTCTGCTTTCCGGCACGGTGGTATTCTACGGCTGCCCGGGCGAAGAGGGCTGCGCCGGGAAAACCTTCCTTGCCAAAGCAGGGCTGTTCCGGGATCTGGACGCCGCCCTGTGCTGGCATCCCAGCGATGTGAACGAGGTCACCACCGGCGTCAACGCCGCCACCCTGCAATACATATACACCTTTGAGGGAACCGCCTCTCACGCCGCCGATGCCCCGGAAATGGGCCGCTCGGCGCTGGACGCAGCGGAGCTGATGAACACCGGCGTTCAGTATCTGCGGGAGCACATGGGAAGAAACCACAGCGTCCACTATGCTTTTCTGGACGCGGGTGGGGTATCGCCCAATGTGGTGCAGCCCCGGGCAAGCCTTGTGTATATGGTCCGGGGAGACACGGTGCGCTCTGCCCGCCGCCTGCTGGAGCGGGTTCACAACATCGCCCGGGGGGCCGCAATGATGACGGACACCACGGTGCACTGGAAACAGGTGGACGGCACCGCCTCCACCCTGTCGAACACTGTACTGGAACGGCTTTTGCAGGAAAATCTGGAGGCCGCACCCCTGCCCCGGTACACACCGGAGGAGCGTGCCTTTGCCGATGCGCTGAAGGCCACCTACACCCCTGCCGCACTTCCGGGACTCCGGACGGCGGAGGATCCCGGCCTCCGGGCCTGGATCCGGAAGGAAACCGGAGACGGAACCCGGTCCATCAATGATTTTGTGATTCCCTACGCCCCCTCCATCGCCTTTTATCCCGGCGCTACGGATGTAGGAGACGTAAGCTGGCTCACCCCCACCGCGCAGTTCCACGCCGTGACCTGGACCAGCGGCGCCCCGGGTCATTCCTGGCAGAACGTGTCCATCGGCAAAACCGCCATTGCCCACAAGGGCATGCTGTACGCCGCGGATGTCCTCGCCGGGACGGCGGCAGACCTGTTGGAAAGTCCCGCGCTGCTGGAGCGTGCCCGGGTGGAATTCCGTGACTCCGCCGCTGAGGGCTACGACTCTCCGCTGGAATAAACGCAGGTTCAAAGCCCTGCTTCACCCGGACATGGTTCCTGTTTTTCCTATTTTCCGCTACCGGAGGTATTGATCCATGAAACAACAAACGAACCGCTGGTTCTTTCCCCTGCTGTCCCTGGGGCTTGGGCTGCTTGCCGGAGGATGCCGGTTTATGCTGTATGCCGCCGGACTGGACGGCAAGGGGTTGATCCTCGCCCATCACCCGGCTGCCATTGCCCTGTGGATTCTGACGGGGCTTGCCTGTGCCGCCGCTGCCGCCGGGGGGATTCTGTGGCGCGGAGAAAATCGGGCCGCAGACGGGCAGAACTGTCCTGTGCTTCAGGCCGCGGGGTACCTGTTCATGGCAGGCGGCATTTGCTCCACACTGCTGATCCCCGAGGAGGGCGGGATCCCCATTCTCATGATCCTGCACCGGTATGCAGCCTATGCCGCCGTGGCCGCCCTGATCGCCGGGGCAGTCTATCGGCTCCTGGGGAAGCCCGTTCCTTTCTTCTGCCCGGCGCTGGCTTCCGTTTTCCTGCTGATTCACGCGCTGGCACGCTACCGGGTATGGAGCAGCGATCCCCAGCCTGTGGACTATCTGTTCGCGCTGGGTGCCAGTCTGTGCCTGTGCCTGTTCGCCTACTACGAAACCGCGCTGTCCGTTCGGCTGGAGGGCAGAAGGCAGCGGCTGATCACCGGGATTCTCGGCATTTTCTTCACCGTTGCCACCTCCGCCCGGGGCGAGTATGAGCTGCTGCATCTGGGAGGCGCCCTGTGGATGATCCTGACGCTGCTGACGGGGCAAAGCGGAGAAAAAGCGGAGGACGCAGGATGAATCCCGGGCTGCAGATTCCCGACTACGTGGAAAGCGTGATACAGCCTATCCGGCAGGCGGGCTTTCCGGTCTATGCCGTGGGCGGCTGCGTCCGGGACAGTCTGCTGGGTTTACGGCCCCATGACTATGACCTGTGCACCGGTGCGCTGCCCGATCAGGTCGCGGCAATTTTCCCGGATCACGATCTCGTAACCGCAGGGCAGAAGCACGGCACCACCGGCGTTGTCACATTCCAAGGTATCGTGGAGGTCACCACCTTCCGCCGGGAAGGGACCTACTCCGATGGACGGCACCCGGACAGCGTGGCCTTCGTCTCCAGTCTGCGGGAGGATCTTGCCCGCCGGGATTTTACGGTCAACGCCATGGCATGGGCGCCGGATTCCGGCCTGCAGGACCCCTTCGGCGGCAGGGAGGATCTGCAAAACCGGGTCCTGCGGGCTGTCGGTGATCCGGAGACCCGATTCCGGGAAGACGGTCTGCGGATTCTGCGGGGCGTCCGGTTTGCCCTCCGGTTTGGTCTGACGCCGGAGGCAGAGACTCTCCGCGCCATGCTGTCCTGTGCGCCCCTGCTGGACAGGGTGTCCCAGGAACGGATCTTTGCGGAAATGAACGGAATTCTGCCCCTGCTGACCGTCGGCTCCATGGCGCTGTACGCCCCCATTCTGACCCGGGTCATTCCGGAGCTGGAGCCCATGGTGGGCTTTGACCAGCACTCCCCCCACCACGCCTACGATCTGTACACCCACACCGCCCATGTAGTAGAGGCGGTTCCGGGAAACGATCTGTGCCTGCGGTGGGCGGCGCTGCTCCACGATGTGGGGAAAATTGCCACCTTCACCCGGGACGAGACCGGCCGGGGACATTTTTACGGACATGCTTCCGTGGGCGCGGAAATGGCGGACAGAATTCTCCGCCGGCTGACCATGCCGGGCGGTTTGCGGGAGCAAACGGTGCTGCTCATCGCCCAGCACATGACCCGGCTGACGCCCGACCGGAAGTCCGTCCGCCGGGCGGTACACCGGTTCGGGCGGCTCGGCGTGGAACAGATTCTGACGCTCCAGCAGGCAGACATGGGCAGCAAGGGGACCGGCGAAAATCAGGGCGACACGACCTTTGCCCGGATCCGGGAAATTCTTTCCCGGCTGGATCAGGAGGCGGCCCTCCCCACCCTGCGGGATCTGGCGGTAAACGGCAGAGATCTGCTGGCATTGGGGCTGACCGGCCCCGCCATTGGGCAAACTCTGGACCGGCTTCTGGAACAGGTGGTGGAGGAATCCCTCCCCAACGACCGGGAGGCCCTGCTGACAGCGGCAAAAGTTTGGAATTCAAAGTTGTAAGAGGTGTTTTTTTGCTGACCTACAAGCTGGAAAAGAAGCCTGGCCTGCCGCTGTATGAGTCCTTGTACCGGTGCATCCGGGCAGACATTCTTGCGGGCAGGCTGTCCCCGGGGGAAAAGCTGCCCTCCAAGCGGGCACTGGCGGAAAATCTGAAAGTCGGCAAAACCACCGTGGAGGCCGCCTTCGGGCAGCTGACGGCGGAGGGCTATCTCCGTTCCGTGGAAAAGGTGGGCTATTTTGTGGAAGCTCTGCCGCTGCCCCCGGCAAAGGCCCCGGCCCGAACCGCACCGGCAGAGACAGCCCCGGAAATTCAGGTAGACCTGACCTCCGGCGGCGGAGAACGGTTCCCCTTTTCCGTGTGGAGCCGTCTCCAACGGCAGGTGTTTTTGGATTTGGGCGAAAAGCTTCTGCTGCCCCTGCCCAACCGGGGAGTTCCGGAGCTGCGGCAGGCAATCGCCGGCCACCTGTGGGCCTTCCGGGGCATGCAGGTGGACCCGGACTGCATTCTGGTGGGTGCAGGCACGGACTTTCTTTACAATTTGCTCATTCAGCTGCTGGGGCGGGAGCTTACCTATGCCGTGGAGGAGCCGGGCTACGGCAAAATCCGCCGGGTCTACGCCGCGGGAGGCACCCGTTGTGTGGACGCGCCCATGGATGACCGGGGCGTGGTCCCGGACCGGCTCTCAGGGGCGGATGTGCTGCACATTTCTCCCGCTCACCACTTCCCCACGGGCATCGTAACCCCCCTGAGCCGCCGTCAGGCCCTGCTGCAATGGGCAAGCGATGGCGGAAAATGGATCATTGAGGACGATTACGACTCGGAATTCCGCTTTCAGAGTCTGAACCTTCCCGCCATACAGAGTCTCGACCCGGAGCGGGTCATTTACATGAACACCTTCTCCAAGAGCCTCGCTCCCTCCATCCGGATCAGTTACATGGTGCTCCCCGAGCGGCTGATGGCCCGGTTTCAGGAGCGGCTTGGCTTTTACAGCTGTACGGTCGCAAGCTTCGAGCAGTACACCCTCGCCCGGTTTCTGCGGGAGGGATATTTTGAAAAACACATCAACAAAATGCGTAAATTCTACCGTCTCCGCCGGAACCGGCTGACCGCCATGCTGGAAAACATGCCCGGTATCCGGGTTCTGGAGCAGGACGCGGGGCTGCACTTTCTTGTGGAGCTGTCCACGGAACTCCCGGATCAGGCGCTGGAGGAAGCCCTCCGGGTCCGGGGCATCCGGGCGGCTTCCCTGAGCAGCTTCTACCACGGGGAACCCCGGAATCTGCACAGGCTGGTGGTGGACTACTCCGGCGTGGACGAAACCTCCTTTGCCCGCTTCGTGGAAGCCCTGCAAGACCTGACGGGAAAGGGGTAACAGGAATTTAGGGCAACACCGCACAATTGCGTCTGCGAGTCTCCGCCGTCTTTTTGCCCCACTTCTTCAGTTTGAAAAACGAGAAATACATACAGTATTCCTTCGTTTTCCAAACTTTGAATTGGCGCAAAAATCCTGTCTGAGACTTCTTGCCGAATTGCGCGGTGCTGCCCTAAATTCCAATTTACCACCTATGTTCTGTGCAAATTGTCGGGGCAGTCTTGCAATCTTTTCTGTTTCGGACTATAATACATCCAAAAAGGGGGGGAGCGTCATGCGGGCGGAGCGGAAAAATTTTCGGGGGCTGCTGCTGGGACTTGCGGTAGGCGATGCCATGGGCTGCACCGTGGACCGGGCATCTCTGCAAAAGATCCGGGAGGACTACGGGCCCGGCGGACTGCAGGGCTATGATCTGGTCAATGGCTATGCGGAAATTTCCTCCTATACCCAACTGGCTGCCTTTGCCTGCAACGGACTGCTCCTTGCCATGACCCGAGGGCAGATGCGGGGCGTCATGGCGCCGCTGGTGAACTATATCGGTCTGTCCAGCCGGGAATGGGCGCTGTCCCAGAAGCCCTGGGGGCGTCCCCGGAAAACCTACTGCTGGCTGATGCTTCAGCCGGAGATGTGCCGCCGGCGCTGCATGGACACCCGGATGCTGGACACCCTTTCCAAACCGGCCCTCGGGACGCTGACCGAGCCGGAAAACACCGCCTCCTCCGGCACCGGGCTCACTGTAGCGCTGTCCGTTGGGCTGTTCCGGAAGCTGATCCGTCTGCCCCAGGGGGAACTGGATATGCTGGGGGCGGAAGCGGTTGCCCTGACCCACGGAGGCGCTTCCGCCTTTCTGACCGGCGCCGCCATTGCCCACATTGTCAGCCTGCTGGTGAAGGACACTTCCCTTCCCTTCCGAAACGCGGCGCTGGACGCCGCCAGGGCGGTGAAGGAGCAGTTCGGCCACCGGTACTCACAGGCGTTTGAGGTTGCGGGACAGATCACTCTTGCCGCCTCCATGGCACAGGACCGTACCACCCCACCGGCAGCGGTGATGGAACGGCTGCAATGCGAAAACGCTGCCCAGATTCTGGGGGGAGCAGTCTACGCAGTGCTTTCTTCCGGAGGGAATCTGGACACCGCCCTCATCACGGCAGTCAACCACTCGGGCAGAAGCGGTGCGGTAGCGTCACTGGTAGGTGCGTTTCTTGGGCTTATTCTGGGGGAAAGTGCGCTTCCGGAATTTTATATTGAGTGTCTGGAACCGGCGGAGACCCTTCGGGAGCTGGCGGACGATATGTTTCAGGGCTGCACCATGGATCGCTCCAGCAAGCTTTTCGATCTGGATTGGGACCGGAAGTACCTGCACGGCGGTCACTGAGACTGCCATCAAAAGGCGCCGCCCTCCTGTGACCGCACTCCATTCCGCACCGTTTCCCCGGTGCGGCGTTCTCATTTGTTACATATAACCAAAAACGGGCAGGCTTCTTCTACCCGCTTAATATTTATTTAACAGTTTCCCGCTTATTTTTTTAAAACCTGTTGCCTATAATAAGTTCCGTAAAGCGATTTCGCTTCTCTTTTTCATTTTCTTACCTCTCTTTTCTGTAGAAGATCCCCGGCACGGTCTGGTCAACCGCGCCGGGGATTTTCTTTTGGTCTGAAAGAAGAATTTCCTGTCAGGGGACGGCCCGATTCGTATGATACCGGTTTTCCATTCATTCCCACCGCTATTCTGCCCGCCTGTCTGCTGCTCATACATGGGAAAACAAAAAATCCGAACTCATTCCCACAGGGGAAGAAGTTCGGATTTTTTCTGCTTGGTGGACGATATAGGACTCGAACCTATGACCTTCCGCACGTCAAGCGGATGCTCTAGCCAGCTGAGCTAATCGTCCAACGGAACTTCTGTATTATAGGGGACAATTCCGGTTTTGTCAAGAAGAATTTTCCCGCTTTGAAAAGTTTTTGCGGCGGCAGACAAATCTGCCGTCCCTGCAGCGTTGATTGGGACGCATTTGGAAAACGGAAAGCTTCCAAAAGCGGCGCAGCGTTTGCCGCCCGCAGGCGGCAAAGGGATCCCAATCCCTTTGTCAAAAATGGCTTTTCTTTTTTTGACAGTCTCAGCGCAGCTCTGCAGGCTGAAATTCAGCCTGCAGAGCTGCGCTTCCGTGTATCAAAGAAGTTCAAATCTTCTGGAGCGGATCAGGCGGGTCATGCTGAGGACATCGCTGGGAAGGTAGTTGGTCACGATGCCGCCAAGTCCGATATCCTCGGTGCGGTGACAGTCGGAGCCGCTGGTGCGGATGAGTCCGTATTCCTCGGCATAGGCCTCCGCCTGGTCATTGTGGCTGTCGTGACGGGGATTCATGTTCCGGACCTCCACGCCGTCCAGATACCGGGCAATGGCAGGGGTGCAGGAGCGGCGGTAGGGGTGGGCCTGAATGATGAGCCCGCCGGCAGCTCTTGCCATGAGGGCAAAGCCCGCGATCCCCATCCGGAAAACCTCCTCCGGTTCTGCCAGAACATCATCCAGCCAGCCGTAGAACAGATAGTCGTTGTCGCATTCATCGAAGCGGAGCTCCGCGCCCCGGAACACCCGGATGCCAACCTTTTCCGCTTCCTCCCGAACCCGCCGGTAACCGTCCAGAAAGGGGGTCAGCTTGTCCCCCGGGGCGGCGGGGTCAATACCGAGGAAATCAAAGGTAGTGCGGTTGTAGTGGTCCGTGACAATGAGCGCACTGTACCCGGCATCCGCGTAGCCCTTCACGATCTCCGCCGCGCTCAGGTGTCCGCATTTGCTGACATGGTTGGTATGCAGATGTGTTTCGATCTTGTACATAATATATCTCCTCTCGGTTGATGTAAAAACGGAACGTTGGTGGGAAATCGGAACGACTGCGCGTTCACTGTGCGCACACGGATGCGCAGCCAAACGGCAATTTATCCTTCCTCGTCCACAATGGTGAGATTGACGCCCTCCTGGGCGCAGAGCTCCCGGGCGAAGGCGGGGCAGGTGCTGTCGGTGACGATCTCGTTGATCTCCGAAACCTCGCCGTAGGCCATGAGGCTTTCCTTGCCGAACTTGCTGCCGTCCGCCAGCAGGAAGGTCTGGACGCTCTGGCTGATGGCAAGCTTCTTGATCTCATATTCAATGTAGGTCGAAACGTTCAGCTTTCCCGCCGGGGAAACACCGGTGGCGGCAAGAAAAGCCTTGGCGCACCGGTAGCGCCCCAGAAATTCCAATGTGCTTACATCGGAAACGGAGTTGGTCCGCCGGTTCAGAAGCCCCGGCAGAACGATCAGTTCCACATTGGGAAACGCGGGGGCCCGGGACACGATGGAGAGGTTCCCGGTAATGATGGTCACATGCTTTCCGGGATCCAGAAAATTCATCAGCTGCATGGTGGTGGTGCCGGAGTCTATGTACAGGGTATCCTTGTCCTGAATCAGATTCTGGGCATAGCGGGCGATCCGCTGCTTGGCATCGGCGTGCAGGTCCGACCGATGGGTGAACAGCGGCACCTCCTGGGTGCTGCGGATCCGGACGCCGCCGTAAATCTTTTCCACCGTACCGGAGGACACCAGCTTCGCCACGTCGGCGCGGACGGTGTTCATGGAGGTCCCAAAGGTTTTCTGCAGTTCCTCCATGGAAATACTGCCCCGCTGGGCAATGAGGGCAAGCATCTGCTTCTGTCTGACTTCCTTCACGGCGGGTCACTCCTTTCGGCACGGCGGCTGCCCATGGATTTCCCGGTTTCCATTCGGATTCTGAGATGTTTTCATGCTTCGGAGCCGCAATTCAAGTTTACTATATCCTGTTTGCACCGGCTTGTCAACTGTTTTGTAAAACTGGTAACTTCAAATTTGTGATTATGGAAATATCACAAGAAAATGACAGGTAATCGTTGACAGCTTGTGTAGAGTATGGTATAATCCGGGATGAAAAAGTCTGCCCGTCTCCGGGCGGATGAAACACTTCACAATTTTATTTAGGAGGATATTGATTATGGCTAAGGTAAGAGTAGGCGTCGCGGGTTACGGCACCATCGGTCAGCGTCTGGCAGACGGCGTTGCCATGCAGGAGGATATGGAGCTGGTCGGTATTGCCGATCTGGCTCCCACTCTGGCGATCCGGGCGCTGCGGGAAAATGACATGATCGGCGCCAACGGCGTCAAGTATAACCTCTATCTGGTAAACGGTGCGGACAAGGCCGCTTTCGACGCCCATGACATTCCCGTGGCCGGCACCTTCGAAGAGCTGTGCAGCAAGGTCGACATCATGCTGGACTCCGCTCCCGGCGGCGTAGGCGCAAAGAACAAGGTCATCTATGAGAAGATGGGCGTGAAGGCCATCTTCCAGGGCGGCGAGAAAAACAGCGTTGCCGATGTGTTCTTCCACGGCTATGCCAACTATGAAAAGGGCCTGGGCCAGAACTATCTGAAGCTGACCTCCTGCAACACCACAGGTCTGATCCGTACCGTGGACTGCCTGGACCGTGCCTATGGCATTGACAAAGTCGCCATCACCATCATCCGCCGTGTTGCCGACCCCGGTGATTACCATCGCGGACTGACCAACGCCCTGCAGATCGACAAGGCTCCCTCCCATCAGGCCGTTGACCTGATGACCATCATGCCTCATGTGCAGGCTACCGGTATTCTGGTACATACCCCTGTGACCCACGGCCACATCATCACCGTTCTGGCCTCCGGCAAGGATGGCCGGAAGATCACCCGTGAAGAGGCTCTGGCAGCCTTCCGCGCTCATCCCCGTATCCGCACCGTCACCATCGACGAGGGCTTCATGGGCAACGCTTCCTTCTTCAAGTACGGCCGTGACCTGGGTAACCGCCGGGGTGACATCTATGAGATCGGCCTGTGGGAAGACTCCGTGGTAGAGAGCGGCAACGACATCATGTATGCCATCCACATCCCGCAGGAGTCCGTCACCATTCCCGAGACCATGGACGCCATCCGTGCCGCCATGAAGATGCAGCTGACCCGGGAAGAGGGCACTGCCATGACCAACAAGTATCTGAAGATCGGTCGCTTCAAGAAGCAGCAGTAATTGATTTAAGGAGAAGCTTATGCGATTCGGGATCAAAACGCTGGACGAGGCGGAGCTGAAGGGCAAGACCGTCCTGTGCCGGGTGGACATGAACCAGCCGGTGGATCGGGAAAAAGGCACCCTGAAGAGCACCAACCGCATCGCCGCCTGCGCACCCACTGTCCGGGAGCTCAGCGACCGGGGAGCAAGAGTGGTGCTGCTGGCCCATCAGGGCAGCGATATTGAGTACAAGAATTTCTACTGCACGAAACCCCATGCCGCCGTACTGGAAAAGCTTCTGGGGCGGGAAGTCAAGTGGATCGACGACGTGTGCGGTCCGGCTGCCCGGCAGGCGATCAAAAGCCTGCGGGACGGAGAGATCCTCCTGCTGGATAACGTGCGCTACGTGTCCGAGGAACAGACCCTCTTCGAAATGAAGCTGAAACTGACCCACGAACAGCAGGCAAAAACGCTCCTCGTGGAAAAGCTGGCGCCCCTTGCGGATCTGTACGTGTGCGACGCCTTCGCGGCTGCCCACCGGGATCAGCCCAGCCTCTGCGGCTTTGAGCAGGTGCTGCCCTCCTACATGGGCAGACTCTTCGAAAAGGAATACTGCACCGTGTCTCAGGTCATGGAGGCTCCGGTCCGTCCCTGCGTGTTCGTACTGGGCGGCGCCAAGATTTCCGACGCCTTCCTGATGATGAACACCGTTCTCAGCCGGGGTGTGGCGGATAAGATCCTCACCGGCGGCCTGGTTGGCAACATCTTCCTGACCGCACTGGGGAAGGAAATCGGCAGCGGCAGCGTGAACTTCATTCTGAAATCCAACTACGGTGAGTATATTGACAAGGCAAAGGAGCTGTACGCCCGGTACGGCGAAAAGATTGTCCTGCCCGTAGACCTTGCCTGGGTGGAAAACGACCGGCGGAAAGAAGCCGTGCTGGGTCAGGTGCCCGGAGACATTACCTCTCTGGACATCGGCAGCCGGACGGCGGAAGCTTACCGGAACGAGATCCTTGCGGCAAAGACCGTGTTCGTCAACGGCCCCATGGGCGTGTTTGAGCAGGAACCCAGCGAGCTGGGCACAAAGGCCGTCTGGCAGGCGCTGGCGGATACGGACGGCTTTACCGTCCTCGGCGGCGGCGACAGCATCACCGCTACGGAGAAGTATCAGCTGGCCTCCCGGATGGGTTACATCTGCACCGGCGGCGGCGCGCTGATCCGGTTCCTGACCGGCGAGGAGCTGCCCGTCGTGAAGGCACTCCGCCACGGCGCGGGACTTTGCAAAGACTGATTGAGGTGAAAAAATGGATATTTCCAGAAAAAATGAACTGAATGCACTGGCAGTACAGATCCGTATGGCACTGCTGGAGGCCATCCACTCTCTTGGCTCCGGCCACATCGGCGGCGCACTGAGCATTGCGGACGTTCTGGCAGTGCTCTACGGCGGCGAAATGCGGGTGGATCCCAGGAATCCCCAGTGGCCCGAGCGGGACAAGCTGGTGGTGTCCAAGGGACACGCCGGCCCCGCGGTCTACGGAACGCTGGCGGTGAAGGGCTTTTTCCCCTATGAGGAGCTGAAGACCCTGAACCGGCCCCACACCCGTCTGCCCAGCCACTGCGACCGGAACAAGACCCCCGGTGTGGATATGACCACCGGCTCTCTGGGGCAGGGCACCTCCCTTGCCTGCGGCATGGCCATGGGCGACAAGCTGAAGGGCCGGGACAGCCGGATCTTCCTGATCGTCGGCGACGGTGAAAGCGACGAGGGACAGGTCTGGGAAGCCTTCTCCTTTGCGGCTGCCAAAAAACTGGACAATCTGGTGGTGCTGCTGGACTGGAACAAGCGGCAGCTGGACGGCTGGACCGACGACGTGATGCCCATGGGCGATTACGTGGAGAAGTTCCGTGCCTTCGGCTTTGACACCGTGAAGGTGGACGGCAACGATGTGGAGGCTCTGTCCGAAGCACTGGCCCACACCCGGACGGGCAACGGAAAGCCCTTTGCCATCGTCATGGACACCGTGAAGGGCTACGGAATCAAGGACGTGGCGGAAACCGTCATGAACCACTCCCTGCCGGTAAGCGATGAGCAGTACGCAAAATGGATGGCCGAGCTGAAATCCGAGCTCGCCGCGCTGGAGGGCTGAGCTATGATGGAAATTGTTTACAACGGTGAGATGGATAAGCGGGCCTGCAAAGAGGTTCTGGGCAGAGTCATCCCCGCTCTGGTGAAGGAAAATCCCGACATTGTGTATCTGGACGCGGATCTCATGAGCTGCATCGGCACCCTGAAGGGGACCCGGGATGTGGCGGACCGCGCCATTAACTGCGGCATTGCCGAGGCAAACATGATCGGTGTGGCCTGCGGTCTGGCTTCCGCCGGCTTCAAGCCCATTGTCCATACCTTCGGCCCCTTCGCCTCCCGGCGCTGCTTCGATCAGGTGTTCCTGAGCGCGGGCTATGCCAAAAACGATATTACCATCATCGGTACCGACCCCGGCGTCATGGCTGCCATGAACGGCGGCACCCATATGCCCTTTGAGGATATGGCGCTGTACAACACCATTCCCGGCGCCACCGTCATTGACGTGACCGACCCCACCCTGCTGGAGTCCGCCATCCGTCAGTGCATCGACCGTCCCGGCGTCAAATACATCCGGGTGGGACGGAAGAACTATGCAAAGGTCTACGCCGAGGGCAGCGAAATTCCCATCGGCAAGGCAGTCACCCTCCGGGAGGGCAAGGACGCGGTGGTCTTTGCTTCCGGCATTCTGGTTCACGAGGCCATGAAGGCGGCGGACCTGCTGGCAAAGGAGGGCGTGGAGATTTCCGTCCTCGACATGTTCTCCGTGAAGCCGCTGGACGAGGAAGCGGTAGTTTCCTATGCCGGAAAAACCGGCGCGGTGGTCGTGGCGGAGAACCACAACCGGCACGGCGGCCTGTACGGCTCCATTGCCGAGGTTCTGGTGGAGAAATGCCCCGTTCCCGCTGCCTGCGTGGCGGTTGAGGATGAGTTCGGCGAAGTCGGCCCCCAGAGCTATCTGCAGGAGCGCTTCGGCCTGACCGCGGAGCACATTGTCAGCCAGGTCAGGGCGGTTCTTGCCAGAAAGGGCTGAGCCATGCATTTGAGCTTCGGCTTCGGGACCTCCACCCAGGAGGTGGAGGTCCCGGAACAAAATCTGATGGGCGTGCTCCACGCAAACGAGGTCCCCACGGGACTTGTGGGGGAAGCGGAAGTGCGCAGAGCGCTGGAAAACCCCATCGGCACCCACCGTCTGCGGGAGATCGTAAGGCCCGGTGAGAAGATTGCCATTGTGACCAGCGACATTACCCGCCCCATGCCCACCTATAAGGTCATGCCCGCCCTGCTGGACGAGCTGTATGCCGCGGGGGCCCGGCGGGAGGACATTACGCTGGTGTTTGCGCTGGGCTCCCACCGGCACCATTCCGAAGAGGAAAAGCGGAAGCTGGCAGGGGATCGTGCCTTCGGGGAGATTGCCTGCGTGGACTCCGATCCTGCCGACTGCGTGCACATGGGACGCACAAAGGCCGGAACCCCCGTGGATATTACCCGGGTGGTGGCGGAAGCGGACCGGCGGATCTGCCTCGGCAATATCGAGTACCACTATTTCGCGGGCTACTCCGGCGGCGCCAAAGCGATCATGCCCGGCGTTTCCACCCGGAACGCCATCCAGTGCAACCATTCCATGATGGTTCGCCCGGAGGCCTGTGCCGGTGCGCTGGAAACCAACCCTCTGCGGATGGACATCGAGGAAGCGGGTGCGATCTGCGGCATTGACTTTATCGTCAACGTGGTGCTCAGCGAGCACAAGGAGATCCTCCGTGCCGTGGCGGGCGACCCGGTGAAGGCGCACCGGGAGGGCTGCGCGTTCCTCGATACCCTGTATCTGAAAAAGCTGCCCCACGGGGCGGACATCGTCCTCGTCAGTCAGGGCGGCGCGCCCAAGGATCTGAACCTGTATCAGACCCAGAAGGCGCTGGATAACGCCCGGCACGCGGTCAATCCGGGGGGCATCATCATTCTCATCGGCTCCTGCAAGGAGGGGCTGGGAGAAAAGGTGTTTGAGGAGTGGATGACAAAGTCTCCTACCCCGGAGTCCATGATCGAGCGGATCGGCCGGGACTTCCAACTGGGCGGTCACAAGGCTGCCGCCATTGCCATGACGCTGCAAAAGGCGGATGTATGGCTGGTGTCGGATATGGAGCCGGACTTTGTAAAGTCCATCTTCCTGACCCCGAAGGAAAGTGTCCAGCAGGCGCTGGATGATGCTTTCCGGAAGCTTGGAAAGGACGCAACCGTCCTCGCCATGCCCTACGGCGGCTCTACCCTGCCGCGAATTGTGCATAACTGACGGGAAACGGGGCCGCAGACGGCCGACCGTTTCCATCGCATCGCGAAAATATCAAGGAGGAAAAACCAATGGATTACGCAAAGGAATCCCTGCGGCTCCACGGCGAGTGGAAGGGCAAGATCGAGGTGCGGGCTACCGTGCCCGTAGAGACAAAGGACGACCTGTCTCTGGCATATACCCCCGGCGTTGCCCAGCCCTGTCTGGAGATCCAGAAGGACATCAATAAATCTTACGAGCTGACCCGGCGGCACAACCTGTGCGCCGTTATCACCGACGGCTCCGCCGTCCTGGGCCTGGGCGACATCGGCCCCGAGGCCGGCATGCCCGTTATGGAAGGCAAGTGCGTGCTGTTCAAGGCCTTCGGCGATGTGGACGCCTTCCCTCTGTGCGTCAAGACCAAGGACGTGGACGAGTTCGTCAACACCGTTTACCTGATTTCCGGTTCCTTCGGCGGCATCAATCTGGAGGATATTTCTGCCCCCCGGTGCTTTGAGATTGAGCGGAAGCTGAAGGAAAAGTGCGACATTCCCATCTTCCACGATGACCAGCACGGCACCGCCGTCATTACGCTGGCAGGTCTGACCAACGCGCTGAAGGTAGTCGGCAAGAAGAAGGAGGACGTGAAGGTGGTCACCTCCGGCGCGGGCGCCGCTGCTATCTCCATTGTGAAGCTCCTGCTGTCTGCCGGTTTCAGGAACATCGTCATGACCGACCGGAAGGGCGCCATCTATGAAGGGCGGGACGGTCTGAACTGGATCAAGGAAGAAATGGCTCAGGTTACCAACCGGAACATGGAGAAGGGCACTCTTGCCGACGTTATCAAGGGCGCGGATGTGTTCATCGGCGTTTCCGCTCCCGGAACCCTGACCACCGATATGGTTCGTACCATGAACAAGGACGCCATTGTCTTTGCCTGCGCCAACCCCACCCCCGAGATTTTCCCGGACGATGCCAAGGCCGGCGGCGCAGCCGTGGTCTCCACCGGACGGAGCGACTACCCCAACCAGATCAATAACGTGCTGGCGTTCCCCGGCATTTTCCGGGGCGCGTTCGACGTGCGCGCTTCCGACATTAACGAGGAAATGAAGATGGCCGCTGCCAGGGCGCTGGCCGAGCTGATTTCCGATGACGAACTCTCCGCGGATTACATCATTCCCAAGGCATTTGATAAGCGTGTCGGCCCCGCCGTTGCCAAGGCGGTTGCACAGGCTGCCCGGGATTCCGGCGTAGCCAGAATCTGAAAGGAGAAATGAAAAATGGCCATGTTTGATGCCGCCAAGGTAAAGCTGGGCATTGCGCCCATTGGCTGGTGCAACGATGACATGCCCGAGCTGGGCGCCGAGAATACCTTCCGCCAGACCGTCAGCGAAATGGCGCTGGCAGGCTTTACCGGCTGCGAAATCGGCAACAAATACCCCAGCGACCCGAAGGAACTGAAGCATCAGCTGGATCTGCGGGGCATGCGGATCGCCAGCCGCTGGTTCTCCTCCTTCCTGCTGACGAAGCCCTACGAAGAGGTAGAGGCGGACTTTATCGCTAATCTGGATTTCCTGGCTGCCGTGGGTGCTGACCGGATCAATGTCAGCGAGCAGAGCGGCTCCATTCAGGGCAAGCTGGACACCCCTATCCTGACCGGAAACCACAAGCCCGTCATGGACGATCAGCAGTGGGAGCGGTTCTGCGACGGCCTCAACAGACTGGGCAAGGTGGCGTCGGACCGGGGCTTCAAGCTCTGCTTCCATCATCACATGGGTACCGTGGTGCAGACCGCGGCGGAAACCGACCGGATGATGGCAAACACCGACCCCCGGTATGTGTTCCTGTGCTACGATACCGGTCACTTCACCTTCGCCGGTGAGGATCCCCTCGCCATGCTGAAAAAGTATTCCAACCGGATCGGCCATGTCCATCTGAAGGACATGCGTCTGCCGGTAGTTGCCGAGGCCCGGGAGCACAACTGGAGCTTCCTGCAGGCAGTCCGCAACGGTGCCTTCACGGTTCCCGGCGACGGCGGCGTGGACTTTGACTCCGTGTTCGAGATCCTCGCCCAGTCCCACTACGAGGGCTGGCTGCTGGTGGAAGCCGAGCAGGATCCTGCCAAGGCCGACCCGCTGGAGTATGCCCAGAAGGCACGGGCTTATATCCGCGCCCATACGGGCCTGTAAGAGGGCATGATCATGACCTATTTTTCCAAAAACGACAGCCTGAAGCCCGGCTACAATGCCTACATTGATACTGCCGTCGATGATATGGGTACCCGGATGGATGTGGGTCTGCTGGTGCTGGAACAGGGCGATACGTTCCAAATTGAGGAAACCGAAAAGGAGTGCGCCGTGCTGCTGTTCTCCGGTGACGTGACCTTCCGGTGGAATGACGAAGCCGTCCGGGGCTCCCGCCCCGACTGCTTCCGGTACGAGGCTTACTGCCTGCTGGCACCCCGGAAAACGCCCATCACCCTGACCGCTCACAGCCACAGTGAGCTGTACATCCAGAAAACTCCCAATGACCGGGACTACACCCCCGTGCTCTATACCCCGGAAACCGTCCAGACCCAGCACGCGGGCGCAAACGGGGAGCTTATGGGCTGCATGCGTCGGGAGATCAAGACCTTCTTTGACTACGACAACATGCCGGAGTCGAATATGGTGCTGGGCGAAGTGCTGAACTTCCCCGGCAAATGGTCCTCCTACCCGCCCCACCATCACCCCCAGCCCGAGGTCTACTTCTACCGCTTTGACCATCCCCAGGGCTTCGGCGCGGGCTTTGCCAACGGCGAGATCTATAAGACCGGTCACAACGGCCTTGCGGTGATCACCAGCGGCTTCCATTCCCAGACCGCCGCACCCGGCTACGCCATGTGCTATGCCTGGGGTATCCGGCATCTGGACGGCGACCCCTGGAAAAAGACCCGGATCGACGATCCGGAGCACGAGTGGCTCTGGAAGCGTGACGCCAACGAACACATTTTCAAAATGGAAGGGGAGCAAACAAAATGATTGAGACCATCCGTCTGACCATGGCCCAGGCTCTGGTTCGCTTTCTGGAAAATCAGTACATCGATGTGGACGGCGTGGTGACCCCCTTTGTCCGCGGTGTGTTCATCATCCCTGGTCACGGCAATGTGGTGGGCCTGGGACAGGCCCTGACCCAGGAGGCCCACCGGCTGGAGGTATATCAGGGCAAGAACGAACAGGGCATGGCCCAGGCTGCCGTGGCCTTTGCCAAGCAGATGAAACGCAAGCAGATCTGCGTTGCCACTTCCTCCATCGGCCCCGGCGCTGCCAATATGGTCACCGCCTGCGGCACCGCAACCGCCAATAACATCCCCCTGCTGGTGCTGCCCGGCGATACCTACGCCTGCCGCCAGCCTGACCCCGTGCTGCAGCAGGTGGAGCATGTGAATTCCATGGCAACCACCACCAATGACGCGTTCAAGGCGGTCTGCCGCTACTGGGACCGGATCGTCCGCCCCGAGCAGCTCATGAGCGCCTGCCTGAATGCGTTCCGTACCCTAACCGATCCCGCCAACACCGGTGCCGTCTGCCTTGCCATGCCTCAGGACGTGGAGGGCGAGGCCTATGACTACCCCGTGACCTTCCTGCAGAAGCGGGTGTGGCGGCTGGAGCGCCGCCCGGCCACCGAGGCTGCCCTTGACGAAGCGGCCGCTGCCATCCGTGCCGCGAAAAAGCCCATGCTGATCTGCGGCGGCGGCGTTCGCTATTCCGAGGCCCATCGGGAGTTCCGGGAGTTTGCCGAAAAGACCGGCATTCCCTTCGGCGAGACCCAGTCGGGCAAGAGCGCCATTGAATGGACTCATCCTCTGAATCTGGGCGGTCTGGGCGTTACCGGCTGCTCCGCCGCCAATGAAATCGCCGTGGACGCGGATCTGATCATCGGCGTGGGCACCCGCTATACCGACTTCACTACCGCCTCCCGGTGGCTGTTCCGGCACGACGCGAAGTTCGTGAACATCAATGTTTCCGAGTTCCAGGCTCTGAAGCTGGACGCGGTACCTGTGGTGGCCGACGCCAGAGACGCCCTTCCCCGGCTGCTGGCGAAGCTGACCGGCTACAAGCCCGCCTACAGCGGCGAGATTGAAGCCGCCCGGCAGAAGTGGGCGAAGGAGCTGGTTCGTCTGGACGGCGTGGAGTTTGAGGATACCGATGAGTGGCGTCCCATCATCAATGATGCCAACTATGCCTCCGCCCGGAAGTTCGCCCACGACGTGAACGCTCAGCTTTGCCAGACTACCGCTCTCGGTGCCATCAATGCCATGATGGAAGAGGGAGATGTAGCCATTGGCGCGGCGGGCAGTCTGCCCGGCGACATGCAGCGGATGTTCCGCCCCACCGGCATCGATACCTATAACATGGAGTACGGCTACTCCACCATGGGTTACGAGGTGGCAGGCGCACTGGGCGTGAAGCTGGCCATCGGTGAAGACCACGAAGTCTATTCCTTCTGCGGCGACGGCAGCTTCAACATGCTTCATGGGGAGCTGATCACCGCCGTGCAGGAACACAAAAAGGTCAATATCTGCGTGTTTGACAACGCCAGCTTCGGCTGCATCAACAACCTGCAGGTGGGCCACGGCAACGCTACTCTCTGCACCGAGCTGCGGGCACGGGGAGAGGACGGACTCCTGTCCGGAAGCTTCCTGAACATCGATTACGCCAAGGTGGCGGAGGCTTACGGCTGCAAGGCTTACTCCGTCCGCACCATGGGTGAGCTGAAGGCCGCCGTGCAGGATGCCAAAACCGTGAAGGATCAGCCGGTTCTCTTTGACATCAAGGTACTGCCCAAGACCATGACCGACGGCTACGGCTCCTGGTGGCGGGTCGGCGATACCGAGGTTTCCGAGAATCCCGCCAACCTGAAAGCCTACGAGGATCATCTGGCTCATCTGAAGGATGCCAGAAAATATTAAATTACGGGGGAAAACAAGCATGGATAAGATTCTGAAAATCGGTATTATCGGCTGCGGTGCCATCGGTAAGGATCACTGCCGCCGAATCATGGACACCGTTCCCGGCGCCACCGTGGTTGCGGTTTCCGACTATGTGCCCGCTGCTGCCGACGCGGTTGCGGAAAAGTACGGCATCCGTTCCTTCGGCAACGACTGCGACGGCATGATCAAAGATCCCGAGGTGGAGGCTGTGGTCATTACCTCCATTGACCCCACCCATCACGACTACGTGATGAAGACCCTCGCCGAGAAGAAGTGGTGCTTCTGTGAGAAGCCCCTGAGCCTGAACGGCAAGGACTGCGAGGAGATCATCAACAAGGAGCTGGAGATCGGTCATCGTCTGGTGCAGGTCGGCTTCATGCGCCGCTATGACCGAGGCTATGCCGAGATGAAGCGGATCATCGAGTCCGGCGAGCTGGGCGCTCCCCTCGTCATCAAGGCCTGCCACCGGAACGTTTCTCAGGGTCCCGGCTTCAAGACCGAGAACGCCGTCACCAACGTGGCCATTCACGAGCTGGATATCTGCCGCTGGCTGCTGGGCGATGAATACGCCGACGTGCAGTGCGTGAAGGTCCGCCAGAGCGCCAACTCCACCAAGGGCTACGATAACCCTCAGGTCATGCTGATGCGGACGAAGAAGGGCTGCTTCATTGACGTGGAGGTTCAGGTCGCCGATGGTTACGGCTACGACATCCAGTGCGAGGTGGTCTGCGAGAACGGCACCGTCAAGCTGCCCGATCCCTACGCCGTGGTTCGCCGCTCCCGCCCCGCCGGCTGGGACAAGCTGAACCCCGCCGAGAGCATGCCCATCATGACCGACTGGAAGGAGCGCTTCATCGAAGCCTACGACATTGAGCTGTGCAAGTGGGTGGAGAGCGTCCACAACGGCAAGCTGACCGGCCCCTCCGCCTGGGACGGCTACGTGGCATGCGTAGCGGGCGACGCCCTGAATGCCTCCCGCGGCACCTCCCAGTTCCGCCCGGTGGAAACCATGGAAAAACCCGAAATGTACAAATAATCCCCCAAAAACCGCAAATGAGCCGCCCGAAAGGGCGGCTCATTTTGTGTCCGGAAGGGATGGAAAATGCAGATAAATTGCTGTTTAGCGCACGGCACAAAGCGCTCTTGGCTCTCCCTCTGGGGGTAAGCGAAGCGCAGTCGCGGGAGTGAATGACATGATAAGTGGCATGTCAGAGCCGCGACCGGGTTGTCCGCAGGCAACCTGTCACGGCGAATGCCGTGACTGAGAGGGCCGTCCCGACAACGGTGTCATTCCGATGAGCACGCTGGCGTGGAAATGACCGGTAATCGGAGACTGCCTCGGAATGACTGCGCTGTTCGGTGCGCACCAAACACCCCGCTAAATTCCCGTCTGCCGCCGGATTTTCCCTGTGGCTTACCCCTTTTGGCGGAACAGAGCACGGATTTTTCCCGGGAGTTCATCCCGTTTGGCGAAGAGAATGCCCACGAGGACATAGAGGGTGGTCAGCATAACCACGCTGATAAGGAAGTTCCCGGCAAGGATGCCCCGTCCGGCGATGCAGGTCACAAGGGTAGGCAGAGGAAGGGCAATGAGCAGAGCCAGAAAGTAGCGATGGGCAGACATGCCGGAATTGGCGGCGGCGTAGGGAATCATGCCGTTGGGAAGTCCCGGCGCCAGCAGCACCACCACGGTCAGATAGGTGCGGTTGTGGCTGACAGACAGGGTGTTCATCAATTTTTGAAGCTTGGGGTTGGACGCGGCAATCGTGCCCAGCAGCTTGTGCGCCCGTTTCGCGGCGGTAAATACCGCCATGTGGGCGGCAAAATAGGCAGTCAGACAGACAGCGGTACCCAGCCAGGGGTCAAGAACGATACCTGCCACCAGCTGAACCGGCATGGCGGGCAGAACAATGGACAGAATCTGAACAAAGGACAGCACCCACAGCAGAAAGACGCTGTAGCCCGTATCCGCCCCCTCAAAGCAGGTTTCCAGCGCATTGCCGTCGCCGCTGGAAAAGGCTGCCCAGGCGCCCGGAGCGTAGATCCGGAGGATCTCCACAACAAGCCCCAGAGCGATCAGGATCACAAATGCGATAACCGCCAACGAAATTGCGGCAGATCGGCTTTCCTGTTTTTGCACAGTCATTTCTCCTTTTCGCGGGAAAAGTGATTGGGAAACTCCGGCAGGGATATGAAAGTAAGTTTCCAAGGTTTTATGCCCAGATTATAGCGCAGAAGCGGAAAAAGTCAAGATTCTGAAATGGAGAAATTGAATTCTGCGCAAAAAACCTCTCTGTGCAACCTGACGGCAAACCCAGGTGCCACAACCGTCCCGCCGTTATTTCAGGCCCGTCCCACCGATTTCCGGTCATTCCGAGCCAGTGCGCACACCGGCGTGGGAATCCCTCGTAAATCCACCGGGAGACATTTCCGAAAGTCGGACATTTTCAGGCGGCAGCTTTTGGCCGAACGGTACCACATAGAGGTACCCTCTGCGAAAGTCGGGACGAAGCCGCCGTATTTTCACACAATCTGTCACGTTTTTCAAAACAAATCCACTTGACAAATCCCGGAAAAGACTGTACTCTATGTATTGTTTGGTTCTGAAAACGTTTCCAGGCAAGAAAGAAAGCGTTCCGGACTGGGCACGTCCTGCTCCCGGGACATGAAAATAAGCGGCGGTCCTCCCGTTTCTGCGGGAAGGTGCCCGAGAAAGAGGCGAACCGGATATGAGAACCAGCGGGATCCTGATGCATATCACCAGCCTGCCCGGACCTTACGGCATTGGCACACTGGGCAAGTCTGCCCATGAATTTGTGGACTTTCTCCACCGGGCGGGGCAGAGCTATTGGCAGATCCTGCCGCTGACCCCCACGGGTTATGGGGATTCCCCCTATCAGTCCTGCTCCACCTTCGCGGGAAATCACTACCTGATCGATCTGGACGCGCTGATCGGGGCGGGACTTCTGACGGAAGCGGAAGCGAACGCCCCCGTCTGGTACTCCCGGGAGGAAAAGGCAGACTTCGGACTTCTGTATAACAGCCGCCTGGCGGTGCTGCGGCAGGCCTTTGCCCGGTTCCCGGGCAGTATGGAATTTGACGAATTCTGCCGAAAAAACAGCGACTGGCTGCCGGACTTCACCCTGTTCATGGCACTGAAGGATCATTTCTCCGGAAAGCCCTGGTACGAGTGGGATGAGCCGCTCCGGTTCCGGAAGCCCGCTGCCCTGGAAGGTGTCCGGGAGGAATTCCGGGAGGATCTGCGGTTTTATGCCTTCGTGCAGTACCTGTTTGACGCCCAGTGGAACGCGTTGCGGACCTATGCTCACGAAAAGGGCGTCCGGCTCATCGGTGATGTGCCCATTTACGTGCCCTATGACTCCGTGGAGGTCTGGTCGGACCCGGCGCTGTTCCAGCTGGACGAAAGCCTTCGCCCCACGGATGTGGCGGGCGTTCCCCCGGATGCGTTCACGGCCGACGGACAGCTCTGGGGCAACCCACTGTACCGGTGGGATGTGATGGCGCGTGACGGCTACCGCTGGTGGATCCGCCGTCTGGGTGCCGCCGGAAAGTGGTACGACACGGTGCGGCTGGATCACTTCCGGGGCTTTGAAAGCTACTGGGCGGTGCCCTACGGCGCGCCCAACGCCCGGGGCGGTCACTGGGTCAAGGGGCCCGGCATGGATTTCATCCGGACCCTGCACCGGGAGCTTCCGGAGCTTTCCATCATCGCCGAGGATCTCGGCTACCTGACTGAGGAGGTGCTTGCCCTCCGGGACGATTCCGGTTACCCCGGCATGAAGGTGCTCCAGTTTGCCTTTGATTCCCGTGAACCTTCGGACTACCTGCCTCATACCTACATCCGCAACACCGTCTGCTACACCGGCACCCATGACAACATGACCACCCGCCAGTGGCTGGAAACCGGCACGGCGGAAATGCGGGACTACGCAGGCGCATACATGCATCTGACGGAGGAAGAGGGCATGGTCCGGGGCATGATCCGGACGGCAATGTCCTCGGTTTCCGACCTGTGCGTGGTACCCATGCAGGACTATCTGGATCTGGGTGCTTCTGCCAGAATGAATTTCCCCGGAACTTTATCGGATTCGAACTGGACATGGCGGGCAAAAGATGGTATGATAAAAACCGAACTCGCCGATGAAATTTACACGCTGACGGCGCTGTACGACAGACTCGGCAGTCAGAAACCGGAACCCGCCGTGGCTTCGCGGTGAACGAATATAAGGAGAGCGCTATGAGCTATAATTGTCTGAACATTCTCAGGTGGACGGAAGCCCAGCTGAAATACACCTACGATGTGAGCCTGCAGGAGGCCACGCCCCAGGAGCTTCACGAAGCTCTGGGCGAGGCGGTCATGATGGCCATTTCCGACAACTGGAACCGGAGCAAGCGGACCCGTATGCACCAGCGGAAGGCTTACTACATTTCCGCCGAGTACCTGATCGGCAGGCTGGTCTACTCCAACCTGTACAATCTGGGCATTCTGGAGGATATGAAGAAGCTGTTTGCCGAGCGGGGTGTGGATCTTGCCGTGCTGGAGGACATTGAGGATGCCGCCCTCGGTAACGGCGGCCTGGGCCGTCTTGCCGCCTGTTTCCTGGACTCCGCCGCTTCCTGCGACCTGCCTCTGTCCGGCTACGGCCTGCGGTATAAGTTCGGCCTGTTCAAGCAGAGCTTTGATGCCAACGGCAGCCAGAAGGAGAATGCGGACGACTGGTCCAAGTACGGCGATCCCTGGTCCTACCGCCGGTATAACCATACCGTGAAGGTGAAGTTCCCGGATCATACCGTGCTGGCTGTGCCCTATGACGTGCCCATCATCGGCTACGGCACCGAGAATATCAATACTCTCCGGCTCTGGCAGTGCGAGGCCGAGGAGGAGCTGGACTTCAACGCCTTTAACGATCAGGACTATCAGCGGGCCCTGGCCCAGAAGAACAAGGCGGAGGACATTACCCGGGTCCTGTACCCCAACGACTCCACCTGGGAAGGCAAGCGTCTGCGCATCAAGCAGCAGTATGTGCTGTCCTCCGCGTCTTTGCAGGATATGCTGCGGACCTACAAGGTTGCCCATGGCACCGATTTGAGTCACTTCGCCGACTATTACGCCGTGCAGCTGAACGATACCCACCCCGCCATGTCCATTCCGGAGCTGATCCGGCTGCTGATGCTGGAGGGCATGGACTTCGAACAGAGCTTCTCCATTGCCCAGAGGACCTTCTCCTACACCAACCACACCGTTATGGGCGAGGCACTGGAAAAGTGGAATCTGGACCTGATGCGCAGCGTGGTGCCCGAGATCGTGGACATCATCTGCCGGATCGACGAGCGGCTGAAGAAGGAAAATCCCGGCCTGTTCATCGTCCGGGACAACACCGCCCATATGGCGAACCTGTCCGTCTACGTCGGCTCCTACGTCAACGGCGTGGCGGAGATCCATTCCCAGATTCTGAAGGATGACCTGTTCAAGGACTGGTACCACATGTTCCCCGAGCGGTTCCAAAACAAGACCAACGGTGTGACGCCCCGCCGGTGGCTGGGCCTGTGCAATCCGGAGCTGACCCAGCTGATCAAGTACCGCATCGGCGGCGAGTTCCTGAAGGATCTGGATCAGCTTGCCCGGCTGAAGCCCATGATCGACGATACCATGGTCTACCAGTTCAATACGGTCAAACGCGCCAAGAAGGAACAGCTGTGCAAGGTCATTGCCGAGCACGAGGACGTGAAGCTGAACCCCGACTTCATCTTTGACGTGCAGGTCAAGCGGCTCCACGAGTATAAGCGTCAGCTGATGAACGCCCTGTCCATCATGGATATTTACTTCCGCCTGAAGGACGGCGAGCTGCCGGACTTCCATCCCACGGTGTATATCTTCGGCGCCAAGTCCGCTCCCGGCTATGCCCGGGCAAAGGCCATCATCCGGTACATCAACCGGGTCGCCCGGCTGGTCAACAATGATCCCGCCGTTGCCGACAAGCTGAAGGTAGTATTCGTGCAGAACTACAACTGCTCCTATGCTGAGCATATCATTCCCGCCGCAGATGTGTCCGAGCAGATTTCCCCTGCGGGCACCGAAGCCTCCGGCACCGGCAACATGAAGCTGATGCTCAACGGTGCGGTGACTCTGGGCACACTGGACGGCGCCAATGTGGAGATTGCTCAGGAAGCAGGCATGGAAAACGAGTATATCTTCGGTCACACCGTGCAGGAGATCAACGCCTGCCGGGACAGCTACCATTCCCGGGACATCTACAATTCCGATGCCCACCTGCACCGTGCCATTGACACCCTGGTGGACGGCACCGTTCCCACCGACGACGACCAGACCGAGCTGTATCACGCTCTGCTGGACGGTGCTTCCTGGCACAAGCCCGACCACTACTTTGTGCTGCTGGACTACGCAAGCTACATGGACGCCAAGCTCCGTGTGAACCGGGAGTATGCCGACCGGCTGAACTTTGGCAGAAAGTGTCTGGAAAATGTGGCCTCTGCCTCCAAATTCTCCTCCGACCGCACCATCCGCCAGTACGCCGAAGAAATCTGGCACATCAAGCCCACCCAGTACTGATTTGTTTGAAAAGGTCCCCTTCCGACCGCGGAAGGGGACCTTTTTGCGGATGTGCGGACATGGACAGACAAACGGGAATTTCGTGTTTCCGGTTCTCCCTCCGGAAGAGCCGGCATGCGCAGCGCTCTTGTCCTCTCATTTATGGGGGGGAGGGTCACGCAGTGACGGGGAAATCCCCAGCCGCTGCGTGACTGTCATTTACTTCCTGAAATTTTTGTCTAAGATATTGTACCAATTTATATTTGTACCAATTCCCCACATTCCATTGCCTCAGAATGACTGTGCTGTTCGAAGTGCGCACACGGATGCACCGCCAAACAACAATTCAGCATTGAGCCTCAGTCTTGCATTCCCTGCGGACAATTTCCATACCGTGCAATTCGGCAAAAGATGCGCAGAATTCAGGAGGAAAATTGCGCAGACTTCCGAAGTGGTTCCGCCGTCCGGAACGCAGGGATCCGATGGGCTTCCGGACGGGCAGGTTCGTACAAAAGGGGACGGAGGAAGTCCGGAAGAATTGGCAATTTTTATTGTTGACTATTCACAAAAATAGTGATAGTATTTTGTGGAATCTAAATAAAGGAGGCTGTGATATGCCTAACTCCAAAACCAGAAGTATGACCAGCGGTGCCCCCATGGGTCTGCTGCTTTCCTTTATGCTTCCCCTGCTGCTGGGTCTGCTGTTCCAGCAGTTTTATAATATGGTCGACACGGTGGTCGTGGGCAAGGCGCTGGGCGTGGACGCGCTGGCAGGCGTCGGTTCCACCGGCTCCATCAGCTTTCTTGTGCTGGGCCTGTGCAACGGTATCTGCGCCGGATTTGCCATTCCCGTTGCCCAGAAGTTCGGCTCCCGGAACTTTGACGGCGTGCGGAAGTACGTGGGTAACATGGTTCTGCTGACCGCCGTGCTGGCGCTGGGCATCACCCTGCTCACCACCGTCAACTGCCGGAGGATCCTCATCTGGATGCGGAATCCGGAGGACACCTTCGCTTACGCCTACAATTATATTTTCCTGATCTTTCTGGGCATTCCCGCCACCATGCTCTATAACCTTCTGTCCGGCATCCTCCGCTCCCTGGGCGACTCCCGGACGCCTCTGTATTTTCTGGTTTTCTCCAGTTTGCTGAACGTGGTACTGGATATTCTCCTCATTGTGAAGTTCCACATGGGCGTAGCGGGCGCCGGTTGGGCGACTCTGTTCAGCCAGCTGGTTTCCGGCGTGCTGTGCCTTGTGTACATGGCGAAGAACTTCCCCATTCTGCACCTGACCCGGGCGGACCTGATGCCGGAGGGAAAATACATCGGGCACCTGCTGGCCATGGGTCTGCCCATGGGCCTGCAATACTCCATCACCGCCATCGGCAGCATCATGCTCCAGACCTCCGTCAATACCCTCGGCTCTTCCTATATGGCGGCCATGACCGCCGGCGGCAAGGTCAGCAACTTCGTCATGTGTCCCTTTGATGCCATGGGCTCCACTATCACCACCTTTGCCGGACAGAACGTAGGCGCCGGAAAGCCGGAGCGGGTGCGCACCGGCGTGCGGGACGCCACCATTCTGGGCATTGCCTACTGCATTCTGATGTTCGCCGTGCTGTACAGCTACGGCGGCGCGCTGACTTCCCTGTTTCTGGATCCCAATGACCTTACCGCCATGTCGGAAATTCTGCCCCTCAGCGAGCAGTGTCTGCGGGTCTGCGCCACATTCTACATTCCTCTTCTGTTTGTCTACCTGCTGCGGTTCACCATTCAGGGGCTGGGCTATTCCAGCCTTGCCGTTATGGCAGGCGTGTTCGAGATGGTTGCCCGGGGCACCTTTGCCCTGTTGCTGGTACCCTCTCTTGGTTTCAACGCCGTCTGCTACGCCAGCCCCGCGGCATGGATCATGGCGGATGTATTCCTGTTCCCCGCTTACTTCCACTGTCTGAAGAAGCAGGGCTGCTCCTTTCGCCGCGCTCCACATCTGGCGGCAGTAAAGGTCGAGGGGTAAACGCGCCCCCGGCGAAGCCGGCTCTTAGCACGGAGCAGTGTGTGCTGCTGTGCGCAATGACATGGTTTTTCAACAGTCCATGGGCGGCCAATATGGCCGCCCACGCTGCGTTTATCGGGATATTTCCGAAAAAATCGGAACGTTTGATAAAGCAGGGCGAATAGGCCGCAAACATGTATTTTCCGGTGGGCCAAAACTTGTGCGCCGGGGGCAGGTATATTTTTACCCGCCGGTGCCGTCCGGGAAATTTTCTCTTTGGCAGCACCGCGCAATTGCGTCTGTGAGTCTCCGCCGTCTTTTTGCCCCACTTCTTCAGTTTGAAAA
>ERZ857629.1186-NODE-1186-length-30164-cov-14.075924_pt1 | contig 30164 bp, 27 predicted proteins | sample MGYA00519700_ERZ857629 | MGnify/ENA primary metagenome ERZ857629 (study PRJEB31778, sample SAMEA3449351) | human gut metagenome | biome: human gut; feature: human-associated habitat; material: faeces | place: United Kingdom | collected 2010/2012 ... | reverse complement strand
GCAGAATCGCCGATACTCGTCACGCTATCGGGGATTGTTATGCTCGTAAATCCAGTGCAACCATAGAATGCTTCATCGTCTATGCTTGTCACGCTACCATCAGAAGGAATGACGCTTGTTTTACAACCCAAAATCAATGTTTTAGATGCCGTTTCAATAAGGCAGTTGCTGGAACTATGATATTTTGTGTTTCCTTTTGCAATGGTTATGCTCTCAAGACCACGGCAACCATTGAAGGCAGAATAGCCGATGCTTGTCACGCCGTTTCCGATTGTTACGCTCGTAAGCCCAGTGCAACCATAGAATGCTTCATCGTCTATGCTTGTCACGCTGTCAGGGATAGTTATGCTCGTAAGCCCAGTGTTGCCAAAAAAGGCATAATGCCCGATACTCGTCACACTTCCATCGGTTGGAATGACACTGTTTTTACAACCTAGAATAAGAGTTTTGCTTTTCGTCTCAATAAGACAGTTCCCTTCGCTATGATACTTTGTGTTCCCATTAACAACAATTATGTTCGTTAGTCCGCTACAGCCATAGAAGGCAGGGTTATCAATGCTAGTCACACTGTCGGGTATAGTTATACTCGTAAGCCCGCTGCAACCATAAAAAGCCCGTTCAGCAATGCCTCGTGTTCCATCTTCTAATACAATCGATGTATTGTTTGGCATAATTCCTTTATATTCGTACACAAATTTGCCAGCATTCACTAGACCGTCAAGCTGTTTTTTATACCATGGCGTATCGTGAAAAGCAAAAGCTCCGATGCTCGTCACGCTGTTGGGGATTGTGATGTTCGTAAGCTCCGTACAACCATAAAAAGCCCGTTCAGCAATACTCGTCACGCTGTCTGGGATTGTGATACTAGTCAGGCCGGTACAACCTTTGAATGACCATTTTCCAATGGCCGTCACGCAATCTGGAATAACCACGCTAGATTTGGTTCCCTTATATCTGATTAATTTCCCTTCTTTAATCACAAAATCGTTTGGATCATATGCTAAACCCGAGGCTACTTCTGTTTGTTTAACGCTTTCCTGTAAAATCAAAGAAAAGCATTCTGCTATAATTTTTTGTGATAAACCATAATCGTCTTCAAGCTTTTTTTGCAATCGTGCCGAGACCAACGGGGTCTGCCCTGCTTTTTGCATTTCGGAAATAATGCCGTCATCCGCCATAATCGTCAATGTATTTACAATTGCTTTCGGTACGTCGGGATACAAGTCTGTCAAAAAAGCTTTTAGTTTCTTCCCGTTCGATACACAATCGGGATATTTATTCAACAACGATTCAAAATCTTTTTTGTCCATTTTTATTTTTGTTTCTCCATAATTACCGCGATTGACAAATCATCGCCACTGCCTTTTTTTGATAATTCCGGCAAGAAATCTTCGAGTTCTCTTTTCGCGTCTTTTAGTTTTTGATCCTGAAACCCCCTGAACACGTTTTCGACAAAAGCAACGTATGCTTCTTCTGTGGCAAAACTGTTTATTACACCATCAGAAGAAAGCAAAACTCCGTTAATTCTATTAATCTTAACTGGAACATTACAATGCTTGAATGATTTTGCCGCGTCGCTGTTGCACAACGATGTCGTAAGGTTAAACTGCAATTGATCATCCGATAATTCGTGATATATTTTATCCAACAAGCACGCTTTATATTGCCCATTCATTATACAAACGTTTCCGTCGCCGAGTTTCAAAACAAACAAATGCTTGTCTGTCAATACGGCGGCAATAAACGTTGAGCCATATGCTTTGACATAAGAAGAATACAATGACCGTTTATCCTCTTCCGCCAACTTCTCAAATCGGGCATCGGATTCAAACGGATTGTCAAGAAAATGACGCTCGACCAGTCCGTTCCATTCATTGATAATGGATATTTCCAATTGCGAAAGCAATGCGTCCCCGTTTATTCTCGTTTCATCGTTATTTAAGACATAATCCATAAACGCTGAAATCATTTTCTTCCCCGCTTCGCATGCAAAACGCGACCCGATGGCGCTTCTGAAATACTTATCGCCACCGTGTCCGTCGCAAACAATAACGGCATCGTATTGCTTTTCTTGCCAACTTATCGAATTATCCTGACATTCTTTCTCGCCTAAAACGTGTGAATATCCGCGGATAGATATATTGGCAACCTTGTTGTCATTCATAACTTCACCTTGTCAGATGTCGGATTTACCATTGACTATCGTCGATATCGGGAATACTGACCACAATCGGTTGATCATTATTGATATCGGCGATTGCTTCATTAACAACCGTTTGCGCGTCTTTTCCCGTCGAACTGGTTGTTCCGGTTTTTGACACTGTTGCCGTGACAAATTTTATGTATTGTCTGATTTTTTCGGGATCATCTATCGCAACAACCGCTTCGGGAGTGCCGCAAACTTTTGCAAGAACGTCACAATCCGCATCTTCACCGACCGCAAATGCAACTTTAATTGCCGATTTGAACCAATTGTTCTTTTTGAGTTCTTCAAGCGGGTTTTCCCAGTCGTCGGTCGGCTCACCGTCGCTCAAAAAGATAAGACCGGGCGCAAGATACCCCATGGGGTTTTCGCCGAGAAAACCTTTTCTTGACATTTTTTCATTGAGTGCTTTAAGTGCCGCTCCCAACGAAGTGAGTCCGCCTGCATTTATCGGTTGCCAGGTATTGATAAACTCTTCGGGTGTTTGCGGTGTTGGAGTAATCCATTCAACATCATTTGAAAAAGACGCCGCAACAACCTCAATCTTCGCATTTGGAGCACCGTCTGCGACATCTTTGATGATTTGCGGAATATCTCGCATTGCATTGTTGACTTGGGCGATTTTCGTCCCGGTCATACTTCCTGACTTGTCGAAAAGATAAAACAAGGTCATTGTTCTGGTTGCTACACCTTCAAGGTTATCTCCGTATCTGTTGCTCATAAAACTTCTCCTTTTGTTTATGCGTTTTATCTAAATAAATAAGAATTTCGTTTTTCATTCTTCTATTTTTATCGTTTTGCTTCCTATCGTAATTTTCGTTTGCGGGATCAATGTTACCGTTTTTCCGGGTTCATACGAGGCTATCGGTTTTTCGGGATATTCGACAGCCCAAACCAACGCCGAGTCGTTTCTGAGCCCATAGACGCCTTTCGTTTTCTTGCTTTCGACAACTGTTCCGATAACAACGTCTCTCCTTCCTTGTGTCATATGAAATTGTGTAAGAGTTTTTCCGTTTTGCGCAACAACTCGCGACTGTCCCGCAACTATCGAATATGGCATAATCTGTTTTTTATGGCATTCGGTGCAAACAATTTCGTTTCCGCTTGACTTGCTTGCAAAGTTGATTTCGCCACAGCTCGGACACAACACTGCGTCATCCAGGAGTCGATATAACGTGTTCCTCCAAACCCTTTCTGATAGGCGCTTTCTTCCGTCGTGCAATGCTTCGTCCGAAAATGCCGTTTGAAATGCGTCGTGGATATAGTCGGGATATATCGGCCACAACGACATAAGATTTGAGCAAATACCGCGCACCGGTCCGTTCGACCTATCCGTTGTACTGCAAACAAAAACAGGATGTTCAGCATAGAGCTCCTTCTCTATTTGCGGAGTTAAACACGGGTATTTGCAACAATTCGCGCCTTCGAGCGGATGCGCCAAAAACAGCAGTTCAAAAAGAATTACCGACAACGAGAACAAGTCTGTGTTTGTGCTCGGTTTTTCTTTGCCCAAAATCACTTCCGGCGCCATATATCCGGGCGTTCCGCCAACACCCAAATTGCTTCCATCGGGCGCGACGTTGTCGTTGTCACAAATAAGTACGTCTCCATTTGTTTTGTCAATAAAAAAGTTTCCGGGGCTCAAATCTTGATAACTGTACCCCTTTCGATGCAACGCCTGAAACGCTTCGACAATGTTGATTGACGCATTTATAACTGCCTGCGTGTTTGCAAAATGCTCTTTCGCTTTTATGAATTTGGTAAACTCCGAATAGTTTTGCGGTCTTACATCCATTATGTAACCGAAACCCTTGCTGTCCTTACCCGTTGCAGCAACTGCTTTCATCCACAAAAAATGAGAAGACGGAGCGCCGCTCTTTACATTGTTGGAAAGATTTTCATAAAACTTCTTACAATTAGGTTTCAACGATTTTAAATAACTCGACAAATACCATTTTAGTGCATATTCCGCGCCGTTGTACGTCACTTTATAAACACTTCCCTGTCCGCCTTCGCCGAGCTTCGATTTAACTATAATCGTCTCTCCGTTTGTTAATAAAAGTTTTTTCCCTGGTTTAAAATCTGTCATTTTATATCCTCTTTTGTTCTATATCATTTTGCATAAACCTAAATTGTGCTTATAGCCAAACTTTATTGTCATTATTCTTTCGCCATATATTCGATCAATCCTTTCGCCCCCATGACAATTGGACTAATTGGTCTGCTATATCGTTCTAATTCGCCATCATCATTGAATCCTACCAAGTAAATCGAATCCGAAGCAGTTTGCTTTTTAACACACAACTCGAGGAATTCCAATGCATATTGGAGATTTTTGGGCACACCTATTCCTAACAGGTATGCTGTGGCAATAAGATAGTACAAAAGGACTTCACCATTACCTTCCAAAAAACCCGTTTTAAGCAGATAAGTCAATACACCAAAAATATGTTCTTTGAGATCACCGCCATTAGAAATTGCGTCACTAACTCTATCCAGCAATAGTGCAGAGTATACTTTTTCAACAGGTGCTTCAAATACTTTGTAAAACAAGTCTGGGTTTTTATTCTCACAGTCGTTTATGTATTTGATGGTTGATTTTATATATGATATTGCATATTCGTCTTCTTCCACACTTATCCCATTAATTGCATTAAAAACCATTGTCGTCGCTACGTGACCAATAGGTGCGTATAATGAACAGTAATCCATTTGCGGTTTTTTAAACACAAAATCGCCATTTGTACGAATTACCTCATAAGATACTATCTCGCAAAAGTTATAAGACACAAGCGTTATCTGTATCCCTTCTCTTTTTTGGCTAAACAAACCACGTTTTCCATTTTCATCCGAAAACCAGACTTCGGACACAATAGCTGCGGCTGCGGCATCAGGTATATTTTTTATATTCTTTTCAATCAATTCTTTTAGAATTTTCTCAAATCCGTCGTTTGCTATTTGAAAAAGGTCTGTGCTTAATAGTTCACATGAGGGTGAATACACTTCCAGCATAGGTGAAATAGACGTTTCCCCCATGCTTAGCATTGTTTTGTAAAGTTTTTTGACGCGATCCAAGATACTCGACATGAGATAATCGAATATTGTCTTGTTATTTTCCCAAGTAGTCTTATCATAATCGTTCAGTGTCATTATATTTGCACCGCAAAAAATACAATGATTCACTTTATCACTTATCAATTGACCACATTTCACACATTTTATCAATGCCATAATTAACTCCCGTTGCCATTACACGATAAGTTTCAACGCCCTTTCTGCCAATGCCCCGTCCGGAAGCATTAAAGTATATGTTTTACTTCCGAACTGCAATGTAATTGCGTCAGCATAGGGTGTAATCGCAGACAATTTTTCAATTTTCTGCTCAAATCCGTTTTTTGAGGCGTGAAATACCACCCTTTTGTCCGTGAAAAACAAAATGCCTTTGGTGTATTCGGTTTCAAACACCGGTTCGCTTTTTGATTCTCCCGTATGATAATAGCAACCCTTAAAAACTCGAAAACTTGCCCCGTCTCTTTTGCTCTCAATATGCTTCTTTTCGGTGACAATTGCGGCAACTTCGACATAATGGCAGTTTTCACCTTTTGAAAGCAATATTTTGTCTGCCGATATACAAGGTAAAACCCCCGCTTCGATTTTTAAGACAGCCTGATGCGGAAGAATAGATGTCAACGAAGGTGGTGTTGCCGGTGTTTTTGGAAAAAATAAATCTGTCAAAAATCCCATTTTTTCTGTAATGAACGCTGTCATTTCCCCTTTCCCTTAGTAGCGTCACACAATAAAAAAGTGACACCCCTGAACGAGATGCCACTACAGAGTTCACATCTCGCATAGTTGTCACACTATATGTAATAAAGATTTTCCCAATCGATTATCTTGCGAGTCGTGTTTCTGCTTAGATTTTACGATTGGAAACAAACGCGCAAACAGAGAGCAGTTAACCGCTCTCTTCAAATTTACATATAATGTGACAAGTGCATTTTATCATATAACTTGTTTTTTTTCAATATATTCTTTACATTTTTTCAATTTGATTATAATTACAATTAGAGTAATAAGCCATAAACTGTTGGTTAAATAATTGACCTATGGTTTATAATTTTTCATGTCAAATATGTTTTTTCATTTTCAATACGCTCCGAGTTTTATTTGCCTTTCGGCAACAAGACGGCGCAGTGCCGAGAAAACTCAAAAAACTTATCACTTCAAATTACAAGATGTCTATGTCAACGAACAGCGCAAATAATTGCGTTTACAACAAAAGAGCCTATATCTAACAAGCAATAATTTTGCCGTTGATATAGGCTTTTCTCTGTGCTAAACCGCCACGCCGAAAGGCAAAAAAACTCGAAGTGCAAGCACAATTAAATGATTAGTCAACTTGTGTCACGGGCTTCTGACCAAACGAAAAAGTCCGATGAACACCGGGTTACAGGCTCATCGGACTTCTTCTTTTGTCACCCAAAATCACCCTTTGACACAAGCTTTGACACAAATATTATTTGTTCCGAAACGACTTTGGATATTATTCTGTTTTTGGCTGTCGATTACGCGGCAAGGACAATCCCTTTCTTTTTGCGGACGGCGCGTGCGATTGCCTTAACCAACTCTACCATCGGAATAATGGAAAAAGCGAGCGCGATGGCAATGGCGTATTCCGTCCCGTCGAGTTTTGCAAGGTCGAAGGCGTCCGCAAGCGGTCTGACCTCAACGACGAGGGTTGTGAGCAGCAACGAGAGTATGCCCGCTCCCCAAAGCCACCAATTGCGCTTTTTGATTTTGAAAACCGAGCCGTGCAAAGAGCGCATATTAAACGCATGGAAGATTTCCGCCATCGAAAGCGTCAGAAACGCCGTCGACGCCCGTTTTAACGTCCCGACAAACTTCGTCGATGTTTTCAAGATAGTGTTTCATAAAAACTCCTGTATCTATCGTTAAAAATTTTGTTTGTAACGTTTTGTTCGTAAGGTCGATATCGTTTTGTTCCGGCTTTCGGAAAATAAAAAAAGACCTATCCTTACGGATAAGTCTCATCATTTCAAATAAAACCGGAGTTTGCGCTCGTGTTAGCGGTTTTATTACACCCCGGGTGAAGGGTGCCGATTACTCCCTTATTTGCCTGCATTTTATCATAATCGCGCGGTATCGTCAAATATTTTTAATATCGCGTACTCGAAAATCACAAAAATGTTTTACTTCTTTTCCGTGCGCGCAAACTTTGCCGTGAGCGCAAAACACGGGCGTTTTCTCACGTATCCCGCCATGGTAAGTTCGTCCCCGTTTATCGTGTATTCCAAACGAACGTGCGCGCCGTATTTTATCTCGGACTTGAACTCGATTTCAAGCGACTTCATTTCGTGAGTTTCAAGGTATTCCGCGCCAAGCAGGTCTTCGGCTTCGTCGACGTATTTGCTGTTGTTCATATGCCCGTTGATGTCAACCCTGCTGTATGACGCCACGAAGTTTTTCTTGCTCTTTTGAGTGCCCAACGAAACGCCGCACGGAAGAGCAATCCCGATATCTTTTTCAAGGGACGGGATTTCCACGCCGTACTCTTCGGGGAACGCCATATGTCTTGTTTTTTCGTCCATCAGGAGCCATACCGCGCTTGCTTTGACAAGCGAATTTCCGCTTTCGTCCAGCATCTCGTAATACCGCGGGAAAAGCACGCGCAAGGTTTTGCCCGCAAAGCTTTCAAGGGTAACGGTTTCGTCGTAAGAAGGTAGTCTGTTTATTTCGATTTTCATTCTTGCGACAACCCACAAAACGCCTTTGTCAAGCGTTTTCGCCCTGCCTGCGCCAAGTGCTTCGGTGTGCGCGATGGATATTTCCTGAATGAGCCGTAAAAGCACCGACGGGCGCAATTTCCGAAACATCGTAACGTCGTCGGCAAGCATCTTCTTATGGACCGTATATATTAAATCATTAACTTTATCCATATTTTTGATATGATTAAGCGGCTGTTTTGCGAAAAATCGCAAAATTATTTTTTCGTTGCCATATCGTAAACTGCGTCCACGACTTCGCCGACGCTGCGTAGTTTCATCCACACCTTATCGGGAATTTTAACGTTGTAGTCGCTTTCAAGCGTGCATACGATATATATGTAATTGAGCGATTCGTACCCCTTTGAATTGATGGGGGTTTCGCGCGTGATTTCTTCGTTTTGAAGAGAAGGAACGTATTGTTTCACCAACTTTGTAAGGTTGTCCTGAATTTCTTGTTTTGTTACTTGCATTTTTATACTCCTTTTCGCAGAATACGTCGTTATAAAGCCCAGCGTTTTATTTTGCCCGTCGCCGTCCTTTCAAGGGCGCGCGGCATAATCCTGACGTCCCCGATTTGTCGGTCGAAAGATTTTGTTTTGTTGAATTCGTTTACTTTGTTTTTCACGTCGTCCTTGTCGATATTGCCGTCCTTGTCGCCGACGAACAACGTCACGACGCCGTCTTTTTGCGCGAGCGCGATATCGTCGATATTCAATGCTTTTTGAAGTTCCGCCTCCCACTCGGCAAGATAAATTTTCGTGCCGTTTTCAAGGACGAGAATATCTTTTTTTCTGCCCGTGATATAAAGGTTGCCGTCTTTGTCGAATTTGCCAAGATCGCCCGTATGGAACACGCCGTTTATCAGCACTTCGTCGGTTGCGGTTTTGTTTTTGTAATACCCTTTCATAATACATTCGGGGCATTTTATCAATATTTCGCCGTCGTCCGAAAGCGTGATTTCGTCGTCGGGACACGGCGTCATCGCAAACGGATTTTCTCCCGTGCTTATGGCAACGCCGCTTGACGTTTCGGTCAGCCCGTAGCCAAAGCGAATTTCGACGCCCTTTGCTTTCACGGCGTCCAGCACCTGCTCGCTTGCGGGGCCCGCGCCGACAAGAACCATACGCAAATTATCGTTAAGAGCATTGAAGTTCAAAAGGAATTTCAACGCGGACGGCACGACGGATATAATCGTCGGATTGAAATATTTCGCGTCGAACGGGAGATAACGAAGCCCCCTTGTCAACGACACGCACGCGCCCTGCGACAACGGCCACAGCATCGAACATACGAACCCGAAAACGTGAGTGAGCGGAAGGATGCAAAGCAGATTGTCGTTTTCGTTGCACGGGCATCTTTCCTGTCCGTTCCAGGCGCTGGCGCAAAGGGATTTCGAGGTCAGCACCACCGCTTTTGAAGACTCGGTCGTGCCCGACGTGAAAAACAATATATCGCCTTCTCCGTCCGTCCTGTTCAGCGTATGCGGGCAAAACGTCAACGCGGTCGCATACGGCGCGGTCAGGTTGTCGGTGAGAATAGTTTCGACGTCGGTTGCAAGGACGCATTTTTGGAGCGTCGCGGCGTCCGACATCGCGTCGAGTAGCACCGTTTGCTTTCCGGCAATCACGCACGCGAACATATCGACAATCCATTTTTCCGACGGCGCTTCGAGAATACCCACGCAGGTTTCTTTCATACTTTCAAGCGCGCGGACGCGATCTTTGACGTCGGCGTATAACTGCGCGTACGTTTTTTTGACCGTCGTTCCGCCCTCGTCGTACAAGAGCGCAACGTTGTCGGGATAATTCGTCGCGCCGCTGTGCAAAAGTTGAACAAAAGACGTAAATTTCATTTTTTCACCTCTTAAATCAATCTCATTATACCACGCCGAAATTACGTTGTGAATACTTAAACGCAACTTTTTGATTTTTTTCGTCAAAATTTTCACAAAAGTATTTACAATGAAAAAATAGATGATATAATTATTTTGTAATAAAAAATAATTTGTAGGTCGCAAGGCCTACTCAGTTCAAGGAGATTATTATGGCAAAGAATGAAAAGATTTGTATCATCGGCGCCGGTCCCGCTGGATTAAGCGCGGCAGTCCATCTTGAAAAGAACGGTTATACCGATTATTCGATTCTTGAAAAAGAAGACCACGTCGGCGGAAAATGCCACTCTCCGTATCATGACGGAAAGCGATTTGAAATGGGTGCGATTATGGGTTGCCCGACGTATTACGCCGTGCATGAGCTTGAATTATTCGGCGGCGTCGATCACAACGGACCGAAACTCGAACGTGCGTATCGCAAAATGAACGGCAAACCGTACGATCCGTTCAATCCGAAGAAAAACCCCCTGCTTATCCCGCATCTTTTGAAGATGAAATCACAGGTCAAAAAACTCGGCACGCTTCTTGCGACCAAGTACAAGGGATATCAATACACCGGCCACAAGGGAATTTCCGAGGGTAAATACGACGGGTACGATCCGGTCACCGGCGAACACGTTGTCGGCGAAAACCCCAACCTCAAAGATTTGTGCATGAATTTCAAGGATTTCTGCAAACTCAACAAGGTTGAACTTGCACAGGAAATCTGGATCGGGCCTTACACCGCGTTCGGATACGGCTTCTTTGACGAAATCCCCGCGGCATACGTCTTGAAATACCTTGACTTCGCAACCGCAATGTACTTCGTAAACAAAGATTTGTGGACGTGGCAAGACGGCACGCAAAGCATTTACGAAGCGGTCAACGAGAAACTTCAACACCCCGCCCGCCTCAACGTCAACATCACGAAAGTTACGCGTGAAAACGGCAAAGTTCAGGTTTATATCGGCGACGAAATGGAAGAATACGACAAAATCATCGTTACCGCTCCCCTGCAACATCTGCCTTCCTACTTCGACGCGACCGAACAGGAAAAAGCGCTCTTCTCGAAAATCGATTACGAACGCTACGACGTCACCGCAATCACCTGCAAGAAAGGCACTTATTATCCCGATATGTCGGGCTATCTCTTCGACAACATGGTTCCCGAAAGACTCGGTCACCTTATGGTGTTCTATCACAGATGGAAGAACGAACCCAATCAGGTTCTTACAACTTACGTCCTGCGCAACTACAAGGGTAAGGAACTCAAAACTTACGATGAAGCGAAAAAGATGGCTTGGGACGATATGAAACTTTGCGGCATCGACATCGACAAATGCGTCTATGAGAGAAAGTGGTATTACTTCCCCCACGTGTTTGAGAAAGACTACGCCGACGGCTGGTACGAAAAAGTCGAAAGTATGCAAGGTCAACTCAATACATATTACGCCGGCGAAATCATGAGCTTCGGCGATATGGAAGAAACGGTGCAATACTCCAAAGACCTTGTCGCAAGATTCTTTTAATACGGTTGTATAATACAAAGCGCGGACGTTTTGTCCGCGCTTTTATTTTTCGTTTTTTTTGAAGAAGAATGACTTTATAGTTAATTTTTTTATCTTAAATCCGCAATATCGTAAATAAGCCTTTCGGTTTTGTCCCACCCGAGGCATGCGTCGGTGATGGATTTCCCGTAAATTTTGCCGTCCGACGGTTGCGAGCCGTCCTCGATATACGATTCGATCATCAGCCCTTTCACCATTTTTCCGATACCTTCGGAATAACGCGTGCTGTGCAACACTTCTTTTGCGATGCGCGGTTGCTCGTCGAATTTTTTTGCCGAATTCGAGTGGTTGGTATCGACGATGACAGCGGGGTTTTCAAGCCCGCTTTTCGCGTACAGATCGCAAAGTTTGATAAGGTCTTCGTAATGGTAATTCGGGATTGCCTGTCCGTTTTTATCCACCGAACCGCGCAGAATCGCGTGCGCGAGCGTATTTCCCGCACTGTTCACTTCCCACCCCGAATACACGAACGTATGCGGGTGCTGCGCCGCGCGTATCGAATTCATCATAACGGACAAATCGCCGCTTGTCGGGTTTTTCATGCCGACGGGAATATCGAGCCCGCTTGCCGTGAGCCTGTGGAATTGGTTTTCAACCGACCTTGCGCCGACCGCAACGTACGACAACACGTCGGACAGATACAGATGGTTTTCGGGATAAAGCATTTCGTCCGCGCAGGAAAATCCCGTTTCGTTAAGTGCCTTTATGTGCAACTTCCTTATGGCGATCAGCCCTTTCAGCATATTTTCGTCGGCGTTGGGATCGGGCTGGTGCAGCATTCCCTTGTAACCGTCGCCGGTCGTGCGCGGTTTGTTGGTATAAATGCGCGGCACGATGACGATTTTGTCGGCGACCTTTTCCTGCACGCGTCTGAGCCTTGAAATATAGTCGAGAACGGCGTCCTCTCTGTCGGCGGAACACGGCCCGATTACCAGAAGCAAGCGGTTGTCCTTCCCCGAAAAAATGTTTTTGAGCGTGGCGTCGGTATCTTTTTTGTGTGCCGCAAGCGCGTCGTCAAGCGGATACATCGCCTTGATTTCCTGCAACGTCGGCAGTTTTCTTTTGAATTCGAGATTCATTTATTTTGTCTCCTTTGCGTCTTTGTCAAACACTTTGCGGCGCGCCGTGGATTCGCGCAGCGTTTCTCTTATTTTTTCACGATTATCGTTTTTAATATCTTCTTTCAGTTGGTTGAATTTTTCTTCAAACAGGTCCATTTGTTTTAAGAGTTCGTCCTTGTTTGCAAGGAAAAGTTCGCTCCACATTTCGTCGTTGATTTTTGCGATGCGGGTAAGGTCGCGGAAGGAATCGCCCGTGTATTCGGCAAGATGGTGCGACTTTTTGGATACCATCAGCGATACGGCGATGCAATGCGTCAGATGCGACAAAAACCCCACCGTTTCATCGTGCTCTTCGGGCGAAAGCGACGATATCCTTTCAAAACCGAGCGCGCGGCCGAGGTCTTTCACCGCCTGCACGTTTTCGTCGGTATTCTTTTTCGTGGGCGTCACGATGTAATTTGCCCCGACGAAAATTTTCGGATCGGCGTTTTCGACGCCGCTGACTTCTTTGCCTGCCATCGGATGCGCCCCCACGAATTCCAGGTCGCCACGAAGAATTTTCTGCACGTTTTCGACGACGAACGACTTCACACCGGTAACGTCGGTGATAAGCGCGCCCGACTTTATTGATGATTGATATTCCTTGATCCAGTTTATGAAATCGTGCGGATACAGCGCAAAAACGATAAGGTCAAAGTCCTTTACGAAATCTTTTTTCACGCTTGTCTCGCCAACTTGTATAAGCCCGTTTTTCAACGCGTACTCGACCGAACTTTTCTTTTTGTCGATTGCGCCGACAAAGTATCCTTCGTCCGACAACGCCTTTGCGTAACTGCCGCCGATAAGTCCAAGCCCTACGATCAGGATTTTTGTGTTTTTATCGAATTTCATATACGTTTACTCCTGCTTTTTTTATGACGCGGAAGAAATCGGGATAACTTTTGTTTACTGCCTCCGCCCCGTCGATTTCCGCGCCAAGCACTGCCGCAAGCACCGAAAGCGCCATTACGATGCGGTGGTCGTTGTGACCGCAAAGCGGCACAATCGGCGGTTTAAGTTGCGTTTTTTCAATTTCAACGCTGTTTTCGTACACGTTAACATTTGCGCCGAATTTTTTCAGTTCTTCCGCCATAACGTTTGCGCGGTCGCTTTCTTTCACCCTTAACCGCCTTGTGTTTATGAACTTTCCGCCGTTTTTATATGCTGCGTACGCAAAAAGTATCGGCGCAAGGTCGGGACAGTCTTTAAGGTCGATTTCGGCGTTTTCGCCGTCCAGCGCGTCAAATGCGACGCTTGAAAATCTGTCGCCCTGCACGCTGTTTTCGTTGAGTCCCGAAACGCTTATTCGCCCCACAAGGCGGGAAAGCGCAATTAAAAACGCGGCGTTCGACCAGTCGCCCTCAACTGTAAATTCGCCGGGCGAAAGCCGTCCTTTTCCGTTTATTTCAAAAAAGTTTTTTTCGGGTTCCGCAATGTCCGCACCGAAGTCTTTCAAAACTTTTATCGTCATATCGACGTAAGCGCGGCTTTCGGCATTTCCCGTGATTTTAAGCGTGCTTTTGCCGTCAAGTACCGACAATGCAAACAACATTCCGGTTGTATATTGACTGCTGACCTCGCCGCTTATCTCGTAATTCCCCGCCGTTAGCTTTCCGCTTATTTCGATTGATTTTTCGTCGGATTTTATAGTTACGTCGCTGTTTTCAAAAAGTTTTTCGTATTCCTTTATCCCGCGCGCAAGCAGTCTTTCGCTCCCTAAAAACGTGCAGTTTTTCGCGCCTGTCGCAAGCACTACGGGAATAAAAAACCTCAGCGTACTGCCGCTTTCTTTGCAGTCGAAAACCGCGTTTTCGATTTGCTTTTCGTTTGTCGGAATAACGGTCACGATATTTCCGTCTTTCGTTACGCTTCCGCCAAGTTGTTCGATGCACGAAAGCGTTGCCGAAATATCGTCGCTGTCCGCAATATTTTTTATCACGCACTTTCCGCGCGACAAAACGCTGCCGATAAGATATCGGTGAGCAAAACTTTTTGACGGCGGCGCCGAAACTTCGCCCGACGTTTTTGACGGCAGAATTTTAACCTTCATTATTTATAAGATGATTTTTGAGCGCGTCCATCGCGATAAGGTATCCGTTAAGTCCTTGCCCTTCGACGGTGTCGATTGCGACCGCGCGGACGAAACTTATCTGTCTGTATGATTCCCTTTCGCTGACGTACGAAATATGCACCTCGACGGTGGGTATCGACACGGCTTTCACGGCGTCGGCAAGCGCAATGCTCGTATGCGTATATCCCGCGGGATTGAACACGATGCCGTCAACTTGCGAAAAGTACGCGCGCTGGATTTCGTCGATGAGCGCGCCTTCGTGGTTCGACTGGAAAAACTCGACCTCCACGCCGATTTCTTCCGCGTGCTCTTTGACCTTTTCGACAAGAGCATCGTACGTTTCCCTTCCGTAAATTTCAGGCTCTCTTATGCCCAGCATATTGATATTCGGTCCGTTCAGAATAAGAAATTTCATAATAAAACTCCTTTTATTTTTTCGACGACGTCGGCGATTTCGCCGTCTGCGGGGATTACCGCGTCCGCGCACGACTTATAAACGTCGTATCTTTTTTCAAAAAGATTTTTGAGTTTTTCGGTGTCTGACGACAATGGTCTGTCGGCAGTTGCGACAAGGTTTTCAAGGCTTCTGTCCAGAAACAGAATTACGCCGTTTCGTCTGAGCGCGCGAACGTTGTTTTCGTCCAGCACCGCGCCGCCGCCCGTTGCGATGACAAGTCCGTTCTCTTTTGACAATTCCTCGATTGCAAGCCGTTCTTCCTTCCGAAATTCTCCTTCACCGTACTTTTCAAAAATATCGCTTATGGATTCCTTCCGTTTTTCAACCACGACGTCGTCGGTGTCGATAAATCTTTTTCCGAAATCGTTTGCAAGCGCTTTCCCGACGGTTGTTTTCCCGGAAGACGGCATACCGCAAAGCACGATATTGCGCTTTTCTTTCAGTATGCGGGCGTACGTTTTGTCGATGACGTTCTCGTCTGCGGTTTTATCCAGAAACAACGCCGACGCATAAACAGCCTGCGCCACAAGCATATACAGTCCGCCGCGCCCTTTCGCGCCGATACTTTCGGCGTCAAGCACGAAATTTGTGCGAAGGGGGTTGTAAACCGCGTCGATAACACCCTGCAAATTTTTGAATTTTTTAACGTCGACGGGCGTTTTGTCGGCATTTGGAAACATTCCGACAGGCGTCGTATTTATGATGACGTCCGCGCCCGAAAACTTTTCGTACGCTTCGTCGTATGTCACCGTGTCCGAAGACTTTTTTCTTGACACTTTCACGATTTCCGTCGCCCCAAGGCTTTTTGAAACCTCAACGGCGGTTTTCGACGTGCCGCCCGTGCCGAGTATCAGAACGGTTTTGTTTTCAAGGTCAAGCCCCGCGCTTTTGATGAGCGCGCGCATACCGAAAAAGTCGGTGTTGAAACCAAAAAGTTTTCCGCCACTATTTACAATCGTGTTCACCGCGCCGATTTTTTTCGCCTCGTCGGATATTTCGTCCAGAAACGGAATCACCGCCTGCTTGTAAGGAATCGTAACGTTTATGCCCGAAAAATCGCGTTCTTGAAAAAAGCGCGGCAACTCGTCCTCGTCGATTTCCAGAAGACGATAATCGTAGTCCGCAATGAGTGCGTGTATTTCGCGCGAGAAACTGTGCCCGAGCGGTTTTCCGATGAGCCCGTATTTCATTTTCCGATACCTTTTGTCATGACGTCCGCGCCGTATTTTTGTTGCAGAAGATCGGCGACGGCAAGCGCTGCGACCGCGTCGATAACGGGACAAATCCTTCTTATTATTGCGGGATCGTGTCTGCCGCGAATATTGATTTCGGTCTCTTCTTTTTTCAGAAAATCGACCGTCTTTTGCGTTTTGTAAATGGACGGCGTAGGCTTTACGGCGCACTTGAAAATCACGGGCATGCCGTTGGTGATGCCGCCGTTTACGCCGCCGTTGTTATTCGTAAGCGTTACGACTTTTCCGTTTTCCAAAGCGAACGCGTCGTTTGCGCCGCTTCCTCTCATTTTTGTCATTTCAAAGCCGTTGCCGAATTCCACGCCCTTAATGCCGCCGATTGAAAACAGCGCGTGCGAGAGTATGCTTTCAACACTGTCGAACCACGGCTCGCCGACGCCCTCGGGCAGTCCGATTATTGCGGTTTCGGTGACGCCGCCGACGCTGTCGCCGTCGGCTTTCGCTTTTTCGATTTCTTCCTGCATCTTTTCCCCTTGTTTCTTGTCGATAACGGGGAATGTTGCGGATTTAACGGTTAATATCTCGTTTTTGATGTCGTTAAACGGCTTATCATGCACGTTCGCACATTCAATGATGTGCGTCGCAATGTTAATTCCGATGCTTTCCAGCGCGCTTTTTACAATCGAAGCGGCAGCAACTATCCCTGCCGTTACGCGCCCCGAGAAGTGTCCGCCGCCGCGGTAATCTTCATATCCGTGATATTTGCAAAACGCCGTGTAATCGGCGTGCGACGGCCGCGCGATACCGTAATCGTAGTCGCCGCTTTTCGTATTTTCGTTTGGGACAATCACGCAAATCGGAGCGCCCGTCGTCCTGCCGCCCTTCACGCCGCTCATTATTTTGAAATTGTCGTTTTCGCGGCGCGCGGTGTCCGTGCTCGTCGATGGAGCGCGCCTTTTAAGGTCTTCCCTTATCAGGTTTTCGTCAACGACGATTCCCGCCGCGAGTCCGTCGATAACCGCGCCGACGCATTCGCCGTGACTTTCGCCGAATACGGTAAGCGAAATGCTGTTTCCGAACGTGTTTTTCATTTCTTTTTCTCCGATATTAAAAGTATTTCTTCCGCGGTGCGGTCAGAAAATCTAAAACTTCCGATTTCGTCGACGTACACCGTCGAGATTTTTCCGCCGCTCGCTTTTTTGTCGTGCGTGATGTACGGCAGAAGTTGCGCCGCCGTTTTTTCGGTTCTGACGGGAAGACCAAACTTTGTCATAAGGTTTTCAAGGCGTGTTTTTACACCGTCGGAACATGCGTACAGCATACCGGTCGCAACGCATTCGCCGTGCAACAACCTTCCCTGTTCCGCGCTTTCGATTGCGTGTCCGACGGTGTGACCGAAGTTCAGAACTTTTCTTAATCCCTCTTCTTTTTCGTCCTTTTCCACGACGGCTTTTTTGATGAGTATCGACCTTTCGATGATTTCTTTCACGTCGCGTTTCACGTCGGCGTTTTCGATAAATTCAAAAAGCGATGCGTCCGACGTCGCCGCCATTTTTATCGACTCCGCAAGCCCTGCGTAAAATTGTCTGTCGTCAAGCGTGCTTAAAACGCGAGGATCGACCACAACCGCTTTCGGCTGATAAAATGAGCCGACAACGTTTTTCACGCCCATAAAGTCGATTGCGGTTTTCCCGCCGATTGACGAGTCCACCATCGACAAAAGGGTTGTCGGCACGTTGTAAAAATCGACGCCGCGCATATAACACGACGCGGCGAATCCGCCGATATCCCCGACAACGCCGCCGCCGACAGCCACAACGCAATCTTTCCTTGAAAACGAGTTTTCAAGCATAACGGAAAGGATATGTTTGAAGTTGTCGAAGTTTTTGCTTTCTTCGCCGTGTTTAAGTGTCACGACAACGGGGGTTTCGCATTTTTTCGCGACTTTTTCGGCGTACGTTTCGGGCACTCCGTCGTCGGTCAGAACCAGAACCTTTCTGTTAAGGTTAAAGTGTTTTTCCGCGTCGTCAAGCGCGCCGTTTTCGACGATGACGTCGTATTTTTCGTCAAGATTTACGGGTATAATCATTTTTCGTATTCCTCGTCCGAGAAGTAACTGCCGACAAGTTTCAGCTTGGCGCAAAGCGCGGACAACTCTTGCATAAGTTCTTTTCCGTTTTGCGTATTGACATTTCCTTCCGCCTCGATGTAAAAATAGTAATTCCATTTCAGGTTTTTCATCGGACGGGAACGAAGCGCGCGCATATTGAAGTTGTGTGCGCCGATTATGTTCAACGCGCTTGCGAGCGCGCCCGATTCGTTCTGCACCGTGAACACCAGAATAAAGTTTTCGTTTTCCCTTTTCGTGAGGCAAAACGGCGTATTTTCAACCCTTGAAAACGCGGCGAATCTCGTCGTGTTGGTTTTCACGTCGTTGACGCTTTTTTCAATGATATCGAGCCCGAACACGTTTGCGGTTTCGTCGGAGGCAATCGCGGCAATCGTTTTGTCGCCGCTGTCTTTGACGAACTTTGCGGCAAGCGCGGTGTTGGAATACGCTTTGACCTCAAAATTGTTTTTCTTTATGAAATCCGCGCACTGCATGAGTGCCTGCGGGTGGCTCACGACGGTTTTTATCGTGTCGACGCTTGCGCCGGGCAATGCCAGAAGATTGTGCGTGATCGGCACTTCGATAACCTGATTTATATGCAGATCGCCCGAAAACGTCAGATCCATAACCTCGCCGACTTCCCCGGCGTAACTGTTTTCAAGCGGAAGCACGGCGCAGTCGTAGTCGCCCTTTTCGACGCCCTCGTACGCCTCCGAAAAAGTCGCGCAGGGCTTATACGTCGCGGTCGGGAACATTTTCTTCGCGGCGATGTGTGCAAACGCCCCCTCGACGCCGCAGTATGCGACGGTCATATTCCGAAGCAGCGATTCCTGATACTTACAGGACACGTCGATCGTATTTCTGATGAAGTCGACGTAATACGGTTTCAGGCTTTCGTCCGTGACGAATTTTGAATTGCGTTTTGCGACTTCCGCCTCGCGGGAAAGGTCGCGGACGGACAGACCGTTGTCCTTTTTATACACGGCAACGTCTTTCACGGCTTCCATTCTTTTCTGGAACAGCTGCGCCATTTGTTTGTCGATTTCGTTGATTTCGTTCCTTGCGTCCAAAATATCTTTCATATAAACCTCTGTCTTTTCCATTATAATCAATTTTGATTATAAAACCATCGTTTTTTCACATATTTCGCGCTGTTTTCCGTATATATTGCAAATCGGCGCGGTTTTTCGTATAAAAAAAGCGATTCCGCAAAGGAATCGCTAACTTACCTGAAAAAAAAGTGCGTCGACTTTCAGCGTCCCTTGCAGAATGAAACGTTGTTTTGAAAGTAATAGTAATAAAACTTGTTTTCGACGAAGTTTTTCATAATACGCCCTTTTATATCGATATGAAAATGATAATGCGAAATATCTTTTTTGTCAACTCATTTACGATAGCAAAATCAACCTTGTTCGTTTTCGGTTTCAAAACTTTACGACTTCTTTATAGTCTTCTTTCGGATAAGAATATCCCGAAATCGGCGGCATCGAATTGTAAACCCTGTCGACGTCGACGTATCCTATCCCGTTTTTGAAGCCCGAAAAAGTACCTTTTACAAGCGCGCTTTCCATTTCCATACTGATTGCCATGACGGCGACGCGCGCACCTTTTTTCAGCCCGTCGAAAAGAGATTTGTACGGGCTTGCCGTAAACACGACGCGATCGCGACCGACTGCCTGCGTCTGCACTGCGGGCACGACCGCCGGATATCCCTCGTCGTTCACAAACCCGACGAATTTCGGATTTCCCAAGCCGTTGAAAAGTTTTTTGACAAACGGGCTGAAAACGTTTTTGCCGTTTTTGTTTTTCATAAATCCTTTCAACATCAGCACCCTTACAGCGTTGACGCCGACGCCCGCAAGTTTCAGTTTCTGTTTTTCGGTTATGCCTTTGAGATGAGCGTAATGCACCTTACCTATGCCGAAGTAAGTATTGAATCGCCACATCTGCATATTGTTGTATCTGACGTATTCGTCGCCCTCCGTTTTCGTATCGTACCAGTCGCAAAAACCCGTCCAAAGGCTCATATCGAGCGTCAATATTGCAAAGCCCGACTTGTGCCTTTCAACCATATTGACCTTACTGAGCCCCTGCGAAAACTGCCCCGCGACCATCGTATTTTCGTCCTTTGCCATAAGCGTGGTTATGAGCGAAAGATGAGGATCGCCGTCCGCGCCGAGCGTTCCGAGAATTGCCAGTTTTTCGCTTTTTTCAAGCGTTTTGAAATCATCAGGATTTACCTTGTCAAACATAATTATTCCTCCCTTTCAAGTTGTGTCGCGCCCGTAACGAACACGTTATCAAGTCCTTCGCAAAGCGCAATATTCAGCAGTTCATCCATTCTTTTTTTGGTCATTAACTTTGTTTTCTTGTAAAACCAGTCCTGATACAGTCTTTCGTATTTATCGCGGCAAAGGTTATTGAAAGCGCACATTTCCCACCTGTCAAACCGTCCTTTTATAAACCGCGCGATACTTCTTATGTTATCATCATCGTCGGTCGCACCGGGGATTATCGGCGTTCTTATCCACATTTTCGCACCGGTCTTTTTCACGGCTTCCGAAAGGAAATCGAAGTTTGAAAGTATAAGCGAGTTATCCGCGCCCGTAAATTCCTTGTGTTTTGCCCCGTCAAAAATTTTAATGTCGTACAGAAATACGTCGACGTACGGCAAAACTTTTTCAAAGTCTTCCTTTTTGCAAAGCCCCGAAGTATCGACGGCTGTATTTATGACCGCTTCTTTCAACTTTTTCAAAAGCAGTTGCGCCTCGTCCGCCTGCGACATAATTTCCCCGCCCGAAAGCGTCACGCCCCCGTCAAAACCGAAATACGCGCGGTCTTTTATGAGTTCGGAAAAGATTTCGTCAACCGTCTTTTCTTCGCCTTTCGTTTCGATTGCGCCTGTCGGACATTCGTTGACGCACGCGCCGCAAACGACGCACTTCCCGCGGTCGAACGTTATTCCGTCGGCGGTTGAAAACACGGCTTCATTTTTGCACGACTTTATGCAAGAACCGCAACCGATGCACCTTGTCGCAATCCACTCGTTTTCTCTTTTTTTCGATATGCTTTCGGGATTATGGCACCATCTGCAACGAAGCGGACAACCTTTCACGAAAAGCGTCGTGCGAAGCCCCGGACCGTCTTCCGTTGACATACGTTGATAATTGAGTATCAGCATATCAGAATCCCTTGTGGCTTTCGCGGGCGATAATCTCGTCCTGCAATTCGCGCCCGATGCTTGTAAAGTACGCGTTATAGCCCGTAACTCTGACCAAAAGATGCCTGTACTCCGACGGATGAGCCTGCGCGTCTTTCAGAACGTCGGGATCAAGAATATTGATTTGCAGCGCGGTGCCGCCGTTTTCGACGTAGCCCCTTAAAAACGACTTGAATTTATCCTTATGGAGCGGATCTTTCACCATCGACGTATTGAACGTTATCGTGTGGCTTGCACCGTTCGGCAAGCAGTTGAGATAATCTTCAAAGTCGCCGTTTTCGCTTTTCCCGCCAAGCGCTTCGCCGACGGAATTGCTGTTTGCGGTGGGACCGTAAATATCGGCGCCGTTACTGGGACAAATCGCGTTGGACAGAAATTGATTTTCGCTCCTTCCGTCCGCGCTTGCTTTCAATATGTATCCGGAGCCTATCCAATAGTTCCAGCTGAGCATTCCCGGACGGAAAATTCTGTCGGTCGCGGTCGTTTTATATTTCCACGTTTCGTTTGCCCAGAATTCCATAAATTCTTTTGCAAACTCGTCCGCCGCCCTGTCGTTTCTACCGTATTTGGGCGCTCTGTTTTTTGCTTTTGCCTGCAACACTTCATAGCCTTTCCAGTTGGCTTTCAACGCCTTGACAAGTTCTTCAAGCGTACATTCTTTCTTTTCGTATACGAGATACTTCACGGCAAGCAGACTATCGACGGTCGTTGCAAAAGTAACGCCCTCGACAGTGACGAAATTTAATTCCGCCCCGCCTTCGGTAATATCTTTGCATTTATCGATACACCCGTTGACAAGAAGCGAAAGATACGGCGTCGGGTTGTATTTTGCGCGGACGCTTTCGGTTTTGTCGAAATGTTCGATCATAACTTTCAGGACGTGTTTCAACTGCGTTTTCACCGCCGAATAAAACTTTTCAAACGTGTCGAATTCATACAGTTCGCCCGTTTTATCGCTTACCCTTTCGATTTTGCTCCACTTGTCCGTCATCGCGTCGTAAAACGGCAAAAAGTCGCACCCGTTACCGTAAACGAGTTCCATCGATTTCAGCAGATTTACGTTGACGTCAACCGTGCCCGACCTGTCGTTGCCGACCATTGTGTTTTCAAGACACCCCACCGACGCGTAATCGAAAACGTTGTCCTTATTGATGTATTTTTCGGTGTGCGACATTTTCGCCTCGCGCAAAAGTCCCGCCATGCTCCTTTCGTCAAAGTTCAGCAAAAACGGCGCGCCCTGACTTTCCGACACCATATCGACGATGCGGTCAAGTAGTTTATCCGGAGTATTTCTGTGCAGTCGGACGTTGGGCTTCGGTTCAAGAATAGGTGAATAATCTTCGATAACGTCAAGGAAAAGATACGTAAGGTCGTTGGTCATATCTTTGCCGTTCTTTCCCATTCCCGAAAGGTTGAAAAGTTGTCCGAATCCCGCCGTTATGCCCTGATTGCACCCGATTCTTATCTGCGCGTCGTATACGGTGTTGCAATGGAACCAGAAACAACCGAGGATTTCTTTCATAAATTCCTTGCTCATTCCGTCCTTTATCGACTGTTCGTAATAAGGATAAAGATATTGGTCGATTCTGCCGAAAGACACCCCGGGGCCGGGATACTTCTCGTCAAACATAACGAGCATGTGCGTGAACCACAGCGACTGTACCGCCTGCCAGAATCCGACCGCCGGCTCCCACGGCACGCGCATATTGTCCGCCATTTTCAAAAGTTCTTCTTTTCGTTTTTCGTCTTTTTCGACAGCCGCCTTTTCAAGACATTTTGCCTTGTATTTTTCGGCAAGTTCTTTCGGCATCGTCGCGGCGATTTTCATCGCTCTGAGGTTTTCACCCTTCTTTCCTTTTTTATCTTCTTCCGAAAGGCTTTCATATTTCTTTTCGATTTGTTCGAATATCCCCTTAAACCCGTGTTTCAGTATTTTTGCATAGTCGGGGATAAGATGCCCGCTTGTCGCGCCGCTGTTTCCGTAGCCGTGCGATATCAGAAACGCAATTTCTTTGCGAAGTTTCATTATTTCTTTTTCGCGCGCGATACCTTCTTTCTTTGTCAGACACATGCTGTACATCGCGTTGAATCTCGCGCCGCAAAGCAAGTCGCCGGGCAAAATATCCTGCGGAATATGGTTTACGATAAGTTCCTTTTCGTAAATCGCTTTTCTTTCAACGATGCTCTTTTTAAAAAAATCGTCGTTCACGGGAACGACTTTCGCCGCCTCGACTATTCCCGATGTGAAAGGTTGGAAAAACGCCCGCGTTTCCGGCACGATGTGATAAGTCAATTCGTCAAAACATCTGTCCCATTCGTTGCCGTTTGTGAAACAACTGTACTCGTTGTTCCACTTTCTGTCAGTGCCCTGAAAATAATAATCCCGAAGCCACTGCACGCGCGGCGTGAGATTTTTCGGTTTTTTGACAGCGTTTTCGTATTTTGCCATAATTATCCCTCCTTATTCGTTATTTCTTTTACAATATATTCGCCCTGCGACAGTAATTCCGAAAGAAATCTTTCGGCATCGTCGGCGTTTTTGTTTTTAATTGCGGTATAAATCTTATCGTGCGTCGAATAAACGTATTCCCTGTCGAAATTGTTTTCGTAAAACTTCGTGACAAGCGACGTGACCACGTTTTCAAAAGATTTCAGCAATATGGAATACACGAAGTTATGCGACGCTTTCGCAAGCGTATGGTGAAACGCAACGTCAAATTTCACGCGTTGCGGTATGGTGCAATCTTTTTTTTCTTCGGCAATAATCTTCGCGATTTCCAGAAGGTCGTCTTCCGTGCGATGAATTGCCGCGGCTCGTACCGCCGCAAGTTCGACAGTGCGCCTGCCGTCTAACATATCCGCAACGTATCCGCCCGTCATAAGTCCGTTTTCAAAAAGCCCTTGAAGCACTGCAAGCGTTCCTTCTTTTTTCCAGTCGGTCACTTCGATATGACGGCGCGGCACGGTCACGAGATAGCCCTTGTTTTGAAGTTCCACGATACCTGCGTTGACCACGCTTCTGCTGACGTTGAATTCCTCGGCAAGAACACGAAGCGCGGGAATTTTTTCACCGCATTTCCACTCGCCTTTCAGAATCCTTCTTTCCATTTCGTTCACAAAATCGGACGTAAGGCTCATACTTTCCCCTTTTTTGTGGTATTACCACGATATATTTCAATTATTAGACAAATATGGTATTTTGTCAATTTTATTATTGAAAATCGCGCTGTCTCTTTATTTTATGACCACAAAAAAGACCGCATTGCTGCGGTCCGTAATAAGGTTGCATTTTGTTAATTCTTTTCGGAAGTCGTTTTTTCGTCGTCGGAAGGCTCCGTGAAGTCGGGGCTTAGCGTAACTTCTTCGACGGCGGCTTTTTGCTTTCTTCTGAACAATTTTGAAAAGTCGGTTTTATCGACGACTTTCTCCGTCACCAGAAGAAGCGACGGCAGGACGAACAACACGATGATTATCGACGTCAGCGTGCCTACGCCCAGCAAAAGCCCGAGTTGCGCCACCACACCCGACGACAGCATACTCATAACGAAGCCGGTTGCCGTAAGAATGACGCCCGACGTCAGAATTGTCGGGAACACGGCGTTTGTTGCGGCGGCCATTGCGTCGTAGCGGTCGGTGAAATCTTTCCTTATGCCGCGGTATCTGTTGGTAAGTACGATTGCGTAGTCGATTGTCGCGCCCATCTGTATCGCGCTTATTATAAGGTAGCCGATGAACGAAATCGACGTCTTGGACAAGAACGGAATCGCAAAGTTGATGAAAATTCCGCCCTGAATCGCAAGAATAAGGATTATCGGAAGCGAAATATTCCTGAACGTTATAAGCAATATAACCAGAATGAACAAATCGGTGAACAGACACACCATAAGGTTGTCTTTCATAAAGTATTCGCTCATCTCATAGCACACGACGCTTTCGCCGGTGATATATCTTTCCTCGTAAAAGTCGGACACGCCCGTCTTCAAGGTTTTGACAAGTTCAAACACGTCGTCGTCTTCTACCCCACCGTTGATGTTGAACGTAATGCGGGAATAGTTTTCGGATTCGAGATTAGCTTTCGCAAAGGAAATTTGCTTGACCTGTTCAAGATATGCAAGCTTTTCGGGATCGTCCCCTATAAACCTGGAAATCGCGTCGAACTTTTCGCGGACGGCAAAATCCAACAAATCAATAAGTCTGACTTTGGCTTTGCTTGGTTTGGTACCTTCGGGCAGATAGTTTTTGACGTAATCGTCAAACCAACCCTCGATTATAGGTTTGATAATCAACGGATTTACGCCCGCGTCGGACGGGATTTTATCAATTAAATTCCCGATGTCCTTTTTCGACACCTCGTCGGTCAAATAAAGTTTCTCGGTTGTGTTCGGATCGATGAAAGAATATACGTTTATTGTTGCAAGCGCGGTCGTCTGCGATTTGTCGATAAGGTCGAAAGACTCCACGTATTTCACAAGTTGGCGTTCTTTTTCGGCGTCGCCTTTCGGCACAACCACGACAAGCGAGTTAAGCGTGCCGAAGCCCGTTTCTTCGATGACCTTTTTCGGCGCGACGATAAGCGAGCCGCTGTTGTAGTTGAACGAATATTTGTTGAACCCCTGCGCGACTCCCGCAAGGATTGCGATAAGCAAAAACGCCGGCACGATAACTTTCCTTGCTTTGACGATTGCACGCGCGGGCTTCGTTACGTTCGGCACGAAAGATTTATGACGGGTTTTTTGAATGGGTTTGTCGAAAATCACGAGAAGAGCCGGCATAAAGAATATGACCGTCGCCATCGAAATGACGATACCTTTTGCAAGCGACAAGCCGATTTCCGCGCCGATTGACAGCGTCATCAGCATAAGCGCGGCAAGCCCCGCCACCGTCGTAAGGGAACTTGACAGAATCTCGGGCAGCCCTTTCGTGAGTGCGGTAACCGTTGCGGTTTTTGCGTCTTCGCCGTTATCCCTTTCTTCCATATAGCGGTGCAAAAGGATAATCGAGTAATCAAGCGACAGCGCGAGTTGCAGCACGAGCGCGACCAGATTCGCAATGTAAGAAATACCGTTGACGAACAAGAAATTCGTCCCCATGTTTATCGCCATTGCCGCGCCGAAAACGAGGATGAGCACAATCAGTTCGAAATAAGTCTTCGACGTGAACAGCATAACCAGAAGAATGATCACGATGATTGCGATTCCAAGCTTCATTATGCTTTGTTCGGTTTCAAGTTTTGTGTAGTATGAAAATGCAGATTGACCGGATAAATATGCTTTTTCGTCGGATAAAGCGTCGATTACGCCCTTTACCGCGTCGAACGCACCTGCCGTCGAGTCATAGTCTTTCAGCGTGACGGTATAGAGTGCCGAGTTGTTTTTGTAGTTCATACTCTCAACGTAAGTAACCGTCGCGACGCCTTCGACTTTTTCCAGTCTCGTTTTGATTTCGCCTGCTTTTTCGGGCGTAACGTCCTTTACCATAACGTATGCCATGCCCTTGTCGTCAAACTCTTTTTTCAGGAGTTCGAGAGCGGTTGACGAATCGCAATGCGCGGGCAGATACCCCGTCAGGTCATAGTTGATTTTCGTATGCGGAATCATCACCGCGCCGAATATCGACAGCGCGACGAACAGCACGAGAAACACCCATTTGAGTTTTACGATACCTTCGGGAATTTTTTTCAGACCGTGTGAAATCTTCGATAACTTCTTTTGCATCCTCTTTACCTACACAGAAATTACTTAATGTTATTTTATATAAGATATGATAAAAAGGCAACAAAAAACAGCCTTGTAAAGGCTGCTTTTTCAAAATTATTTTCGGGATTTTCAGAATTTGACGCGCGGATTTACGTAGCGTCCGTTTTTCAAAGACTTCTTAATCGAGATTGCGTTTTTCGGGCATCTTGACAGACAACCCAAACACATATCGCACTTTTCTTTTGTCCATACGGGCTTTCCGTTCTCGATTTTTATTGCGGACACCGGGCAAATGCTTTCGCAAAGTCCGCAATTTACGCAGTCGTCGGACGCCGAAAACTTTGTTTTTCTTCCGCCGAATTTTTCGTAAATCGGATACAAAAGCGCGGTGTTGAGTTTATAAAAACCACCTTTTACGTCGTTGAAGTCGCCCTTTTCCTCGTTCCTGATTTTGTCCGCGATAACGGCGATTTTTGCGTCAAGCGCGTCAAGTCGTTTTTCCGTTTCTTCGGCGGATTCGATTTTGAACATCGGGCAGAAATTATCGACCGCGACAACGCCGAACACCGCGTCGGGACGTACGTATCTTTCGCACACGCCCTGCGCGTTCCCGGTGCTTCCGCCGCATTCGAGAACTATCGCGAAATATCTTCCCGCGGTTTTCAGGGTTTTCAGAAATCCTTTCACCGATTCGGGAATACCCCAGTAGTACACGGGGCTGACAAGGACAAGTCGTTCCCCGTCCCCTTGCAAAAATTTCTCGTTATCGCGGGTATAAGCCACGATGTTTTTCGTTTCGTCGCCCGTTTTTTTTGCGATTTTTTCGGCAATATATTTCGCATTGCCCGTACCCGTAAAGTATAAAATCATTTTTCTCACCTTCCGTTTGGAAATATTATATCCCGCTTTTTGCGATAAATCAATACCGCTCGCGCATTTTTTGTTGTATAATCCAAGTATGATTTACAAGGGATTTCTGCCGTTCTTCGACGAAAACAGCGAAATATTGATTCTCGGAAGTTTCCCGAGCGTCATCTCGCGCGAGACGAACTTTTATTACGGCAACAAACAAAACAGATTCTGGAAAGTCCTGGCAGAGGCCTTTGGCGAACCCGCGCCCGAAACGATAGGCGAAAAGCAAGCCCTGCTTAAAAACCACAAAATCGCCCTTTGGGACGTCGTTGCCGAGTGCGAAATAACGGGCAGCCTTGACAGCACGATTAAAAATTATAAGGTAGCGGACTTACAAAAAGTCCTTGACAAGGCAAACGTCAAAAAAATTATCTTAAACGGCGGAAAGGCAAAGGAAATATTCCTGAAAAATTACAAATATCTTTCGGATTCCGCCCTGTTTTTGCCGTCCACAAGCCCCTTAAACACCCGCTTTGACAAAACAATCTGGCTGAACGCATTAAAAACCGCTCACGACGATTAGTTGCATTTTATTGACTTTTCCGCCGCCTTGGGACTATAATTTTTCCCGAGGTGATTTTATGAATATCGACGATTTCAAAAAAGCAAAAATCGAAGCAATGAAGGCGCACGACAAAGATACCGTCACGGCTTTTAACGCGCTCATAAACAAACTTATGCTCTTCAATATCGAAAAACGCAGCAAAGGCGAGGAAATGTCCGACGCCGACTACGTCCAGATCCTGAAAAAAACGCAAAAGGAACTCTTTGAAGAAAAGGACGCTTTTGAAAAGGCTGGCAGAGCCGACACCGTGCTGTCTTTGAACAACCAGATCGCGGCAATCGAAAAGTATCTGCCCAAAATGATGAGCGAGGACGAAATCAAAGCCGTCATTATGACCTTGCCCGACAAATCGGTGCCAAGCGTAATGCGCCACTTCAAGACGGAATACGCCGGCAAATGCGATATGGCGGAAGTCAACAAAGTTCTGAGAAGTTTATAATTTTCACGCGCCCACAAAAAACGACCGTTCCCACGGTCGTTTTTTATTGTCAAAATCTTAAAACCGCTTTTTGTTTTCCCCTGTCGCGCCTACTCTTATTGTTTTTTGTACAACTGTCAATATGACACTCTTGCTGTATATATGACCGACTGTAATAATTTTCGGAATCATAAACCATTAAATTATGTTTTTCGTTGTATTCTCTTATATGGTTTTCTGCATTTGATTTTCTGCATTTATAAAACAATATTATCGTGTTACTCTGCCCTTTGACAAACCTGATATTGATTGAAAAAACTAAATTATATGCTATAATATACGTGCAACGACCACAAACTTATATCGTTCATACCGTTTGCAACTTTACAATCGGGAGTCAATATTGAAGTAAAGATGAAAAGCAAAAGACAGCAAAAACTATACGACCATTATAAAACCGTTTTCGGGGAAGAGCCGATTTTCAGTCTGAAACTGAAAAAGAACGTCCTGCCGACGGATATGAAACCGATAACGACGCTTGTTTTCAAACCGACGGACGAAATGCCGTTTTGGAAACTGTGTACAATCGGCGCAAGCGATTATCTGATGCCCGAGCGAGATATAGGCTTTGGGAGAAAAGCAAATCGCCGCAATGAGTATATGATGTTTATTTCGCCCGACGTCGATATTCGTAATCCTTCGGACGACGAAGACGCGCCGACGGACTGGCTATCGTTAAACTCGCTTCTTTGGGCAACTGCGGAATATGCGTTCAACGAAAAAGATAACATAACCGTTTCGGACACGATAGATATGGGAATCGACGGGAAATACTGCGGCACGGTGCTGTTGTTGCCCGAAATATTAAAATCGCCGAGTACAGTTAAGTGCTACGTTTCCGAGCATAAATACATCAGTATATTTCAGGTAATGCCGATAACGAGAGAGTTGCTTACAAAAAAACTCAGGAAGAAAGCCAACGGTATTTATTGGCT
>ERZ857629.1184-NODE-1184-length-30215-cov-6.875398_pt1 | contig 30215 bp, 33 predicted proteins | sample MGYA00519700_ERZ857629 | MGnify/ENA primary metagenome ERZ857629 (study PRJEB31778, sample SAMEA3449351) | human gut metagenome | biome: human gut; feature: human-associated habitat; material: faeces | place: United Kingdom | collected 2010/2012 ... | reverse complement strand
GGTAACAGCTCAAAGTTACCAACGGCACCCCCTTTGCCGCTATCGCGGCACGAAATAGAGGTATGATTGCCGCCGGCAATCATCGCTATCTTGATTCGCTGCGCGGAGCACCACCCCCAAAGGGGGCAGCAAGTTGATGCTGCCTTAATTTGATGATATCGCTCCCCCGATGGGGAGGCTGGCAGCATAGCGACGAAAAGAGGGCACAGCAGGATTCATTTCCCGCCGTGCCCTCTCAGGTTATGGAGTTACCTTATGCCTCTTTCTGCTCCGCGCCGTGGCGGCACAGCAGGGACATGAGCATGAACATGATGCCCAGGGTGATGCTTCCCTCGTTGTCCGGGAGGAAACTGGACAGCAGCTCCCGGTCCACGGGCATGTAGCCTGCCAGAATGCCCTCGGTGATGTTGGCGGCCAGGGCGCAGCCCAGGGGGATGGCCACCGTCAGGATGCCCAGGCGCAGCAGCTCCTTCGCGCCGGACAGGGTGAAGGGCGTACCTGCCTTCAGCTCCTTTTTAAAGTAGCACGCCGCGAATTTGGCCAGCACCGCCTCCTTAAGCATTGGCCGATTTTATCTCCTTGATCTCCCCGTCCCGGAACAGGATCACGCATTCATACCGGCACTTGGGACAGAACAGGGGAAAATCCTCCAGGACCGTGTGGGTGCGGACCTGGGTGCGAGTCTTTCCGCCGCAGTGTGGGCAGTGCACCCACGCCGCCTTTTCAATCATCTCCATTGGTCATACCTCCTGTGCGGCCCCGCTGCCGCCTGCGGAGCTGCTCATTTACCTGGGTCGCTGCCCGTGCGCTGAGGGTATAGTCGATCAGATGCCAGACCACCTTTGCCCCCAGAATAAAGGACGCATAGATCACCGCGTCCAGCCGTCCATACCAGAATTCCCAATGATGCGCCAACGGGAGCAGCACCGCCTCCAGCAGCAGGGTATGCAGGGCCGTGCGCAGCCACCACCCGCGGGTGGTCAGCTCCTTCCTGGAATAATACACCGCCAGCGAAAGCAGGCACACCAGCGTCAGCACGATGCATCGGCCAAAAAAGCTCACCACCGGCAGCTGGGAGGTGGGATTGGCCAGCAGGCACATGAAGAAGGTGCTGAGCATGATGATCCCATACACCGTAAAAAAGCGCTGGACCCAGAAAAACATTTTTTTCATCTTCTACCCCTCCACGCCCAGCAGCCGCTTCAATGTGGATACATACTGCCTGGAAATAATTACCCTTTCCTCATTTTCCAGCGTCGCCTCGAACCGGCCGGAAAGCGAGGGCCGGACGCACAGGATCTTATCCGCGTTCAGCACCATGGACTTGCTGCACCGAAAGAACATGGAGCCGCGGCACAGCTCCTCAAATTCATACAGCTTGTACCGGCAGGCAAACACCGCCTTGCTGCAATACAGGAAGGACGCGCCGTCCACCACCTCAAAATAAAACACGTCTCCCAGCTTCAGCCGGTAAGTCTGCGCATCCGCATGTCCGGCGATGGTCAGCTCCCCGGCGGCCACCGCTCGGATGGCCTCCACCCAGGGCGCTTCCGGGTCATGGCAGCAAACCAACACCGCCTCTTCCCCGCCGGTCGGAATCTGCTCCACCGAGAATTTCATCTCATGTCCCCCTTAGACCTGCAACTGCTTCAACATACCATATTGGCCTCCGCTTTTCCATCCCCGCCCAGGCAAGTTGTAAAAAACGGGCAGTAAGATGCATTTCCATGGCTTTTTGTTCTGGAAGCAGTTGACAACAAGCTTTTGTTCCATTATAATTGAGCCTGCAAAATAAAACAAGGGTTTTAAAACATTTTTTCAACTTCAGGATCGACCAGCCAGATGCCAGGACGCAGCGCCGCCACCGCATCCATGAGGGAGACGGCAGCCGTTAGCGCCGTCGGATTTTTTATGGCAACACCGCACAATTTGGCAAGAAGCCCCAGCCTGGATTTTTGGCTCAATTCAAAGTTTGGAAAACGAAGGAATACTGTATGTATTTCTCGTTTTTCAAACTGAAGAAGTGGGGCAAAAAGACGGCTGCGGCTCGCAGACACAATTGCGCGGTGTTGCCTTATGAAAGCTGCGTGATATTATGAATCTGAAAATATCCTTTACGTGGGTCGGGCTTGTGGTTTTTGCGGTGCCCATGCTGATCAACATTGCCTATGCGGCATTCCCTCCGGCGGAAAAGATGGAGCAGGCTGCATCCGTCACACGTTGGGTCGAAATGGTCGAGCAGGTCAGCCGCATTGCTTATCTGGCGGCGATCACGCTTCTGGTGAGCCGGGAGCCGCTGCGCTTCAGGAGCGGGTGGCTCTGCCTTGCCGTGCTGTTTCTTATCCTGTACTACACCGTGTGGATTCGCTATTTTGCAGGCGGGCGGAGGATCGCGCTGCTGAGCCGGGCCTTTCTTTTTGTCCCGATGCCCCTTGCGGTGTTCCCGGTTTTGTACTATCTGTGCGCCGCCCTCTGGATGCATAATCTTCCGGCGGCGATCGTCATGGTGATCTTCGGCGCGGCCCACCTGACGGTGTCGATCCAGTCGTTCCAGCGGGGGTAGCCCTATACGCATGAGATAAAGGAGAGAATCGGATGAAAAACGCAATTGAGGCGCATATGCCGTACTTTTGGCTGGCCCTGGTGGTGCTGGCTCTGTTTTATGGGATCTATTTTGCAAAAATGCTGGCGCAGAAGCGGCGCGGCATCCGAACCCACCAGATCGGGCGGCGGAAGGAACGCTCCATTCACACGGTGGAGATGCTGATGAGCACCGCAACGCTGGGTATTGTGATCGTGCAGCTTCTGTCCATGGCGTGCGGCTGGAGCTGCCTGCCTGCAAACGCGCGCTTTACCGGCTTTTGCACCGGAATGCTGGGCGACCTGATTTTCCTGGCCTCCGTTCTGTGCATGAAGGACAGCTGGCGGGCGGGCATCCCGGATCAGGATAAGACCGCCCTGGTCACAACGGGCCTTTACCGCTTCAGCCGCAATCCGGCCTTTCTTGGATTTGACTTCATGTATATGGGTGTGCTGCTGATGTACTGCAACCCGCTGACGGCGGCCTTTACCCTGTTCGCAATGGTCATGCTGCATTTGCAGATCTTGCAGGAGGAGCGGTATCTCACCGGCACCTTTGGGGCGGCCTATCAGGAATACATGGCCCAGGTATATCGCTACCTTGGGAGGAAGCCGCGCAGATAAGAGGTGGGCGGATGGAATTTGGCGAAAAGCTCCAGGCGCTGAGAAAAAGCTGGGACCTGACCCAGGAGGCGCTGGCGGAGCAGCTTTACGTTTCCCGCACCGCGATCTCCAAATGGGAGTCCGGGCGTGGGTATCCGAGCATCGATTCACTGAAAGCAATCGCGGGGTATTTTTCCGTATCCCTGGATGAGCTGCTGTCCAGCGACGCGATCCTGACCATTGCCGAAGCGGATCAAAAGCGGCTGGAACGGCGCTCCCGCGCGCTGGTATTCGGGCTTCTGGATTGCAGCGCGGGGCTGCTGCTGTTTCTGCCGTTTTTCGGGGAACGAACCGGCGCGGCGGTCCGGGCGGTGTCGCTGCTTTCTCTTGCCCCTGCCGAGGCCTGCATCAAACCGATCCTCCTTGCGGCGGTGATCCTACTGATGCTGTGCGGCATTGCCGCGCTGGCGCTGCAAAATGTGGGGCCAGTCATCTGGCAGCGGGGCAAGGATAGGCTCTCTCTTGGCCTGAGCACGGCTTCCGTTCTCCTTTTTATCGCCTGCACACAGCCATACGCTGCGGTTTTTACCTTTGTGCTGCTCATTATCAAGGCCCTTTTGCTCATAAAATGGGCATGACACGATTGGTATCACCCCTGTGACGGCCCGATTCTTTCCTTTTACATGTGCTTTGCCCTAAAATCGATTGCGGCGAAGGCCAATCGATTTGTAAAGGAAAGATGAAAATGAAAAGACAAAACACGAAAAAGCTCTGGGTTTCTCTGGGAGCGCTCACGGCGTTTGCGCTGTGGACGCTCCTTGTTTGCCGTGTGGATGTGCGGCCCATCGGGCCGGGCGGCTCCCGGGTGGGCCTTGCCGCGGTCAACCAGGCGTTCCACGCAATGACAGGGGTGCACTGGCTGCTCTATACGCTTACGGATTGGATGGGGCTGATCCCGCTGGCAATCATTTTGGGCTTTGCCATACTGGGGCTGGTGCAGCTCATCGGACGCAGGAGCCTCCTCCGGGTGGATCGCAGCATTCTTGTGCTGGGCGGCTTCTATATTGTGGTGCTGGGGGCGTATCTGCTGTTTGAGACCGTTGTCATCAACTACCGCCCGGTGCTGATCGAGGGCAATCTGGAATCCTCCTACCCCTCCTCAACGACCATGCTCGCGCTGTGCGTGCTCCCCACCGCCGTGATGCAGCTGCGGCCCCGGATCCGCGGCAATTGGGTGCGCAGGGTAACCTGCGGCATTCTCGCGGCGCTCACCGCCCTTATGGTCGCGGGGCGGCTGATCTCCGGCGTCCACTGGCTGAGCGACATTGTGGGCGGCATGCTCCTCAGCGTGGGGCTTGTGGCGCTGTATGCGTTTGCGGTAAGCCTGCGGGAGGATCGCTGACATGCCGCCCCAAGAATGCCCGGCAGTCTATTGACAAACGCGGTCTTTTAAAGTACAATGGTCAATGCGTATCAGGTGATGCGCATTGACCATATCCTTCAGCGCCAGTAGTTTATTTCAGAACCTGTAAAATAGAAAAAGCCAAGATGCCAGACGCTCAGACGCAGTGCAATCCGGGAGATCGGGTTGTGCTGCTTTTTTGCTTTTGAGGCATAGGATTCGCAAGGAGAACAATGCAGCTACGTAAAATATGTCTGACCGCCGTTTGTATTGCAATCATGCTGTCCATTGCTGCGGCGATCTGTTTTCTCGTGTCCATAAGCCCGCCGAAGGACGAGGTCGTGTCCATTCCTTACCCGCCGGAATTCTTCTGCGCCAGTGCGGAAAACCGTATCGATTATCAGATAGACGGGAAATGCGCGGCCTATGCGGCTGCTTACCTCCTGCGGCACTTTGGGGAAGAGGCGGATGGCGAAGCGCTGTTTCTAGAATTGAAGCGGCCGCTTGGCTTCGTTTCCGCAAACAGCATCGCGGATGTTTTTGCGCAACATGGGTATCAGGCAGAAGCCTTTCACGGAAACGTCGGCACATTGAAGCAGCGGCTGGTGGTATTCTTCTCGCGCATGGGCTACGTAAAAAAGGTCGCCTACCAGGAGGCCGACCGCACAGGTGCCTGCGTATACGAGCTCAAAGCCACGGAGCGGACCGAGGGAACCCTGGGATTCTGGTGGTGCGGGCGCTTTGCCATGCACCGCTGGGATATGCCCATTGTCCCTGTCGGGATCGATTTATCCAAGGAACCTCTGAATAAATCGTCTGCGGCTGTGAGCGGATCTTTTTCGCCCACTCTTCGGTACCGAAAACGGGAAATACATACAGTATTCCGCCGTTTCCGATACCTCGAATGGCCGAAAAATCTCTCGCTCACAGCTCTTGCCGATTTAATCAGAGTTTCCCCAAATATCAGCACATCACGATTTGTTACCCCATTTGGGTATTTTCGCTGGCACCGCCGGTCAGAAGCTTTTGCAGAGCGGCCGCCGGAAAAATCAAAGAGGCAGATTACATATCCGTACACCATACGGCAGGCGGCTACAAGAACACGGCAAGGGAAATGGATGCCATTTTGCAGTTAAAGCATACCGGCTATCGCAGCATTTCCTGCAAAATGGGCGTGTTTTCTCCCGTGGAAGCTGCGAAGCAGGAGGAAATGAAATGAAGAAATTATATGAGAAAAACGAGCTGACCTTTGCGATTGCGTGTATCGTGGTTTACTGCGTGCTGCAATCCCTGGCAAATCCGCTCAATCAAGCGATCGGCATTGAATACGCCGCAAGCGCTGGCTTTTGCATCCTGCAAGCCATCGTGCTTTTCACCTTTATCTGTAAAAACAAGCTGCAAAAGCGGTATGGGCTTTGCAGTTCCCCCGTTCCTGCCCGGCGGTTTCTTTACTATGTGCCGCTGGTCATTCTGGCATCGGGAAACCTCTGGAACGGCGCTGCCCTCAATTACTCCCCGGCGGAAACGGTTTGCCGCATTGCATGTATGCTCTGCGTCGGATTCCTGGAGGAAGTGATCTTCCGGGGACTCCTGTTTACGGCGATTGCAAGGAACAATGTGAGATCCGCCGTTATCATCTCCAGCGTGACCTTTGGCATCGGGCATATCATCAACCTGTTCAACGGCAGCGGGATGAATCTGGCAAGCAATCTGTGCCAGATCGTCTTTGCCATTGCAGTGGGCTTCCTGCTGGTGACGATCTTTTACCGCGGCGGAAGCCTGCTCCCCTGCATCCTTGTCCACTCCGCCATCAACACCCTGGGCACCTTTGCAAATGATACGAATTTAACCACGCAAATGCAGCTGACTCATATCGCTGCACTGATTGCCATTACGGTCGCCTATACCCTGATTCTGACAAGAACGCTTCCCAAAAAGCAATCGTGATTTTTTACCCTCGAAAAATATCCATACACCGGGAAAAGGCACTATTACATGAAAGGATTTCTTGATGAAAGGAAACGGAAAACATATGAATGAACTGATCGGCTGCTGCGGCCTGAACTGCGAAACCTGCAACGCCAGGATCGCAACGGCCACAAACGACAACGCCCTGCGTGAGAAAACCGCCGCCCTGTGGACGAAGCTCAACGGGGTAACGATCACCCCGGAGATGATCAACTGCACCGGCTGCCGCATAGAGGGTGCCAAAACGCCCTTCTGCGATAAGCTCTGCCCCGTCCACAACTGCGTCCGGGAAAAGGGACTGGCCACCTGCGCCGACTGCGGGCAAATGGACGGATGCCTCACCCTGGGATGCATCGCCGCGAACAGCCCGTTTGTCCTGGAAAACCTGAAGCAGCTCCGCCAGAAGCCGTGAGCGCGGCAAATACGCCATCATTGGAGAATATGAAATGGAAGAAATCATACGTCTGACACCGCAGACCGTCCAAGCGGACCTGGATGCGCTGGGCCAATATAAAACTGCCGATGTGGACAGGCTCATTCATCGCTACGTCCGGCAGCGGGCGGATGCGTCCGCGCTCCGGGCGCATATCCTGTCCCAGCAGCAGTTTCATCGGATCTATTTCTATGTCAGTCTGGAGCAGATCAAGGGCGCAAACGCGCGCATGGAATTCATCCATAGGAATCTACTGTTTACGGATTGGTGGCACACGGATCAGCTCATTCGCTATGTCGCGAAGCTGGATCTTGAGGCTGCCCTCGGCTATGCACAGGAATATATCCGCTCCGAGGATCCCTTTGTCCGCCGCTGGGGATATGTGATGTTTATTTCCCCCTTGGGGCGGAAGCATGCGGACCGGCTGCTGCCATTGATGAAAAGGGATGAGCACTACTATGTGCAGATGGCCGAGGCCTGGCTGCTTGCGGAGCTGGCAATCGATGAGCCGGAGGCGGTGTGCCAATGGATGGCAAACTGCGGACTTCCCTATTCGATCTGCGGCAAGGCGATTCAGAAAATCTGCGATTCCTACCGCATTTCCGAGGCCTGGAAGGAGCGCTTCAAGGCGCTGCGCCCAGCGCTGAAACAGGGCAAATAACGAAAGCTTTACTTTAGGAGGATACATCATGTCAAAACGAATAAGGCAATATGCCGGTATTCTGGCGGCGCTGGCCGCTTACTACCTCGTTCATGAGGGCGCGCACCTGCTGTATGCCCGGCTTACCGGCGTATTCAAGCAAATCAATTTTATGGGCCTTGGCGTGCAGATCGACGTCTACGCCGAGCGCATGACCGATACCCAGCTGGGCATCTTCTGCCTGGTGGGCGCGCTGGCGACCCTGGGCGTGGGATACCTGCTGGCAGCGCTTGCAAAGAACCTCTGCCGCGCCAAAAGCAAGCTGCTCCGGGCGATGCTTTACTACATCACAATCGCCCTCCTGCTGCTTGACCCGCTTTATCTGAGCATCCTGTGCGGCTTCTTCGGCGGCGGCGACATGAACGGCATCGCCCTACTCTGCCCGCAATGGGCCGCAAGATGCCTCTTCGGCGCGCTGCTCCTTGCCAACGGCCTAATATTCTGGAAAAGAGTCCTGCCCGCCTATCAGCGGTCCTTCGCCCATCAGCGGTAGGACCTCATAAAAGGAAATACGGATAGCATTAAACAGCCCATCACCGCGCTGCAATCAACAGCATGGTGATGGGCTTCTTTGTGCGCCGCGAGGACTTTTTCTCTTTATTTCAACAAAATGGTCGCGGCCGATACCGCAAGAAACAGGCTCTTCCAGATGGAGGCCAGCGCCTTCGGCGTGGTCAGCAGCTCCCGATAATGGTCAAGGGTGAAGTTCCCGGCGGCCAGGCCGTAGCCACGCAGCTTAATGAGGGAGGTAGAGATGATGGAGAAATACGGCACGCCAATGGCCACCAGAATCACCAGCTCCACGAACACCGGCTCCTCCCACAGCGCCTTGTCCCCGTGGCCCAGGGGATACCCAGCTCATAGAAAGACGTTGGCATGCCGATCTCCTTGATGAAAGCGGACAGGGCCTCCACTCCGGCAAGCGCGGTCTCCTCGTCGCTGGCCTTGGGGGCGATGCCCCAGACGTTTTCGGCGAACCGGGCAAACCGGGCGGCTCCCGTCTGATAGATGTGCCGGTACAGCACGGGATGGATCACCGCCAGGCCCACGCCAGCTCACTGCGGGCATTGTAGTTATTGGGATCCTTTCCAAACTTTGAATTGAGCCAAAAATCCAGGCTGGGGCTTCTTGCCAAATTGTGCGGTGTTGCCTAAAAACTCCTTTCCGCTTGCACTCAGCTTTGGGCTGTGCTATAATCCGATTGATACTTCCGATTATAATTACCGATTGTTGCAATCGGTCAAGTGCTTTTAGACGAAAATTTAGAAATATTTTATGAACGGAGAAAACTTGCCATGCTCTATACCATGATGCAAACCTGCGAAAAGACCAATATGACCTATCAGGCTCTGAAATTCTATTGCAATGAAGGGCTGGTCCCCAATGTAAAGCGGGATAAAAATAATCGCAGAATATTTGACGACCGGGACATTGCCTGGATTAACAGCCTGATCTGCCTGAAAAAGTGTGACATGAGCATCCACGAAATGAAGGAATATCTTGCGCTTTGTCTCCAGGGAGAATGTACCATCCCGCAGCGGAAAATCCTGCTCGCGCAAAAACGCGAGGCGCTGCTCGCCTCCATCCAGGAATTGCAGGACAGCATTGCGTATATTGACTGGAAGCAGAATTTCTATGACGAGGTCCTATCCGGGGAGCGCCCCTATGAGAGCAACCTGATCTCTGTCGAGCAAAGCGATCCCACACGCCCGGTCCCGCTCTATCAGGGGACGCATTGATCCAATATGCAGCAGAAAACCCGAGCCCATTCCTGCACGGAAAAAGGTTCGGGTTTCTTTGCTTTGGTTTCATTGTTATCTCACGCAAGTTTTTTGAACGTTTAACGCCATTGGCAAATAAACGGCCTTTAAATCAGTCTCGCGCAAAGTGAGCACCAATAATTCGGCGCATATCCAAGTCTTTTCTCAATTCTTTCTGCCGGTGGTGATCGTCTCCTGGTTCAGGAAACCGCCCATAACGGTTTTCCAGAGGATCTCCGCATCCAGGCGGACGCTCCAGTTTTGAATGTATCCCAGGTCCAGCTCTATGCGCTTTCCGATATCCGTATCTCCGCGGAAACCGTTGATCTGGGCCCAGCCGGTGATGCCCGGGCGGACCTGCTGGCGGATCATATAGTTCGGGATCTCTTCCTGGAAGTGGTCCACATGATAGGGGATCTCCGGCCTCGGCCCAACGAGGCTCATCTGACCGACCAATACATTGAACAGCTGGGGCAGTTCGTCGATGCTGGTTTTACGGATGAAGCTTCCAAAGGCTGTTTTTCTTGGGTCCTCATCCGTCGTCCACGCAGTTTCCTCCGTGCTGTTCACCCGCATGCTGCGGAATTTGAGCATTGGAAAGATCTTACAGTTCCGTCCAACGCGCTGCTGGACGAAAAACACCGGGCCGGGGCTGCTGAGCTTTACGCCGATGGCAGTGACAAGCATCAGAGGAGACACCAAAACCAGCCCTGCCGCAGACAGCAGGATATCGCTCAGCCGCTTAAACGCCGCATTGAGAAGATTGTCCAGCGGAGACGCGTTCAAATTGATCAGCTTGGTACTTCCGATCACATCGATGGTAGGATTTGCCGGAATATAGTCGTTATACTGGGGAACAATTTTCGCGCGGAGGCCGTACCGATTTGCGGCATCGATCACGGTGTGCATCCAGCCTTCCTGATCAATCGGCAGTGCGATCACCAGCTCATCGACATCTCTGCCCTTTAATATGCTTTTCACCTGGGAAAGTGTTCCAAGCCAGCGGCCCAGTCCATCCTTTTGCTCGTCCGCGATGTAGCCGTCAACGCAGAAGCCCATCTGCGGGTTGTCCAATGTATTTTGGACGTATTGCATTGCCAGGCTGCCGTTCCCCACCAGGACCACATGCTTTTGATTGAAGCCCCTGCGGCGCATATAACGCAGGATGAAGCGCACGAACACATGCTTCAATCCAATCAGCCCACTGCTCAGGCAGTAGAAAATGAGGAGCATGATTCTGGAAACATCGCTGATCCGCCGCAGATACAGCCAGGTAACCAGCAGCAGCAGGCATATCCCATTGGCAAGGAAAATGGAAAACAGCTCACGCCTGACCCGCCGATACCGCTGAGGCGCATAGATCTGCATCATATAAAACAGGATCAGCTCCGCCGCGCAGTAGAGGGCAATCAGCTGTATGTATTCCACGCTGCGCAGATTGACCGTCTGGACGCCGTCCATAACATCGAACCGAACCCCGATCGCGGCAAAATACGCCAGAAACGTCAGCACCACGTCGCTGAGCAGATTAATTAAATTTAAAATTCTCTGGTTCTCTTTAATCATTTTCCGCTCCCGCACAGTTTTCGAAGCAAAAACATTCCACCCTTTTTCAGCCAATTCTGCCGCTCCAGGTTGACCACAGGCAGCTCCTGATAAGATATCTGATTGGCTTCCAACCAGACATCCAGCAGGCGCTCGGACACATAGCCGAATACCCGCCGGTCCTTCGGGCTGTACTGAGAAATATCCAGCTCCGCCTCCAGACGGAAAAGGATATCAAACAGCCATGTACAGTAGCGGTCCAGAATATCCCTTTTCATTAGGAGCATATTGAACCGATGCCCCGAGGTCAGTGCCATGCTGCGGTCATAAGCCGACAGATATTCGGGATAAACCTCTTCCAGAATCTGACGGGTCGTATCCAGGTCCTGCCGATGATGGGCGTGAATATACTGGGAGTAGTTTGTCTCGATCCAGTAGCGGCGCTTTTTCGGAAGGACGACATCCGTTGTCCGTAGGCATTTCTCCAGCTCGTCTCCTGTGAGGATCCTTTCCCGCCTGTTGCCGAATCGTCGCTTCGCAAAAAAACGACGGTAATGGCACAGGCCCAGATAGGGTTTGTTCAGGTTCTTCCAGGCCCAGTACAGGACCGTCAACTCACAGAACGTTTCATTCTTCCCGGAAATCTGGTCTCCTGTATCGTCGTGAAGAATACCCGGCATAGGCGCATCATGCAGGGCGGCCCCCGCCTCCACATAGCAGTAGACCGGGTCTGCGCACTGCCAATAGGGCTTATGGCAGGCTACAACCAGTTTGACCTCTGTTTCCATGTTTCTCTCCTTGGGTTACATAACTTTAAAGCTGTCCTTTGGCTGCTCCCAGCGCCGCCGCGATGACGGCGTCCATGTCGTAATATTTGTACTCGCCCAGACGGCCGCCGAAAAGGGTCTTGGGCTCTTCCTGCGCCAGCGCCTTATACCGCGCGTACAGTGCGCCATTCTTTTCGTCGTTAACGGGGTAGTAAGGCTCGTCGCCCGGGTGCCATTCGCTGGAATATTCCCGGCTGATGATGGTCTTGGGCAGGTCGTTTCCATCCTCGTCCTTGCCGAAAGTGAACCACTTGTGCTCAATAATACGTGTGTAGGGAGTTTCTGCATCAGTGTAGTTTACGGCGGCGTTGCCCTGGAAGTTGGACTTGTCCAGCAATTCATTTTCGAAACGGACACTGCGGTATTCCAGTGCCCCCAGTCGGTAACCGAAATAGGCGTCAATGGGCCCGGTGTAGACAATTTTCTCCGCCAATGCATCCAGCGCCGTCTTATTCTCCAGATAGTCCACCCCCAAGCGGACCTCAATACCTTCCAGCAGGTGCTCAACCAGACGGGTGTAACCGCCGATGGGGATCCCCTGGTAGAGGGCGTTGAAATAGTTGTTGTCAAAGGTCAGGCGCACAGGCAGACGCTTGATGATAAAGCTGGGCAGTTCGCTGCAGGGACGGCCCCACTGTTTTTGGGTATAGCCTTTGATAAGTTTTTCGTAAATATCCGTTCCCACCAGGGAGATGGCCTGCTCCTCCAGGTTCCTGGGCTCGGCGATCCCTGCCTCCCGACGCTGCCGTTCGATCTTCGCCGCAGCCTCCTCGGGGGTAACAACGCCCCACATCTTATTAAAAGTATACATATTAAAGGGCAGCGAATAGAGCTCCCCCTTGTAATTCGCCACCGGGGAATTGGTGAATCGGTTGAAGGTTATGAACTTATTGACGTAATCCCAGACTGTTTGGTTGTTGGTATGGAAGATATGGGCCCCGTACTTGTGAAAGTCAATGCCCTCCACTTTTTCAGTGTAGACATTGCCGGCGACGTGATCCCGTTTATCAATAACCAGCACAGATTTCCCGGCAGCCTTCGCCTGCTGCGCAAAAACCGCGCCGTAGAGGCCTGCGCCGACGACCAAGTAATTATACATTTCCGTTCCTCATTTCAGGAGCTCCGGCTTCTGCTTGCGCAGGACGGACAGGGCCGCTTCTACGGCAGCATCAGAGTTGCCGGATTCCAGGAGGCTCTGGAGCTTCTGCGCTTCACTCATTTGCTGTTTTCTATGCTCTTCTGCCTTTCTGCGGATATAGGCCTCCGACAGCTGCACCATGTCCTGCTGAGTGTTGGGAAGCGCCTTGGTAATCAGGAACTCCTCATAGGCATTGCACACGGTCTCCGTATCTCCGCCAAAATAAATCTGCTTTCCATGATCCAGCCACAGAATTTTGTTGCACATCTCCCGCACCTGGTCCACAGAATGAGACACCAGAATTCCTGTCACACCGCCCGCAAGAATCTGCTTCATCTTATCACCGCTTTTCTTTCGGAACGCACCATCCCCCACGGACAGCACCTCGTCCAGAATCAAAATATCTGGATTTACCAGGCAGGCAATGGAAAAGGCCAGCCTGGACTTCATGCCGGAGGACAATTGCTTAAAGGGGCGGTCTTGAAAGTCCTTTAGTTCGGCAAATTCGATGATTGCATCATACATATCATCCATAAACTTGCGAGTATAGCCTAGCATGGCACCCCGGAGGTAGGTATTTTCACGAACGGTCAGTTCGCCATCAAAACCTGCGGTCAATTCCAGAAGCGCTGCAACGCTGCCGTTAATTTCCATGATACCCTCAGTTGGCACCATAATCCCGGAAACTGCTTTTAAAAGCGTGGACTTTCCTGCACCGTTAGAGCCAATAATGCCTAACATATCCCCCTTCTCCAAGGTGAAACAGATTCCACGATCCGCCCAAAATTCAGTAACATGGTATTGTTTTGTCAAATGCCGCATAATGTACTCTTTTAGGCCAATATCTTTAAAGTCGCCGGTAATATAGCGAATAGAAACACCATCCGCCTTAATAATTGCCATGTTCCTTTCTTCCTTTACATGTAGTATAAGAATTTGTGATTATTCTTCTTATAAATCACCCCACCAGTCACCAGCGCAACCAGCACATAGAACGCGCACAGGAAATGATATGCAAGGCCAGGAATACTTCCTTCCAGCACAACGATACGAAAATATTTAATATAGCAGTAAACTGGATTACAAAGAAACAAGCGCTGAACCATAGGCGAGAACGTATCCACCTGATAGAAAATTGCAGACATGTACATCAACAGCAACGTAAATATATCGTACAAATAGCTAGTATCTCGAAAAAAGACATACATAGCTGAGAGAATCAATCCGATCCCAATATTGAATAAAATCAAGCACATGAGAGGATAAACTAGCGCCAGGAAATGAATACCAAACATAATATGGTCAAATGCGGCGAAAACGAAAAAGACACATAGCGTCAATCCAAAGTTTATGAGTGCAGAAATATTTTTAGACAGCAGAAACATATACTTTGGGACATTTACTTTGCTGATAATCCCACGGTTCGCCATCAATGCGTTCATACCACCGGACGTCGATTCCTTAAAATAGGAGAACACCAGATTGCCGCAAAACAAATATGTCATATAATGAGGTGTACTCCTGCCAAAAAACTGCGTAAAAACGAGCTTCATAACAAGCAGGCTTAGCAACGGCGACAGCACACTCCACCACATACCGAGAACAGTACGCTTGTACTTTTGTTTGAAATCACGCTTTACCAATTCAGAGAACAGGAACTGATTTCTATGAAATCGCGTCCAAACCGAATGCATTAAAGAAATCATGGTTAGCAACCTTTCATAAAAGACTCTCACAATCAAGTCCATTCTCCCCATGGCATATAGCTTGTTTCACAGTGGACATAATTATTTTATTAGGCATCGAAGTGCGCATATTTCTTTATTTCTTCGTACACCCGGCGAGAGTTATTTTTGTCATTAAATGTAAAAAATTCATCTACTCTTCTACGATATTCTGGTTTCATCACACACCCCGCCTCCATATACGTAAGCAAAGTGTCAATCAAGGTGTCCGCTGAATAGAGAACCTCTCCGAATCCATCTTCCTCGTAGGAAAAATATCCCTTATCGTAAAGCTGGCCCGCATAGAACTCCGCAGTATCAGCTTGGAAATACACCAACGGTTTTCTCAAATACGCAAAATCGAAAGCAACAGATGAATAATCTGTCACCAAAAGCGATGCCTGAGAAAAAATGTTACGGTATGTCATTGTATTAGGCAGCAATACCAGGCGACCATCTTTAGGAAGAATTCCAGCAACACGCATGTTGGGATGATCAAAAAAGCATATCTGGTAGCCCCGCTGCTGTGCTGCGTCAAACAGTCGAGTAGAGGACAATAGATCTGCATAAATCTTAAAGAAGGTGCTTTTCTCGATTCCTTGCTTCAAATTACGCAGACCGGTTTTGCGATCGAATCCCGTTACCAATGCTGCACGCCAAGTCGGCATAATTACAATCTGACGCTTAGGACAATTTTGAAGCAAATCAAATCTAGGAAATCCCGCCAGTTTTACAACATCATCTGTGTACCCATACGTTCCTTTAAGAATAGCGTTGTATTCCATCTGGGTTGCAGTAAAAAACAGTCCCAAATTTTTTAAATTTTTGTGTAACCAGGGCGATCCATCTTTCTCACTAATACCGTGCTGCAAAAATACCAAGCGTTTATTCGCATACAGATTTCGATATGGTTCATCATGCCCATAGAATGGAGTAAGGACAAATTCATCCGCATGAGAGGATATGTTTACCTGGCACAAAAGATACAACAGTTTATGCTTTAGGGAGAATGCTTTAACCGTGGGACCATATTTTTTCATTCGCTGATAATCTTGAGCTTCCCCATTGATTACAAAATACACCCGCGGCGAATCTGCCGTCTTGTTCTCTTGTATATATCGAAACAGTGCCTCCGCATTATCTCCGGCACTTGTGTAGCGGTCTGCAAGTAACCAAATCGGTCTTTTAGTCAAGCCCCGTAACAGCGGCAAAATTAGGCGTATAATCAACGCTTTTTGGGCAGCCGAATCCTTTCTTTTCCTCCACAATTCCTTGATGAGGATTTTGTTCCATGTGTGCATCTCCTTTGCATCCGCAGCTTGGACAACAAACATTCCCCCTGTAAAGGATACCATCCAACCATCTCGGCAATATGCCATATGTGGATATGCTATCGACAAAGGCGCTGTATATGCAATGCGGATACTGGACAAGAAAGAAGTATATCCCGCATATTCAAGAGCGAAGCGAATTTCTATTCTTTCGCATTTTTCAAGTGACACCTCCGCCGTAAAACTCCGATGAATCATAAACGGCTCATCAAGAATGCAAAATTCCTTCTCATAGTCTGTCCAAGCAACACAACGCCCTCTATTATTTGTATATATCATGAAATTATATTCTTCCGATCTTCCCGTCACTGGAAGCGTTGCAATTCCAGAAATATACAACTTTTGGTTTCGGATTTCCACAATTGAAATCTTCAACGCAGACCGAGAGAGCATACAAATCATCTGGTTTCCAACGCCCATCATTAAACTCCCTTGACAGGCATTCCAAACTAAGTCGGCAGGAACCTGTGCCTTATAGCGAAACTGGAACAGTTTCTCCTCCTGGTAAAGGAACTTTGATTTGCTCAGCGAATCAAAGTCCAATTCTTCCAATTCATGATGGAGCAAGTTTTTATACGCCAAATATTGTTGGTCATTCAGCACGCCCCCTTTTACCAAATTGTTGCTGTTTGCAGATTGAAAACGCCACTGCATTTCACAGGCAAACAAGCATTTGATAAAGCGTGGTACTTCTCCACGCTCGTCCCGATACATCTCAAACAGGGCATCCTGCAAATTCTTAAAATAATCAAAATACCACGACAACCTGCTCCGGCTTGATTGTATTAAGCTTGCCTCCCCTGAGCCTCTTCTCCTGTACATGTATTTACTCTTATCCACCACACCGATGGTTTGTTTATCTTTAAGGATAGAATATATAACTTTAATATCCTCTCCGCAAGGCAATGTCGGATCAAATACTATCCGTTCCTTTACCCGCGCCGCAAATATAGAAGCGGTTACAAACATAAGTGTTGTCTCTGGTTCTTCATTCAGATCAATAATGCGAGAACCATAAGCAAATTTAGAATTTTGCCAATGTTCACCAGACGCGGCATCAAAGAATTGCAGCGGGATCGTAACAATATCAGTCTCTTCCTTGTGTTGCTCAAAAAAAGCAAGCATTTCTCTAAATGCATTTGGAAGAAGGATATCGTCAGAATCCATAAAATTTAGATATTTGCCACAGGCATAACGCAACCCCTCATTTCGGGCAGATGCTACGCCGCCATTGGGCTTGTGGATTGTTAAAACATTGTCAGGGTATCTGGCCGAATATTCATCACAAATCTGCCCGCTTCTATCTGAAGAACCATCATCAACTAATATTAGTTGTAGATTTTCGAATCCGATATCCTGAGAAATCAGGCTGTCCACTGCCTCACATAAAAACTGTTCGACATTGTACACTGCCATCACGATAGATACTTTATATTCCTTTAAAACCATTTGTCATGCTCCCCTTCTCAAATCTACAATATAGCAATTAGCTCCCAATCTTTTGCCCAACTGCGATGAATTTAGTGTATCACATATAAAAACTAAACGGCATTTCTCTTCAAAAATGCGTAGACCGTCCCAGCACATACGCTGGCGAGTAATAGCGTTTTAAGCCTCACCCGCATTGGCCATTCAGAATCCTTAAAATACTTTTTCCAATTGGAAAGTAGCACATTTCTGCACTCTTTGTACTGTGTGGTATGTGTAGCAGGTTTGTCCGCAAGAAAATAATTACGGCAAAAACCTCTTGCCTGGATAATAATGCCCATATTATCAAAGCCGGGAACATTCCGCAGTTCTTTTTCCCTCTGGAGCGCAACCAAATAACTCTGATAAGATATGTCCAAATTAATCGTTCTTACTAGTCCTGTTTTTCTAAGTCGGTAAATGTACAGTTCCTTTGGCAGATAATAGATAGAATTAGCACGCAGTATTAGTTTATGGAGCAGCGCGTAATCCTCTAAGCAACGTAGTGTTTCATCAAAGTGCATTCCCTCAAAAAGCGAGCGATGGAATGCCCGACACCACAAAGCACTATTCACTCGCACATCGCGAACAACATCTCGTAAATAGACTTCCTTATCAATGTATCCATCATTGCGGTCGTAGCATCTGGGATTTCTTTTTTCTCCTTCTAGTTCGATATAGTCAAATTGAAGAATATCTGGGCGGCCTTGTGATAGAATCTGGTTAATCTGGAAGAACCAGTCTGGAGCAACCAGATCATCTGGATCCGCCCATAACAGATACTCACCATGCGCAACCGTGAGCCCGGCATTCCTTGCCGCTGCGACTCCACCATTTTTTTGATGGATTACCTCAATCTGACTACAACTATCTGCAAATTGGTCGCATAGGACGCCACTTCTATCCGTCGATCCATCATCGACAAGTATTATCTGACATGATTCTGAAATTTGTGGGATTAAGCTATGGAGCAGACAAGGAAGATATTCTTCGACATTATAAACTGGGACAATAATGCTATATTGCATAATCAATTCACCTTTATCTGTATTTTCCAATGGTCTATATGAGGTTGGAAAAATGCCCCCGCCCAAATTCCCCGAGCCAGTACACCCAGTCTTCGAAGCTTCGGCTTTCCATACCGCATAATCCTCAAGAAATCCCGCCCCCGTTTTGCAAAGCAGAATAGCCTCCCCCTTGCCCCCTCTTGTCGGTAGAGATACGCCTCATTACGGAAAGCATAAAAATACCGTCCGATCCGCTCCGGATCGTCCAGCGCAATGTTGGAGCCTTCATTGTTTTTTGTGGCATGAACCACCTGGCTGCCACCTGCCAGGAAGCAGGGTGTGCCCTCCCGCACGGCGATTCGCCGGGTAAATTCAATATCGTCTCCCCAGATGAAAAATTCCTTGATTGGCAGTCCCACCCGCAGGATCGTTTCCCGGCGCAGAAACAGAGAAACAAAGGTGGCCTGCTCCGCCTGAACCAAGCCATATTTCAAAAGCGGGCTGTAATCATAATAACTCTTTTTCAGCTTCTGCCTGTTCATTTTGCATTCGCTGCCGTCGGTCCACAGAGCCACGCTGGAAAGCCAGCCGTAGCCTCCTTTTAAAATTCGATCCGCCTCCAGCAGCTTTTCCAAAGCGTCTGGCTTTGGCAGGGTATCATCGTCCATGACCCATACATATTCACAGCCTGCCTCCACCGCCCAGCGCATTCCCAGATTGAATCCCCCAGCTCCGCCCAGGTTGCTACCGGTGTTTCGGTAGGCAAGGTCCGGCTGGGACGCTGCCCATTGACCTGTACCGTCTGTGCTGGCATTGTCCACGATCAGGATATCACAGTGTACAGTCTGCGCCCGCAAAGAATCTACGCACTGCTTCAGCAACTCCAGGCGGTTAAAAGTAACCACCACCGCCGCAACACTGTCTTTTGATTCACTCTGCAGCATTCTGCGCCAGCCCCCGCTTTCTCTCTAAAAATCACATAATCAACATTATGTCATAGAAAAAAAGAAAGCGGGTGCCAGAGCGGCCCCCGCGAGAGCATAGCAACAAAGCCTTTCCAAAAGTTTTTTCAAAACGGTTTTGGAAGGGCTTTTTCGTGCTGCCTTTTACAAATCAATTTATGCGTCTCGTGAATAGTATGTTGTAACTTGTGATTGAATTGAATCCCGAGACGTGATACAATGGACAAGCCGCATAAAGGTGTAAATAATCTGTCACATAATGTTGATTATGTGATAAAAGTAGTTGAATTGATTCTCAAGACGTGATACAATGGGTGAGTCGTATAAAAGTGCAAGTAGACTGTCACATAATGTTGATTATGTATTTCCTATATGACTACACGACAAGTCCCAGGCTTTCTATTTTGCGGCGGTGTTCTGTGCCGGTTGTCATAATATAGATCCTGGTGGTGTTGATGCTGCTGTGGCCCAGGATGTCTGCCAGCTTGGCGATGTCCCTTTCGATGCCATAAAAGGTTCGGGCGAACAGCTTGCGCAGATTGTGGGGAAACACCTTACTGGCTTTCACCTGCGCCTGTTCGCAGAGCGTTTTCATCCGCGCCCAGATACTGCTCCGACTCAACGGCTTTCCGTTCCTGGTTGTGAAGATCACGCCGGAACAAATGCCGTTTTTCTTTGCATAAGACAGCAGAAGCCCCCGCAGCTTTCCCGGAATCAGGATAGTCCGAATTTTCCCCTTGCATTGCACGGAAATTTCCCCGCCCCGCACGCTTTCTACCGTGAAACAGCTCAGCTCACTGACTCGGATCCCGGTGCCGCATATCGTCTCCAATATCAGCCGCAGCCGCGGTTGTCCTTTTGCCGCCGCCAGCAGCCGCAGATACTCTGCTTTGGTCAATTCCTTTTCCTCCGCGCAATAAACGGAGCGCTGCAGCTTCAGGCTCTTTACCCGGCAGTCCTGCCATCCCTGGAAATCCAGGAAGCTGTGGATGCTTGCCAGCATAGAATTCATCGACCGCACGGCGTACCTCTCTTCCGAAAGCCGCTGTTTATAGGCCATCACCATCTCTTTGGTCACCGCCTTTCCATTCAAAAACGCAGAAAAAGCCCGGATATCCCGGATGTATTTTTCAACGGTGTGCGCGCTTTTCTCCTCCATGACCAGATGTTCCCGGAAAGCGCAAATAAGGTCCTCCGTCAGGTATCGTTCTTCCATTTTTCGTTCCTCCCGTAATTTTTCTTCTGTATGTGTTTTCAGGTGACAGAAAATTACCGTGCAAAAAAGCATTCTTTTGCGCAACCAGTCCGGCAGTTTTCGTCAGCCCTGTCGTGGTCATTTTAACTGAGGTAAAACACAGATAAAAGGGGGCATAGCAAAAAATCCGAACTCATCCCCAATAGAGAAAAGTTCGGATTTCTTTGTTTTGGTGGCGGAAGGTGGACTCGACGGCCTGCACTGCTCTGCTTGATTTGTGTGGGTTTAATTTGCTATCCTGCTTTTTTATCAGCAAAAAGGCACCACCTTGCGGTGATGCCTTTTTGCTGGTGGGGGAAGGTGGATTCGAACCACCGAAGCGATAAGCAGCAGATTTACAGTCTGTCCCCTTTGGCCACTCGGGAATTCCCCCATATGAAGCTTGCCGCATGAAACGCTGGAGCCGGTAGACGGACTCGAACCCCCGACCTGCTGATTACAAATCAGCTGCTCTACCAGCTGAGCTATACCGGCGGCTCACGCGGAACGAGAGTATTATACCACGGGTTTTGAAAAAGTCAAGCATTTTTTCAAAAAGCGGGCGGAAAAATGCCGCCTCCCTCCCCTTCGGGAGGGGCTGACATCTCCTTACATCCTTACAGCTCAAACCACTGCCGGGCGATGCCGCAGAGGGTGGAGGCGGCCTCCGGGACGGTAAAGCGGGCGGAATTGATGAGGATGTGGCTCAGGTGATCCGGCTCGCAGCCGCCGTATTCCCGGTGATATTGTTCCCGGGACCGGTCCACCCGCTCGATCATCTTTTTGGCAGTACGCTCGTCCATTCCCAGCTGGGTGGTGCAGACCCACAGGCGATGCTCATAGGGGGCATACACCCGGATATTCAGCACATCCGCCCGCTCCCGAAGGACGGCGTCGGCGCAGCGGCCCACGATGATGCAGCTCTCCCGGGCGGCCAGGTCCTTGATGATGTTGGACTGGGTCTGGAACAGTTCGTCCTGAAGGCTCAGGTTGCCGGTGCCCAGGGGATAGATGCTGCGGAAGAAGCTCTGGCTGTGGGTATCCTCCGCGTCGCTGACCTCCCGCACGGGCAGGCCCAGCCGGGAGGCGGTGGCCTCCACGATGTCCCGGTCGTAGAAATTGATGCCCAGCTCCCGGCTCATGGCCTGGGCAATGGACCGCCCCTGGCTGGCAAACTGCCGGGTAAGGGTAATCACGAAATGCTTCATGCCGCTGCCTCCTGCTTTTTCCTGGTCCTGGGCTTCTGCAATCTGCGCACCGCGCAGGACAGGGCAAAATTGATCACGAAATAGATAACGAATGCCAAACCAAACAGCACAAATACGTCGCTGACCATCTGCCGTCCCACGCCGTTGAACATGTTGGAGGTGGCCAGGATCTTCCGCACCCGGCTCATCAGCTCAATGCAGGCCAGGTTGGCCAGATAGCTGGAATCCTTCACCGTGGAGATCACCTGGCTCAGCAGGGTGGGCACCACGGCCCGGTAAGCCTGGGGTAGGACAATATATACCATGGTCTGCACCGTGGAGAAGCCCTGGGTCTCGGCTGCCTCAAACTGCCCCTTGGGGATGGCGTTCAGGCCGCCGCGGATGATCTCGGCAATGATGGAGGACTCAAACAGCACCAGCGCCACCACCGCCCGGAAGAGGATCTTCATCTCCACGCTGGTCAGGCCCCACATTTTCCTGGCGAAAAACCGGGGGCAGGGACAGGCGACCAGGCAGATAAAGATCCACAGCAGCAGCGGCGTATTGCGGAAGATCTCGATGTAGACCGTGGCGATCCAGCGGAAAACCCGGCTCCTGCCCTGGCAGTAATTCCGGCACAGCGCCAGAACACTGCCCAGCAGGATGCTGACGACCACCGCCAGCACGGACAGCACCAGGGTGAACACGATCCCCTTTGCAATATAGCTCAATACGCCGGGGTAGCCCAGGATCGAGAAGCTGGCGCTCCAGTTCATTCAAACTCCCTCCTTCACAGGCCGGATGGTCTGGGACTCCCGGCGCTTCAGGCTGGTCTCCCAGCGGGTGGCCAAGTGACTCAGCGGATAGCAGATGACAAAGAACAGCACGCCGCACAGGATATACGCCGGGGCATAAGCACCGCCGGTGGTCGCGCCGGTGACAAAGCTGTAAGTCAGGCTGATCAGGTCCGCGCCGCCCACAATGTACAGGCAGCTGGTATTTTTGATGAGGTTGACCATCTGGTTCACCATGGGCGGCAGGATGATCTTGATGCTCTGGGGCAGGATGATCTGCACCATGGTATCCATATAGCCGAAGCCCTGGCTCTCCGCCGCCTCGAACTGTCCTTTTGGGATGGAGGCAATGCCGGCACGCACCACCTCGGCCATGTAAGCGCCGGTGTAGACGCCCAGGGCAGCGATGCCGGTGGCAATGATGTCGGTCTTCACCCCCGAAAAGGCCAGCGCGTAATATAAAAAGCACATTTGCAGCACCACGGGGGTATTCTGGATGCATTCCACATAGACCCGGGCGACGGCACGGAGCAGCTTACGCCGGGAGGACGCCATTAGGCCGAACAGGAAGCCCAGCGCCAGCGCCAGCACCAGGGCCGCCGCTGCCGTCCGCAGGGTATTGCCAAAGCCGGTAAGGAAAGTGGAGCGGTAGGTCCACAGCTTTCCCCATGCTTCCGCTTTGAATATCTCGTCCATCACAATGCCTCCCGTCAGGCCGCGGGGGCGGCATTGCAGCCGCCCGCCGGGTCTTTCTTTCAATTTCTATAAGTTATTATCCCAGGTTATATTCCGCGATCCAGCCGTCGATGGTGCCGTCGGCCAGCTTGGCCTGGATAAAGTCCTCGCAGTATGCGCTGAAGCCGCTGCCCTTCTTGGTGGCGATGCCGTATTCCTGGGGAGCGAACTGATCCTCGATGTAGCTGCGGCCTTCGGTCTTGTACACGGCCAGGATGGACTTATCCACGCAGAATGCATCCACCTGTCCGGCTGCCAGCGCAGTGGAGATGCCGGGATAGTCATCGAACTGCTGGAAGGAGATGCCCTCCTTCCAGGTGGCCGGATCAAAGGTATCCTTGCTGAAATTCGCGCCGTCCAGCACGCCGGCATCCACCATTGCGCTGACCAGGGCTCTTGCGGAGGTAGAGCCGGAGGACACGCCCACCAGCTTATCCTTCAGATCTGCCAAAGTCTTGATGCCGGAGGAATCCTCCACCAGCACAGTCACGTGGTCCGTGTAATAGGGAGTGGTGAAATCCCAACTCTGCTTGCGCTCATCGGTAATGGTAAAGGTAGCCAGCACACAGTCGATATCGCCGGAATCCAGCAGCTCGGTGCGGGTGGCCGCGGTGACAGTGGTGAACTCCACATCCACGCCCAGCTGGGCGGCCAGGGCCTTGGCGATGTCGATCTCCATGCCGGAATACTCCCCAGAGATGGGGTCCTGATAGCCAAAGCCGATCACGGCGTTCTTCACACCCACCCGGAGCACGCCCCGGTCAATGATTGCCTGAACATCCGCATCCGCTGCCGCCGACGGCTCATCGGCCGCCTTTGTGGGGGCTTCGGTGGCGGCGGAGTCGCCGCCGCAGGCCGTCAGGCTCAGCACCATCAGTGCCGCCAAAATCAATGCAAAAAGCTTTTTCATAATTGTTTCCTCCTTAATGCTTCAGAATTTTTCCAAGGAATTGCTGTACTCTGGCGTTCTGCGCGCCCTCGAAGAAATGTTCCGGGGTCCCCTCCTCCATGATCTGGCCGTCCGCCATGAAAACGATCCGATCGGCCACCTTCCGGGCAAAGCCCATCTCATGGGTGACCACCACCATTGTGATGTTCTCCGCCGCCAGCTTGATCATCACATCCAGCACCTCCTGGATGGTCTCCGGGTCCAGGGCGGAGGTTGGCTCGTCAAACAGGATGATCTTGGACTGGCAGCACAGCGCCCGTGCAATGGCGATGCGCTGCTGCTGGCCGCCGGAAAGGGTGGTGGGATAGGCATGGGCCTTGTCCCGCAGGCCCACCACATCCAGATAGTGATAGGCCAGCTGCTCCGCTTCCTCTTTGGATTTGTGGTGCAGCTTCATGGGGGCCAGGGTCAGATTTTTCAGCACGGTCATGTGGGGATACAGATTGAACTGCTGGAACACCATGCTCATATTCTCCCGGATGAGCCGGCGCTTGTTCTTGTGGGTCAGCTCCTGACCGGCGATGTACACATGGCCGCTGGTGGGGGTTTCCAGAAAATTCATGCAGCGCACGGTGGTGGACTTGCCGCTGCCGGAGGGGCCGATGATCACCAGCTTCTCTCCCTCGGCCACCGTCAGGTCCACATCCTTCAGGACATGGAGATCGCCGAACATTTTATTCACCTTTTCCAGCCGTATCATGTCGCTCATAGGCATTCACCTCAAAAAAGAGCGCTCTGACTGCACTGCAATCAAAGCGCCCTTGCTTTTCTTGTATGGGGACATTATACGCTTCCGTCCCGCCGCCGTCAAGAAGAGTAACCCACAATAATTTCACAATTTTGCAAGTTTCGCTTGTTCAACTTGCATATTGGAGAAGGAAACCCATCTCAGCATCTCTTGAAATGAAGTTTCACGCATGTCGCGTTTCATTTCCGTTCTGTCTCATTTTCCCCTGCATTTTCCCTGGGGGATGGCCGTCTTGACAAGCGGATGGCAAGCCACTATAATGGTGAGGCTCTTCACAGATCTTGCCGAAACGGCAACATAAAGGAGATTTTTTATGGCCGGTCTGCATTCCCGCCGCGGTGAAATCACCATGACCGAGGGGTCATTGTACAAAAACATTTTTGCCTTCAGCGTTCCGCTGATTTTTTCGCAGCTGCTTCAGGTGCTGTTCAATATGGCGGATGTGGCCGTGGTGGGTAAATTTTCCAGCGCCATGGCGCTTGGCTCCGTTGGCTCGACTTCGACCCTGGTCACGCTTTTCACCGGCTTTCTGATCGGGCTGGGCAACGGCGTCAACGTGCGGGTGGCCCAATATCTGGGGGCGCAGCGGGATGAGGATACCCGGCGCTGCGTTCACACGGCGCTGATCCTGTGCACCCTGATGGGGCTCCTGATCGCCGCGCTGTGCCTGCTGCTGGCCGCGCCGATGCTGGAGCTGCTGAAAACGAAGGACGATCTGCTGCCCGGGGCGGTGCTCTATTTCCGCATCTATGCACTGGGCATGCCGGCGCTGGGCATCTTTAACTTCGGCAACGCGGTCCTCAGCGCCACCGGCGACACCAAGCGCCCGCTGACTTATCTTGTGATCGCCGGAGTTCTGAACGTCATTTTGAATCTGTTCTTCGTCATCGTCTGCGGCATGGCGGCGGACGGCGTGGCGCTGGCCAGCATCCTTTCCCAGTATGTGTCGGCGATTCTGATCCTGATCCATATGGCCCGGCTGCGCAACAGCTGCCGCCTGGAATTCAAGGCCCTGACCCTTTCCATCGGCGAGACCCGCCGGATCCTGGGGCTGGGCATTCCCTCCGGCATCCAGAACGCGATTTTTGCCATTGCCAACCTCTTTATCCAGGTAGGCGTCAATTCCTTCGATTCCACCATTGTCTCCGGCAACTCCGCCGCCGTCAATGTGGATAACGTGATTTATAATGTGATGGCCGCGTTCTACACCGGCTGCTCCACCTTTATGGGGCAGAACTGGGGCGCGGGCAAGAAGGATCGGATGCTCAAGAGCTTCTACATCAGCCTGGGCTATTCCTTCCTCATCGCCGCCGTGCTCAGCGCGGCCTTCTGGCTGTGCGCGGAGCCGTTCCTCTATATCTTTACCAACGACGCGGATGTGGTGGCCACCGGCATCGACCGAATGCGGATCATGTGCTTCTCCTATGCCATCAGCGCCTTTATGGACTGCACCATCGCCGCCTGCCGCGGCCTGGGACGCAGCCTTATCCCCACGATCATCGTGGTCCTCGGCTCCTGCGTGTTCCGCGTCATATGGGTATATACCATCTTCGCCCATTTCCACACGATCCCGTCGCTGTACCTGCTCTATCCGTTCTCCTGGATCCTGACCGCCGCGGCAGAGATCGGCTACTTCATCCACTGCTTCCGCCGCCTGCGTCCCATGCAGCCCCAGGCCGCGAAATAACCGCAAACCTTTAAAAAGCACCAGTCCACATGAAGCGGGCTGGTGCTTTCTGCGTATTCAGATGTTACAGCTCTACGTCCATCTTGGCGATGACGGCGGCGCAGCGGGGGCACAGGCCCTCGGCGTTGGCCTGGAGGGAGTGCATCCAGCAGCGGGGACACTTGGTGCCCTTGGCCTCGGTGACGCCCACGGTGAGAGTGGGGTAATTGACGCCGGAGGCCACCTCCGCGCCCTCCTCAGGGGCGGACCAGGCGCAGTCGGAGACGATGAAAATCTCTGCCAGGTTCACGCCCGCGCAGGCCTGCTTCAGCGCCTCGTCCTGGGTGTCCAGGGTGACGTGGGCCTCCAGGGCCTTGCCGATGCGCTTATCGGCACGGGCCTTTTCCAGCACACCGTTTACATCCTGACGGAGCTTGATAACGGCATCCCAGCGGGCCATGGCCTCGTCGCTGAGGGCGTAGGCCGCGCAGTCCTCGGGCATCTGGTTCAGCAGGACGTTGCGGCGATCGTCGTCCTTGCAGTGGGGCATGGACTGCCAGATCTCGTCGCAGGTGAAGGCCAGGATGGGGGCAAACAGCCGGGACATGGCGGAGACGATGAGGTACAGCGCCGTCTGGGCGGAGCGGCGGCGCAGGCCGTTCTTCTCCTCGCAGTACAGACGATCCTTGATGATATCCAGGTAGAAGGCGCTGAGGTCTACCACGCAGAAATCATTGATGGCATGGGTGACCATGTGGAATTCATAGTCGTTATAGGACTTGCGGCAGGCGGCGATCAGGCTGTTCAGCTTGGTCAGCGCCCAGCGATCCAGCTCCTCCATTTCCTCGGCGGGAACCAGATTGTCCGGGTCGAATTCATTCAGGTTGCCCAGGCAGTAGCGGGCGGTATTGCGGAACTTCAGGTAATTCTGAGCGATCTGCTTGAAGATCTCCTTGGAGCAGCGCACGTCCGCGTGGTAGTCGGAGGAGGCGGCCCACAGGCGGACGATGTCCGCGCCGTAGTCCTTGATCAGGTCCGCCGGGTCAACACCGTTGCCCAGGGATTTGTGCATGGCCCGGCCCTGGCCGTCCACCGTCCAGCCGTGGGTCAGCACCTGCTTGAAGGGAGCGCCGCGGTCCAGCGCGCCCACGGAGGTCAGGAGGCTGGACTGGAACCAGCCGCGATACTGATCCGCGCCCTCCAGATACACGTCCGCCGGCCACAGGTCGGGATGGTCGTGCATCAGGGATGCGTAATGGGTGGAGCCGGAGTCGAACCAGCAGTCCAGGGTGTCCTTTTCCTTGGTGAACTGCTTTCCGCCGCAGTGGGGGCAGGTAAAGCCATCAGGCACCAGCTCCATGGCCTCCTTCCGGAACCAGATGTTGGAGCCGTATTCATCAAAGAGCTTGGAGAGCTTCTCGATGGATTCCGGGGTGGACACCGGCTTGCCGCAGCTCTCGCAGTAGAACACAGGAATGGGCAGACCCCAGCGGCGCTGGCGGGAAATACACCAGTCGGCCCGCTCGCGGATCATGCTGACCATCCGCTCGCCGCCCCAGGCGGGATACCACTTCACGTTCTCAATGGCCTCGATGGCCTTGTCCTTGAAGGATTCCACGGAGCAGAACCACTGGGGGGTGGCCCGGAAGATGACGGGCTTCTTGCAGCGGTCATGGTGGGGATAGGAGTGGACGATCTCCTCGGAGGCGAAGAGCATGCCCAGCTCCTTCAGGTCCTCCAGGATGACGGGGTTGGACTTCTCGGTGGACAGGCCCTCATACTTGCCCGCATAGGCAGTGTGGCGGCCGTAGTCGTCCACGGGGACGATCAGGTCCATGCCGTAGCGCATGCAGGTCACATAGTCGTCCGCGCCGAAGCCGGGGGCGGTGTGGACGCAGCCTGTGCCGGAATCCATGGTGACGTACTCCGCGTTTACCAGCTTGGAGGTATGGCCCTCCAGGAACGGATGCTTGGCCACCATATGCTCAAAGAACTGGCCGGGATAGGTGGCCAGCACCTCATAGTGCTCGATGCCGCCGATCTTCATCACCTTGTCCATCAGAGCCTCGGCCATGATGTAGGTCTCGCCGTTGTCCGCCTTCACCAGGGCATAGGACTCCCTGGGATGCAGGCAGATGGCCATGTTGCCGGGGAGGGTCCAGATGGTGGTGGTCCAGATCACGAAGTAGGCGCGGCTCAGGTCGAACTGGCTGAGCTTGCCCAGGTCGTCCTTCACCGGGAACTTGACGTACACCGTGGTGCAGGGGTCATCCTTATATTCGATATCCGCCTCAGCCACCGCCGTGACGCAGAACGGGCACCAGGACACGGGCTTCAGGCCCTTGTAGATATAGCCCTTGTCGAACATCCGGCCAAACACCTTGACCTCCTGGGCCTCGAAGTGCTTGTCCATGGTGCGGTAGGGATGCTCCCAGTCGCCCACCACGCCCAGGCGCTTGAAGCCCTCGCGCTGCTTGTTGATGAAATCCTGGGCGAACTCCTCGCAGGCATTGCGGAATTCGGGCACGGTCATGTCCTTGTTCAGCTTCTTCTTGGAGGTCTCGATGGCCCGCTCAATGGGCAGGCCGTGGTTGTCCCAGCCGGGAACATAGGGGGTATAGCGGCCCATCATGGCATGGGAGCGGACGATGAAGTCCTTCAGGGTCTTATTCAGAGCGTGGCCCATGTGGATATAGCCGTTGGAGAACGGAGGGCCGTCATGCAGCACAAAGGGGGGCAGGTCCTTGTTCTTCTCCAGCATGGCGTTATAAAGGTCCATGTCCTGCCAGGCCTTCAGCATCCCCGGCTCCCGGTTGGGCAGCCCCGCCTTCATGGGGAAATCCGTCTGCGGGGTGATGATGGTATTCTTATAGTCCATAGAAATGATTCCTTTCTAAATAATTCTTCTTTTTCTTGGCTCCCCTGAAAGGGGAGTTAAAATGAAAAGCGCCTTTGTCTCTGTGCTAAGAGACAAAGGCGCATTGACCTCTGCGGTACCACTCTTGTTCCGGCGGGGAGGCCGGCACTCGGCGGCGCTGTAACGGGCGCGAAACCGGCGCATTCTACTTGCCCTGGGGCGTTCCTTGCGCTGCTGGAGGGGATAGGCATGGGGCGTCTCCTTGCTGCCTTGCACCGTCCGGCAGTTCTCTGGAAGGAGGGGAGCCGAAGCCCGTGTCCTCGTCGTTGCATTGGGGGTATGAATCGGTCCTTGGGAGATTACTTCTGGGTGGGATCGTAATTCCGGCCGAACTGGAGATTCAGGTTGGAAAAGCGGCTGGTGGTGTCGCGGGGGGGATGCTGGGGCGCGGCACTGGGCGCAGCGTCGCCGGAAGCGCCCACCATGGCCTCCAGGCTCTGGGAGATCTCACCCACCACAGCCTCGCTGTCGTACACGTCCTCAGCAGGCTCCTGATTGGCGGGAGCCGCGGGGGCGGGGGCTGCCACCGGCGCGGCGG
>ERZ857629.1183-NODE-1183-length-30221-cov-3.557449_pt1 | contig 30221 bp, 25 predicted proteins | sample MGYA00519700_ERZ857629 | MGnify/ENA primary metagenome ERZ857629 (study PRJEB31778, sample SAMEA3449351) | human gut metagenome | biome: human gut; feature: human-associated habitat; material: faeces | place: United Kingdom | collected 2010/2012 ... | reverse complement strand
ATACTTTTTGTCAGTAAGACAAGGTTCTTACAAGAGAGGAGTCCATCATGATTTCAGTATGTATGGCCACATATAATGGCGAAAAGTATTTAAAGGATCAGTTAGACTCGATTTTAAAGCAGATTCAAAGTAGTGATGAATTGATCATTTCGGATGATGGTTCAAATGATTCTACAAGATATATTATTCAGGAATATCAAAAGCGCTATGCCAATATTATTTTAGTGGATGGTCCTAAGTGTGGTGTTCAAAAGAATTTTGAGCATGCCTTAAAACAAGCCAATGGAGATATTCTGTTTTTAAGTGATCAGGATGATGTTTGGAAGGATGGAAAGGTTAAAAGAGTATTGAGGGAGTTTGAAGATCCTCAAACTTTATGTGTTGTGCATGATTGTGAAATTGTCGATGCGAACTTGAATCGCACAAATGAAACCTTCTTTGGCCTTAAGCATGGAAAGCCAGGGCTTATCGCAAATCTATATAAGAATGCCTTTATTGGCTGTGGCATGGCCTTTCGTAAATGTGTTTTTGAAAAGAGTTATCCATTTCCAGACCACATCGAAATGCATGATTGGTGGATTGGACTCGTTGCCTCATGTATGGGAAAGACAGTTTTTATTCATGATTCGTATTTATTGTATCGAAGACATGGAGATAATACGTCTTCGCTTGAGCATTATCCATTGAAAAAAATGATTTCAAATCGTTTATATTTTATCCAACAATTGCGTTTAAGAAAGAAACAGGTGGGATGGCATGTATAGGATAGGTTCGTGTACCGTAATATATGATCCGGATGAAAGTGTCATTTCAAATATTGAAAGCTATTCAAAATATATGGACTTGTGTGTAGTGGTGGATAATTCGCCAGAAAAAAATGCGGTTTCTACATATTTTGAATCGAATTCTTCCTACATCTATATCGATATGCATGGAAATCAAGGGATTGCCGCTGCCATCAATGCAGGCATTGCCTATTTAGATTTGAAGAATATAGAGATTGTCTTGACAATGGATCAGGATAGTGTGTTTCCTACAGATAAATATTCTGAAATTATTTGTTGGATTGAAAAATATATGGATACGTATTCTTTGATTGGTTTAAATGTGAATGTAGTGGATAAAAGTCAAGAAATTGTGGAAGTACCATATTGGATTACTTCTGGTAATTTTGTGAAAATTTCTGATTTTAATCGAGTTGGAAAAATGAATGAAGATTTGTTTATTGATTATGTCGATTTTGAATTGGGGTATCGATTTAAGAAAGAAAATTTAAAAATAGGATACTTAAGTGGATATTGTATTTCACATACGATTGGAAATCCCATTGAGATTCATTTTTTAGGCAAAACCTTTCATGCGTTGAATCATTCGCCTATGCGTTATTATTATCGCTATCGCAATGCGTATTATTTATATCACTATGTAGATAGAGAATTCTTTAAAAAAGAGTATCATAGGGAGATGGTTTCAAGCTTGATTAAGCTGGTTATTTTTGAAAGGCAGCGAAAAGAGAAGTTGAAAATGATTCGTAAAGGAATAAAAGATGCGAAAAATAAGCGTCTAGGAAAACTTTGATTACGATAAAGGATATGTTATACTTTTATGCATAGGAAAGTTTCCTATGTATGTATTGGATATAAAGTCGTTTTGACTTTTAGATAACTGGGGATAGTTAAAAGGCCGAACAAACTTAATAAAAGGGAGTCAATTATGTTAGTCACAATCATAGGTGTGGTTCATTCTTTGCGTATGGAATTTGTCAAGGAATATTATGCTTCTAGGGGGTATGAAGTAGAAAATATTACAATAGAGCCTGATTCTGTGCAGTCGTTTTTTAATCAGTTGAGCGTTTCAAAAAAGATTCGTAAAAGTGTTGCGCAGATGAATCCAGATATTGTGTATTGTGAAGCTGTATTTGACTTGTTGATAAAAGAACTTGGAGTATTAAAAAAGAAAAATAATAATATAAAATTAATTTTTGATGTGGATAGCTATTCAACATCTTTACATCAAAAACATTTAAATCAGGCGGATACATTGTTTTGTAGCTGTGAATCGTATAGGGGGTACATTCATGGTGCACACGTATTGTATCCTACAAATGGCCAGAATTGTCTGGTTTCTAGTCCTGAATTAAAAGCGGATGAATTGTCTTTTTGTGTGATGCACCAAAAAAACTTAGATATGAATCTTGTGGTGACATTTTTAAGGGAGTGTTCTACCAAAAGAAAGTGTGTGTTACACATTTTAGGAAATTGGAAACAAAAAGAGGCGTTCATTCAAAATGTATTAAATGTAGGTGTCAATGTTGTTGATCATAAAGAACTTACAAGTCAGTTAAGTAGGCAAGAGGTTTTTGATCAATGTCATTATGGCTTGAATCTTAGAAATAGTAATAAAATCGATTTTGAATGTCTTGAATATATGTGTGGACAGCTGCCTATTATCAATTCTGTAGCTACAGATTTAGAAAGTCTTTGTGAGCTGTGGGATATTGGTATGAATATAAATGATAAAAATTATAAAGTGATTGCGAAGCATGTTTGTGAAGAAACATTAGTTGAGCAATTTGAAAAGCGTAAACATATTCGAAATTTATATAACACGTATTTCACAAAAAAGAAATTTTTTGAAGTACTTGAAGAAGGAGGAAATGTATGAGTCAATATGAAGATGATGAAAAGAAGTCAATAGGATTTATGATATTTGCGATTCTGCTGTCGATTATTCTTGTAGTCTTTACGGCATTCTTGATGTTTCAAGTATTTAGATTGCAGGTTTTACCCGAAAATATATTGTTCCCAATTCTTCTTGCGCTTTTGTTGTTCACAATTATTTTAGTCTTGTTGATCAATTTCTGGTCGCATGGAATATTCTCAAAAATCATCTTTTCACTTTTAGTGATTGCGGTGAGTGCTACGTATGGATTGGGTAATTATTATTTGTATTCGACAAATAAAACGTTGCAGACGGTTACTACACAGGCCAAACAAGCAAAGAATACGGTTTCTGTTGTTGCGTTAAGTTCTAGCTCTATTGAAGATGTGAAGGATTTAGAGGGTGCAAAGCTTGGTGTTTTAAAGAGTATTGGTAAAGAGAGTACGCAAAAGTCGCTGAAAGACTTGAATAAACAAGGTGTAACATACACAAAGAAAAAGTATGATAATATGCCTAGCTTATTGAAGGCTTTGTATAATGATAAGGTGGATGCGATCGTATTGAATGAAGCCTATCGTTCGAATGTATGTGATATGGAGGATTACATCAATTTCAATAATGATACAAGAGTTGTTCATAAAACGGTATATTATACAGATGAAAACAGCTCCTCTTTAGCTGTATCGGATATTACGTCAAAGCCATTTAATATTTTAATTAGTGGAAATGATTCCTTTGGTTCATTGGATGAAAATTCAAGATCGGATGTGGATATGCTTGTGACAATCAATCCTGTCACTTCAACTATATTACTAACGAGTATTCCGCGTGATGCTTTTGTGAGCGAGGTATGTGATGATTATGCATGTAACTATGGTGCGCAGGATAAATTAACGCATACAGGTATTTATGGGGTAGATACTACAAAGGATACAATTGAAAATTTATTGGATATTGATATTAACTATGTATATCGTGTGAACTTTACAAGTATGATCAATATTGTAGATGCCTTAGGCGGTGTGGATGTTACAGTTGATAAAGGAATGGCTGTAAGTAAGTTCTATACAAATAGTACGTTAAAGGGTGTACACGAAGGAAAGAACCACTTAGATGGTAAGCGTGCTTTAGCGTATTCAAGAGAAAGAAAAGCGTATCTGGATGGAGATGTGCAGCGTGCTCGTAATCAGCAGCAGGTTTTGCAGGCTATGTTTAAAAAGGCAACTTCACCAGATATCATTAAAAACTATACAAGCTTATTAAATGCGTTGATTGATGCGTTTGATACAAATATGACGACAAGTGAAATCACTTCTTTTATCAAATATCAAATTCAGGCTCGTCCAAGCTGGAAATTTGAGCAATTTGTTTTAAAGGGCGATAGTGCATTAAGAGTGAGTCCAGAAATTGGAAGTGAAGTCAGTGTTGTTCTATTGTATGATTCTTATATCAATACTGCGCATGAAAAGATTCAGGCTGTATTGGATGGAAAATCAAGTGATACAGTTGAATCTGATGAGGATGTTCCAGCAGGAACGCTATCTGAAGAAGAGATTGAAGCACAAATTCAATATGGTATTATGACGGAACCGCCAGTTGATGAAGAGGGTTCAGATATTTATTATGGAAATTAATGGTGGTAGGATAACTATCACCATTTTGTTTCAAGATATAATTGTGATAAAATACAAGAGTTTGATAACAGAGGTACACTATGGATAAACAAAATGCGATTGAAGTACGTAATATGTCAAAAAGATTTAAGGTGGATTATGACAAGGCGCATACTTTAAAAGATAAATTATTGTTCTGGAAGACAAGTCATGTTGAAATTCATGAGGTATTAAAGAATATTAATATGGATATCAAAAAAGGTGAAACTGTTGCCTTGATTGGTACGAATGGTTCCGGAAAGTCAACTTTATTGAAGTTGATGACCAAAATTATATTTCCGAATGAAGGTACAATTGAAACGAATGGAAAATTAACATCCTTACTTGAGCTTGGAGCTGGCTTCCATCAGGATTTTACGGGTAGAGAAAACATTTATTTTAATGCATCCATTTTTGGCTTAACAAGAAAAGAAATTGATGCACGTATGCAGGATATTATTGATTTTAGTGAATTAGGTGAATTTATTGATCATCCTGTACGTACCTATTCTTCAGGTATGTATATGCGTTTAGCCTTTTCTGTTGCGATCAATGTAGATGCAGAAATTTTATTAATTGATGAGATTCTAGCTGTAGGTGACCAACATTTCCAAGAAAAGTGTTATCGTAAGCTAAAGGAATTAAAGGAATCGGATAAAACGATTGTGATTGTGACACACAGTTTGGATGTAGTTAAGGAGTTATGTGATCGTGCCGTCTGGATCTATAAAGGAGAACTTCGCCTAGATGGAGATCCAATCTATGTCATTGATGAATATTTAAAACAAGTTGCGATTGATCATAAGGAAGAAAAGAAAAAGGCGATTGCCGAAGGAAAACACCACTTTAAAGGAGCTGTCTTTATTGATAAGCCAAAGGATTTTGTGAAGGTTGATTCATCAAAGAAAAGTCTATATTGTGAAGGTTGGCAGATCAGTGATCATGAAGAAGATGTATTTAAATTGACATTGGATGGTGTTGAATTAGATGGTGTTCGTCGAAAAAATCGTCAGGATGTCTTTGATGCCTATCAAGAAGCCTATGCAGGTGACATGGATCCGGATACAATTGGATGGGAAATTGATGTGGATCTTAGTCATGTACAATGTGGAAATCATAGACTTCAAGTTCAATGTTTGGAACCAAATGGTAATATATTAGCTGAAAAAAGCATTCAGATTATTATTGAGTAGGTGGTGAAAAGATGCATATATTTAAAGATATTTATGATTATCGTGAATTATTGAAGACAAATGTAAAGAAAGATATTCGTGGAAAATATAAAGGCTCTTTTCTAGGTATTCTTTGGTCATTTATTAATCCCTTGTTGCAGGTGGTTGTATATTGGATCGTGTTCCCCTATTTAATGCGTGGAGCCGGAGGAGATAACTATTTAGTCTATTTGATTACGGGTTTGATTCCTTGGACATTCTTTTTAACAACTGTCAGTACAGGAACAACGGCCATCAAATCCAATGCAGGAATTATTAAGAAGGTGTATTTTCCTAGAGAAATCTTATTGATTTCGCAAGTCTTAAGTGGACTCGTCAACTTTATGATTTCTTGCGTTATTATCTTTGTGTTCTGTTTTGCGTTTGGCTATGGCATTGCCATTCAAGTGTTGATGCTGCCTGTCGTTGCCTTGATACAATCTGTTTTGATCTTAGGTATTATTCTAATTTTAAGTTCCTTGAATGCCTATATTCAAGACTTAGAGTATATTGTATCCTTTTTACTAACCATGGGAATGTATGCCACTCCTGTTATTTATGATTTATCTTTATTAGATGGAGCTGGCACTTTAGGGAAAATCATTCGTATGAATCCTTTGACGATTTTAGTGGGTTCTTATCGTGATATTTTTATGTATCATGTATGGCCACCATTAAAACCATTGGGTGCAGTTTCCTTATTGGCATTCATTATTTTAGTAATTGGATATATGGTTTTTAAAAAACTAGAGAAGGGTTTTGCGGAAGAATTATAGGTATATACTTATATTTGTGATAAAATAGAGCATGATTGTAAAATCATGCTTTTTCTATGCATGTGAAAGGACAGTTATGTCGGATAATTTGAAGTATTCTATAGAAAAAATGAGATATAGAAATCGTTGTTTTAAAATAAGCGGATATTGTTATGCGAATGATTTTTCACCGGTTTCTTTTGAAGCTAAGGTAAATGATGAGCCACAAGAAGTAAAGACAAGAAGGATATATCGTAGTGATATCAAGAAGGGGCCAAAAGATCAGTACTTAGGCTTTGAATGTGTTATTGAATGTTTGAATGATGCGAAAACATTCGTATTGATGGCTCAAAATGAGAAAATTCTCTCATTAAATGCCGATGAAATTTTAAAAATAGAAGATACTCATAGTATTGATTATGATGTGGAATCGATTGTATATGACAAGAATATTGGAATCGCGACAAGCTACGGTTGGGCTCTTTCTGAAAGGGAGGAAGAAATCCAAATTTCCATTCTGGATGAAAATAAGGATGTTGTAGATGTATGCTGCAACAAAGAATTGCGTACGGATTTAATGAGTAAAAAAGAAGTGGATGAAAATCATGGCTTTTGTGGGTTTCGACTTTATTTTAAATTTGATGAAGGAAAACAATATTTTATTCAACTTCAGACTCAATCTGATTGTGTTGTATCGAAGCTAGAACCACAAAAGGTAGATAATACAAATCGTTTGATTGCGTATATGCGTTTGATGAATAAGAAAAACTTTAGAAAGCTAATTCAATATCTGAAGCGAAATGGTCTTAAAAAATTGGTTACTCGTTTAAAGAGCAGTGCACCTATGAATCGTCCAGAATACCAGACTTGGTTTTATACGCAAAGAGTTACAGAACAGGAATTAGAGGTACAAAGAAATACACAGTTTGGGTATACACCAAAGATCAGTGTATTAGTTGCGACTTTTAATACAAAAGAAGAGTATTTAAAAGAAATGATGGATACAGTCATTTTTCAAAGCTATTCAAATTGGGAGCTTTGTATTGCGGATGGAAGTTCAACCAATCGGGTCGAAAAATATGTAAATGCGAATTATTCAGGTTATGGCGATAAGATTAAATATAAAAAACTAGATCAAAACTATGGAATTTCTGGAAACACAAATAAAGCGTTTGAGATGGCTACAGGTGATTATGTCACAGTATATGATCATGATGATATGTTGGAGTTGGATTGCTTCTATGAAATTGTAAAGGTGTTGCAGGACTATCGTTATGATGTTTTATATACAGACGAAGATCGTTATGATGATGCAAGAAAAGAATATGCAGTACCTAACTTTAAGCCGGATTATAGTGAAGACTTATTGCGTTCGCATAACTATATTACGCACTTGTTTATTGTAAGTCGAAGGATTATAGAACAAGTTGGATACTATAACAGTGAGTATGATGGAAGTCAGGACTATGATTACATTTTTAGATGTGTAGAAAAGGCGAATGGCATTTATCATATTGCACGTGTTTTATATCATTGGCGTATGCATCCAGAATCTACTGCACAGGATCCTGAAAGTAAAATGTATTGTTACGATGCAGGAAAACGTGCAATAGAAGCTCATTATAAAAGAGTGAAAGTAGATGCGAGTGTCGAAATGTTGCCAAAGCCTATGTATGGAATGTATCATACGATATATAGTACAAAAGATGCTCCTTTAGTATCGATTTTGATTCCTAACTATAATCATAAGGATATTTTGAAGACTTGTATTGATTCTTTGTATAAGGTCAATACATATAAAAATTTTGAGATTGTGATTGTGGAAAACAATAGTACCCAACAAGAAGTATTTGATTATTATGAAGAACTTCAAAAGGAGCATGATAATATTCAGGTGGTTACTTATAAAGGGGAGTTTAACTTTTCTAAAATCAATAATTTTGGCATGAAATATACAAAGGGTGATTATGTATTATTTTTAAATAATGATACGGAAATCATCGAGCCTACCGCTTTATCTGAAATGGTTGGATGTATTCTAAGAGATGAAGTTGGAGCTGTTGGAGCTAGACTATTGTATGCGGATGATACGATTCAGCATGCAGGGATTGTGCTTGGCTTTATTGGGTATGCGGGTCATGTGAATTATGGACTTTCAAAGGATGAGCATGGCTATATGAATACGGAGTGTATCAATACCAATTATAGTGCTGTAACAGCGGCCTGTATGATGGTTAAAAAGGCTGTGTTTCATCGTGTGGGTGGCTTTGATGAACAGTTTGTCGTGGCATGTAACGATGTAGATTTATGCTTAAAAATCTGTCAAGAAAAGTACCTTGTAGTCTATAATGCCTTTTCTTTATGGCATCATTATGAATCGAAATCGCGAGGCTACGATGATGAAAGTCAGGAAAAAATGTGGCGTTTTAATCAGGAGGTACATAAATTCCAAGGAAAGTGGAAGGATGTATTAGAAGCAGGCGATCCTTACTACAATAAGAACTGGAATTTGTTGGCCGGTGCTTATAGCTTATATTAAACCTCTTTATACGTAAGGAGGTTTCTTTTTTTGTCCATAAAGAATGTGTTATAATTTTTATGATATACCAGGAAGGAATGTTACATATGTATCGTATCGATAAGAAAATATATAAGAATTTAAAAGATCAGCAGTTTGTCGTGGTTGATGGATATTGTTTTACTTTAGATAATAAAAATATTACCTATGAAGTTTTATTAAATGGTAAACCAGCATCCTTCGATTATGTCGCTGTAGATCGAAATGATATTTATAGTCGCTTAGAAGAAAAGCCAATCAATCGTAAATTTGGTTTTCATATTACAGTTGATTGTACAAATATGAAGGTCAATTGTTTAAAGCTTTATGCTCATATTGAAGATGAGACGATAGAGTTACTTTCAGTGAAGGCGAGTGATTTAAATAAAATTGAAACAACGCAATCTATTGAATACTATATTGATAGTTATGTACAGAATGAAAATACAACAGAAATTGTTGGATGGGCCTTTTCAAATTATGAAGAGGATATCGATTATGAAATTGTAAATAAAAGAGGAGATACAATCGAGTGTACAAAGCATTTGGTTCCTCGAATGGATTTGGTTGCCCTACATTTGATTGATGAAGAGCATTCAAAGGCGGGTTTTAAAATTAAGTTTGATAGCCAGGCCAAGGAACAATATTATTTATTGATCAAATCAAATAAGGAAACGAAGAAAGTCAAACTATATCAGAATGATGGTTCTTTATCTGCCAAATGCAAGGCTTGTTTCAAGCAAGTTAATTTTATGACTTTAAAGCGTGCGATGCGCTATCTTAAAAAGCATGGTGTAAAACAGTTTGCCAGACGACTAAACCAGGCAGCTTTACCACCTGCATCGAGCGTAGATTATCAGGAATGGTTCTTTGATCAGCGTGTTACACCTATGGAAATTAAGGAACAGGAAAAAACAGAGTTTGCGTATGCGCCTAAAATCAGTATTATTGTCGCAACCTTCAATACAAAAGATCGCTATTTGAAGGATATGATTGATACAGTGGTTAAACAAACATATTCCAACTGGGAATTGTGTATTGCGGATGGTAGTAGTTTTGATTGTGTAAAGAAATATATTGAAAAGAATTATCAATTGGGTGATAAATTAAAATATGTGAAATTAGATCAGAACTACGGGATTGCTGGCAATATGAATAGGGCGTTAGAGCTAGCGACTGGAGATTATGTAGGTCTATATGATCATGATGATTTTTTAGAATTGGATTGTTTCTATGAAATCGTAAAGAGGTTGCAGGATAAACCATATGATTTTATCTATACGGATGAAGATAAATATTTGGATAGCACAAAGCGTTTTGTAGATCCACATTTTAAATCGGATTTTAATCTTGATTTATTATGTAATGTCAACTACATTTGTCACTTTTTATGCGTGAAGAAGACGTTGCTTGATCAGGTTGGTGTATTACGCAAGGAATTTGATGGGGCACAGGACTTTGATTTTGTGCTACGTCTTTCAGAAGCAACAACACCGGATAATATTTATCATATTCCTAGAATTTTATATCATTGGCGCATGCATGAATTATCTACGGCAGAAAATCCGGAAAGTAAGATGTATGCCTTTGAAGCTGGTAAAAGAGCGGTACAAGCTCATTATGATCGTGTAGGACTTGCGGCAACGGTTACAATGGGGGAAGGACTTGGGTTATATCGTACACAATTTGAAGTGCAGGGGGAACCCTTAATTTCAATCTTGATTCCCAATAAGGATCATATTGATGATTTAGAAAGATGTATTCATTCCATTGAAACAAAATCAAGCTATACGAATTATGAGTATATTATTATTGAAAATAATAGTACGGAAAAAGAAACGTTTGAATACTATAAAAAATTAGAAGAAACAAATGATAAGGTTCGAGTAGTATATTGGGATGGTGAATTTAACTATTCAGCCATTAATAACTATGGTGCTACATATGCCAAGGGACAATATTACTTATTGTTGAATAATGATACGGAAATTATCAATTCGGATTGTTTAAAGGAATTATTAGGTTATTGTCAAAGAAAAGATGTGGGTGCAGTCGGAGCGCGCTTATACTATCATGATGATACGATTCAACATGCAGGTGTTGTCGTTGGTGCTGGTGGTATTGCTGGACATGCCTTTGTACAAGAAAGTCGTGGATCACTTGGTTATTTTGGTCGTATTGTCGCATCTCAGGATTTAAGTGCAGTTACTGCGGCTTGTATGATGGTGAAAAAATCGGTATATGAAGAAGTGGGAGGCTTATCTGAAAACTTAAAGGTTGCCTTTAATGATATTGATTTCTGTTTAAAGATTCGTAAGGCGGGCTACTTGGTTGTGTACAATCCATATGCCGAATTGTATCATTATGAATCCAAATCAAGAGGGCAGGAGGATTCGCTTGAAAAAATGGAGCGTTTCAATAATGAAATCGAAACTTTTAGAATGAAGTGGCCAGAAATTTTAGAGAATGGTGATCCATATTATAATGTGAATCTATCCTTAATGAGTACGCCATATACAATTAAACCAAAAGTAGAAAAGTAAAAGTTATGAATTACTATAAGACAGGACAGTTCGCAAAATTAGCGAATGTGAGTGAAAGAACGATTCGATATTATGACAAAATAGGGTTATTAAAACCCTCTTTTGTTATGGAGAATGGATATCGACAATATAGTGATTTGGATTTGTTGAAGCTACAAAAGATTTTATCGTTGAAGCATTTGGGGTTTAGTATTGAAGAAATCTTTCCGATGGTTATGGACAATACGGATTTAAAGGAAAGCTTTGACTTACAGATTGATTTGATTGAAGATAAGATGAGCCATTTACAATCTTTAAAGGATGCTTTAAAAAGAGCAAGTCAAGCACCGGACTTATCTTGGAATATGATTCTTTCTTTAGTGCAATTGTCGAATGAAGAGACGAATATTATTGAGCAGTATAAAAATGCGAAGAACTTAAATGATCGAATTTGTCTTCATGAAAAGTATTCTACAAATAAGCAGGGGTGGTTTAACTGGTTGTTTGAGAAGATTGATTTTTCTAAAGTGAATCGTTTGTTGGAACTTGGCTGTGGTAATGGGAAGTTGTGGCAGGAAAATAAGATTGATTTAAGGAATCGTGAAATCTTCTTATCCGATATTAGTGATGGTATGGTGGATGAGGTACGAAATAAGTTGGGTTCAAACTTTAACTGTATTGTGGTCAATGCGGAAAAGATTCCTTTTAAGGATGCGTATTTTGATACGATTATTGCCAATCATGTATTGTTTTATTTGAATGATTTAAATCAGGGATTAAAGGAAATAGATAGAGTGTTAAGGCCAAACGGTATCTTTTATTGTAGTACATATGGAAAAGAGCATATGAAAGAAATCACTGAGATCGTACAGAATTTTGATTCTCGTATTAATCTTTCAAATCATAGCTTGTATGATATTTTTGGCTTAGAAAATGGGGAAGTTATTTTAAAGAAGTATTTTTCTAATGTGCAAAGACTCGAGTATCCTGATTCATTAGAGATTACAGAATCGAAGCCGTTGATTGATTATATTATGTCTTGTCATGGCAATCAGAATGAGATATTGGGTCCTAGACTAGCTGAGTTTAAAGAATATATTGAAACTATATTAAATAAAAATGATAAAATAGTTGTAACGAAACAGGCTGGATTGTTTGTGTGTTGGTAGATTGATTTGTAAAAAAATAGATAAAACTTTATAATAAAGCATGGTTTGTAAAGGAGATTGGTTATGGGTCTTAAAACTTTAGTGGTGATTCCAGCCTATAATGAGGCTTTGAATATTGAAAAGACAATTCAGGATATTAAAGAAAATGCACCGGATGTTGACTATGTGATTGTCAATGATGGTTCTAAGGATAATACGTTAGAAGTGATTCAAAAGAATAACTATAATCATATTGATGGTTTTTGTAACTTGGGCTTGTTTGGTGCGGTTCAAACTGGTTTTAAGTTAGCAATGCAGGAAGGATATGATGTAGTCATTCAGTTTGATGGGGATGGGCAGCATTCCGCAAAATATATTGCGCCTATGGTTGAAGAAGTAGAAAAGGGCAATGATATTGTGATTGGTTCGCGTTTTGTGACGGATAAAAAGCCTTTTACAGCACGTATGATTGGAAGTCGTTTGATTGCAGGCGCTATTAAGCTAGTAACTGGACATAAGATTATGGATCCTACGAGTGGCTTTAGAGCCTATGGCAAGGTTTGTATCAAGGATTATGCGTTGGATATGAACAATCCGCCAGAGCCAGATACGTTGGTGTATATGTATCGTAAGAAAAGAAAAATCAAGGAAATTCAAGTTCAAATGTCGGAGCGTGAATTTGGTGAATCGTATTTAAATTTAGTAAATACAATTAAGTATATGAGTCGTATGATGGTATCGATCTTTTTGATTCAGCCATTTAGAAAGGTGTAGCCTATGGGATTAAAATTACAATTGGTCTTTATTTTTGCGAGTTTGATTACATTCGTATTTGTGATCAAGAAAATTCAAAAGCATGGATTAAATATTGATGATGCGATCATGTGGATTCTTTGGTCAATTTTATTATTGATTATTAGTGTATTTCCACAGATTCCCACTTGGATCTCTAAACAGTTGGGATTTATGTCGACAAGTAATTTTATTTTCTGTGTCTTTATTTTCTTTTTATATATTATGCTGTTTATGCAGACAGCTCAGATTTCTAAATTAAAAGAGAAACAAAAAGAATTGATTCAAAAATTGAGTATAAAAGAATATGAGAGTAAGAAGGAGAACTAAAAATGAATTGGCTTTTAACTCTTGTGTTCTATCTTGTTTTATTTCCACATTATTATTTGTTAGGAAATACTTGTTTAGAAATCTTTCATTATGAGAAGAACGTCAGAAAGTCAATTCTTGCTGGCTTTGTGACAACTTTCTTTATAACATTTATAATTGGTTTTCCATGCCAATTATTTTATTTATCGTGGAAGTTTTATTTTATTCTACAGCTTATAGTTTTTATATTGATTGATGGGGTTTTGATCTATCGTAATAGATGGAAGCCTTCTATCAACAGAAAGACAATTCGAAAATTTGTTCGAGATAACTGGGTGTTAATTTTATTTGTGGCTATTTTCATGACTATGGCGATTGCCAGTCAATTGCCATATTATGATTTGAACTATGATGATACGTATTATATTGGAAAAGTTGTGAATCATGTGGGTACGCCACATTTAATGAATGAAGATTATTTTAATGGATCTTTGGTTCAAGCATCTGGCTTTGATCCGATTCGTATGATCAATACATACGAATTAAGCTATGCCTTTTTAGGAACGATTTTCCATATTGATTTAGCATTTTTTTGTCGTATAAGTATGGCGATGCATAATTATATTTTGTTTGCGATTGTATATAAAGAAATTGGTTCGTATTTTGTCAGTGAAAAATATGCGCAATATACGATTTTACCTTTCTTTTATTTCATGCTTCCACATGGCTATTTACAACAAGGTATGCCATTTGGGTTACTTCGTATTCATTCGTATGATTTATGGCAATTTCAAACGGCTGCCTTCTATGGTGGTTCTGTTGTCAGAATGATGTCAATTCCTATTCTGTTTATTTTCGCATTGCCACTTGTTAAGAAAATGAATGTCAAACAGTTGATATTTATGATGATATGTTCGATTTCGATGCTTTCATTTTCAACAATTTTTATGCAGGTTGTTGTCTTGTTCTTTATCGCAATTTTACTTGTGAAGTTTATTTATCATTTGTATGAAGCTATTCAAAATAAATCGACAAGAGGCATACTTGTATATGCTTGTTGTGTTTTGGCAATGATAGTTTTCTTGTTGGCAACAAAGGTATTGGGACATTCATCATTTGTTCAAACGGAGGCTTATCTTAAAAATGTAGAGAATTATAAAGGTTTTCAGGCAGCTTGGTTTGATATTGATACGCTTTTACTACGTGGATGGATTATTTTAATTGTGGCTTTTTTACTTCAAAAAGAAAAGAAGGCAAGAGCCTTTGTCTTAGTGACGGCCATTCTTTATTTGTTCGTATTTAAATGCTTCTTTATTGCACTTTTAATGTTGACTACGTTTGGCTATTTCTTTGTAGCTTTACGTACAGTTGCATCGATTCAATATATTTTGCTTTTCTTGTGTGGAATCATAATTGTTCGTCTATATGAGATGATATTTCATAAAAAGGCATGGGGTATGAAGCTTATTACAACAGGGGTATGTATTTGTTTATCTGTTTTCTTTGTTGGAAAACAAACCACATTCTTGAACTATACCTTCTTAGCTTCAGGTGTCTCTAGTGCGGGTTGGAATTTTAAAAGAGTACTGGATGTGAATACGAAGATGGTGCCAGATATTTTTGTCGAGGTAGGCGATTATTTTAATACGCTTCCTTATGGAAACTACAAAATGTATACTTGCAATCAATTTGTCACGGATGGCGGATATACTACATATGATGGTGGTTTTGAAATGACGACGAATCGTCTTCATATTGCGAATCATAATGGTTTTAAAAAGTTGGATGAAAACGATATTGCAACTTTGGATAAATTTTGTAAAGATGGTTCTGTTAGTACAGGTGATGTTTTAGCTATCTTAAACAAAGAAAATATAGAATATATTCTTGTCTTTAATAAGCAGGCAGCCAGTGATTTAGAGAGTGATGGAAATAAGCTGTTGATCAAGAATGAACAGAATTTAAATCCTTATTATTTATTAAGAATTAGTAGGTGAATACAATGATATCTATTATTATGTCGACGTATAAAGAAGAGGAAAGCTTGTTGCGTCAGTCGATTGAGTCGATTTTAAATCAAACCTATCGTGATTTTGAATTTATTATTATTTTGGATAATCCAGAGAATGAAATGCATAAGCATGTGATTGAGGAATATGTATTAGGGGATCGTCGTATTCATTTTTATATCAATGAAAAGAATATGGGACTTACTTATTCTTTAAATCGTGGAATTGATTTAGCTAAAGGTGAATATATTGCGCGTATGGATGCGGATGATATTAGTTTAGTGGATCGTTTAGAAAGACAGTTGGAATATTTAGAAATGAATCATTATGATTTGATTGGTGGTATTACTGAAATGATCAATGAGGATGGAACTTTATTGTACAGTATTAAGAGTGTTCCTACAGATCCTAAAAAGATTATTAAGGCATTGTGTTATGGGCAGTGTATTGCACATCCGACTTGGTTTGGTAAAAAGAAAGTGTTTGATTCGCTTTCTGGATATCGCAATATGCCTTTGTGTGAAGATTATGATTTTACGTTAAGAGCTGTCTTGTATGGGTTTGTTGTTTCGAATTTAAATGTGCCTGTATTGAAGTATAGAATGACGGCCAATAGTGTTTCACGTTCTAATTTATTTGATCAATATTTGTATATGTCTTATATTACGAATGAATATAAGAATAAGCGTGTGGCTTCGATTGAAAAGGCTTATGCGTTTGTGCAGGAGCATGTGAATGATAGAGATTCAAATAACTATTTAAAGGCGAATGTGATCTTTAATCGTATGTTGCAGGAAATGTCGGATAAGCAGTTGTTTTCTTTTGTTAAGGATGGTTTTTGTTTGTTGTTTAGTTCTAAATATTATTTGAATAAGATATTTCGTTTTATAATGTTATCAATTAACTCTTGACCCTTACGTAACGTAAGGGTTTATTGTTTATATGTAATATATGGAGGAACTTATTATGAAAGGTATTATTTTAGCTGGTGGTAGTGGTACGCGTTTGTATCCTTTGACTAAGGTTACAAGTAAGCAATTGCTTCCTATTTATGACAAGCCTATGATTTATTATCCTATGTCTATTTTAATGCAGGCTGGTATTCGTGAGATTTTAATTATTTCAACTCCAGATGATACACCTCGTTTTCAAGAGTTGTTAGGGGATGGACATCAATTTGGGATTGAGCTTTCTTATAAGGTTCAACCTAGTCCGGATGGTTTAGCTCAAGCATTTATCTTGGGTGAAGAGTTTATTGGAAATGATAGTTGTGCAATGATCTTGGGTGATAATATTTTCCATGGTCATGGTTTGACTAAGCGTTTGCGTGCAGCTGCTGAAAATGAAGTGGGTGCAACTGTATTTGGTTATTATGTAGAGGATCCTGAAAGATTTGGGGTTGTTGAATTTGATGAGAATGGTAAGGCTGTAAGTCTTGAAGAGAAGCCTGAACATCCTAAATCAAATTATGCGGTTACTGGTTTATATTTCTATGATAATAAGGTCGTTGAATATGCGAAGAATTTAAAGCCAAGTGCGCGTGGCGAATTGGAAATTACAGATTTGAACCGTATTTATTTAGAGAATGGTGAATTGAACGTTACATTATTGGGTGATGGCTTTACTTGGTTAGATACGGGTACACATGAATCTTTAGTGGATGCGACTAATTTTGTGAAGACAATTGAGGAGCATCAGCATCGTAAAATTGCGTGTCTTGAAGAGATTGCGTATGACAATGGTTGGATTGGTGATGAAGAATTGGCTTCTACATATGAAATTTATAAGAAGAATCAGTATGGTGCTTATTTAAAGAAGATCATGGATCGTAAATATATTAAATAATTGGAGGTATTGTGATGAAGGTAACGAAAACAAAAATTCCTGGTGTATTGATTATTGATACGGATGTATTTGGTGATCACAGAGGGTATTTTACGGAGACTTATTCTAAGCCTAAATATGAAAAGATGGGTATTACGGTAGATTTTGTACAGGACAATATGTCTTTTAGTGCACAGAAGGGTACGCTTCGTGGTTTGCACTGGCAGAATCCGCCTTATGCACAAAGTAAATTGGTTTCTTGTACAAAGGGAACGGTTATTGATGTGGCGGTAGATATTCGTAAGGGAAGTCCTACATTTGGTCAATGGGTAAGTGTTGAATTGAGTGAAGAGAATCATAGACAGTTCTTTATTCCTCAGGGTTTTGCGCATGGATTCTTAACATTAACAGATAATGTGGAATTTAGATATAAAGTAGATAATGTCTATAATAAGGAATCTGAGGGTGGAATGCGTTATGATGATCCGACTTGTAATGTAGATTGGGGTTCATTATTGAATGGTATTGAGCCTGTATTAAGCGAGAAGGATATGGTTGGTCCGACTTTAGAAGAGTCAAACAATCAATTTGAATATAAAGGAGAATAACAAAATGAAAATTTTAGTAACAGGTGGTGCTGGTTTCATTGGTGGAAACTTCGTGCACTATATGGTAAACAAATATCCTGAGGATATGATTGTAAACTTAGATAAATTGACATATGCAGGTAACTTGGAGACTTGTAAGCCAGTTGAGGATAAACCGAACTATAAGTTTATCAAGGGTGATATTGCAGATCGTGAATTCATCATGGATTTATTTGAAAAGGAAAAATTTGATGTCGTAGTTAACTTTGCGGCAGAAAGCCATGTGGATCGTAGTATTGAAGACCCAGAAATCTTTGTTAAGACAAATGTAATGGGTACAACTACATTATTGGATGCTTGTGTTAAGTATGGTATTCAAAGATATCACCAGGTATCAACAGATGAAGTATATGGTGATTTACCATTGGATCGTCCTGACTTGTTCTTTACTGAAAACACACCTTTACATACTTCAAGTCCTTATTCAAGTGCAAAGGCAAGTGCTGACTTATTCGTATTGGCATATCACAGAACGTATGGTTTGCCAGTAACAATTAGTCGTTGTTCAAATAACTATGGTCCTTATCATTTCCCAGAAAAATTAATTCCATTAATTATTTCTCGTGCTTTAAATGATGAAACAATTCCAGTTTATGGAACAGGTGAAAACGTACGTGACTGGTTGCATGTTTATGATCACTGTGTCGCTATTGACTTAATCGTTCGTAAGGGACGTGTTGGTGAAGTTTATAATGTGGGTGGTCACAATGAAAGAACAAACTTAGAAGTTGTTAAGACTGTACTTCATGCATTAAACAAACCAGAAAGCTTAATTACGTATGTAACAGATCGTAAAGGTCACGATATGCGTTATGCGATTGATCCTACTAAGTTGGAAACAGAGCTTGGATGGAAACCAAAATATACATTTGATACAGGTATTCCAATGACAATCCAATGGTATTTAGACAATAAAGAATGGTGGGAAAACATCATTAGTGGTGAATACCAAAACTATTTTGAAAAGATGTATGTTGAAAAAGGAAGAGCTAAGGAATAATCTTTAGCTTTTCTCTTTATTTTGGTATAATCTTTAATGATTTGAGGTATATGTCAAGTTTGAAAGTAGTGGATGAATAGGAGATCGTTATGGAAAAAGTAGATATATTATTATCGGTTTATAAGCCAAATAAGAAATATTTAATTGAACAACTGAAATCTTTAAATGATCAAAATTATCCAAATATTGAAGTCATTATTAACGATGATTGCCCAGAATTTCCATGTGAACATGAGATATTTGAGTCCTATTTGACAAAGGTGCCATATCGTTTTTTGCAACAGGATAAAAAGAATTTGAATTATACTAAATCTTTTGAAAAGTTAGTAAAAGCAAGCACAGGAGATTTTATCGCATTTTGTGATCAAGATGATATATGGTTTCCAAATAAAATTTCAAGATCAGTTGAAACTTTAAAAAAGGAAAATGCTTTATTAGTAGCAAGCGATCGACAGATTATTGATGGAGATGGAAATGTTCTTGTTTATAAGTATAGAGATGAGCATCATGATCAAACGGAAAGCTGGCATACAGGAGATGATATTGCAACAAGAAATTTAATCATTACACATGCAGTTGGGATGGTTTTAGTTGCAAGTGGAAATTTTGCACGTAGTATACTTCCTTTTAGTACATATACTGGTCATGATAAATGGATTATATCGTGTGCGTCTGTAGAAGGTAAGGTTGCTTTTATTGATGAGCCTCTTGTGCAATATCGAAGACATGGTCATAATGTGAGTGGTGTGTTAGTGGGCATTGAATCTAAGAAGGATTATGAGCAACAGCGTGTTTTACCAAATTACAATTTAATTAAGGATTTTACAAATAAATATCCCGATTTTAAAGATAAAGAAGCATTGTTGAAGTTTGCGATAGCTAGAAAAAATCATGATATTAAAGATTTGTATAAGTATCGAAGTTTAGCTCCTAATATTGCTAAGTTTGATATTATATTAGCGTTAGTACCAGATTTTTTATTTAAAACAATGATTCAAATTGCTAGGAAAATAAGTTAGAAAAGAGGTTGAGGTATGAAGATTTTTGTGACAGGTGTGGCTGGACAATTAGGTCATGATGTAATGAATGAATTGGCTTCTAGAGGATATGTTGGAGTAGGTACAGATTTAGCTGAAAGATATAGTGGTATTCAGGATGGTTCTTATGTAACTACGGCTGAATATGTATCTTTGGATATCACAAATTCAGAGGCTGTAATGAATACAATTAAGAGTGTAAATCCAGATGTAGTTGTACACTGTGCAGCATGGACGGCGGTAGACTTAGCTGAAGATGAAGATAAACAGGCTAAGGTAAAAGCTATCAATGTGGATGGAACTCAGAATATTGCGGATGCTTGTAAAGAAGTAGATGCGAAGATGGTCTATATTTCTACGGACTATGTGTTTGATGGACAAGGAACTAAGCCTTGGCAACCGGATTGTAAAGATTATAAACCATTGAATGTGTATGGTCAGACTAAACTAGGTGGAGAACTTGCAGTTTCAAACACTTTATCTAAATATTTCATTGTTCGTATTGCATGGGTATTTGGAAAGAATGGAAATAATTTCATTAAGACTATGTTAAATGTAGGAAAGAAATTTGATACATTACGAGTCGTAAATGATCAAATTGGTACTCCAACCTATACATTTGATTTAGCTAGATTATTAGTAGACATGATTGAAACAGATAAATATGGTTATTATCATGCGACTAATGAAGGTGGATATATCAGCTGGTATGATTTTGCGTGTGAAATCTTTAAACAAGCTGGATATACTACTAAAGTAAATCCTGTAACAACAGAAGAATATGGTTTATCAAAGGCAGCTCGTCCATTTAATTCTCGTTTAGATAAATCTAAACTTGTAGAAAATGGTTTTAAACCATTACCTACATGGCAGGATGCATTGGCACGTTATTTGAAAGAGATTAAAGATTAGTCTTATAGGCAACTTTTGTTGCCTGTTTTTTTCATATAGCTTTGTGTCACATAGAATTTTATTGGTGATTATGTTATTCTATATGTGTTTAATTCCAGAAGGAAGGACATTTTATATATGAGTAACAATTATGATTTAAAGAGAATTCAAGAAATTGAATTGGAAATATTAGATGAAGTAATACGTATATGCGATAAAAATAATATTAAATATAATCTAGAGGGTGGAAGCATGATTGGTGCCATTCGACATAATGGTATGATTCCTTGGGATGATGATATTGATTTAGCGATGATGCGTGAGGAATACACAAAATTTGTAGAGGCTTGTAAAACAGATTTAGATTCAAGTCGATTTGTTTTCCAAGATTGTCATACGGATAAACAGTGTGGTTTTATTTTTGGTAAGATTCGAAGAAAAGGTACAATCTTAAGTGAAAATTATTCCTATCATTTGCCTTTTGAACAAGGAGTTTGGGTTGATATCTTTGTGTATGATTATGTATCGAATGATGAAAATGTACGTGCTAAGGATCGAAAGCGAATGAAGTTTATTCAAAATCTGTATATTATTCGTTGTGGATATAAATTTCCTGAAGATAAATCAAAGGTATTTAAGCTTGCGTATCATTTGATTAAGCCATTCACATATTTGTTTTCTTATGATTTTTATATAAAGAAAATGGATAGGGAAATGAATAAATATAATGAGAATCCTACAAATTATGTATTTAACTATGCAGGGGCATATCCGGATAGAGGATTATTTTCGAAGGATATGTTTAAAGAGCTAGTGAGTCATGAATTTGATGGTAGAGAGTGTAATGTAGTGAAAGAATATGATGCTTACTTAAAACAAATTTATGGGGATTATATGAAGCTGCCACCTGTAGAAAAACGAAATGGTGGAGCTCATCATGTTCATGAGTTTAAGGATTTAAAATAGAAGAGGTGCAAATATGAATTATGCGATTATATTAGCGGGTGGTGTTGGTCAAAGAATGAGAACATCTGGTTTGCCTAAGCAATTTTTGACTGTATTTGGAAAGCCCATTATTATTTATACTTTAGAAAAGTTTGAGAATTGCAGTGAGATTGATAAGATTGTGATTTCTTGTAATGCTTCATGGGTCGATTATATGAAGGATTTGGTTCAAAAATTTAATTTGACGAAAATCCTAGATATTATTCCTGGTGGTAAGGATCGTCAGGGAAGTGTTCAAAATGGAATTGACTGTATTGTTTCGAATGGTGCAAGTAATGAGGATATTATTGTGATTCATGATGGTGTAAGACCATTAATTGAGCCGGCTATTATTGAAGAAAATATTCGTGTGGCTAAAAAATATGGTAGTGCTATGACGGTTAAGCCCGTGATTGAGTCGGTTGTGATCACAAATGCGGAAAGTGCCCATTTTGAAGATTTTAAAAAGAGGGATGATACGTATAGTTTGACTTCGCCTCAAACTTTCAAATTGGATTTATTGAATCAGACGTATAAGGATATTTTAAATGCGGATACAGAGTTTCCTATTTTAGATGCAGCATTGGCCTATACCTATTTAGGGAATGATATTCATTTAGTGAAGGAAAATAATCATAATATTAAGATTACAACGGCTGAGGATTATTATATTTTAAAGGCTATGCTTGAGCTTGAAGAAAATAAATATGTGTTTGGTATGTAAAGGAGAAGGAACATGGAAAAAAGAGATTTAGATATTATTTTAAATACACCTGTAAATTGGAGAATGTATTATGGAAAAACGATTTTAGTAACAGGGGCTACAGGTCGTTTGGGTCGTTATATTGTAGAAACTTTAATTGAGGTGGATTTACGTTATAATTTAGATTTGCGTGTAATTGGACTTGCTCGTTCAAAAGATAAGGTGAAGGATGTTTTTAAAAACTTAATGGATTTTCCAAATCTTTCTTTTATGTATCAGGATGTAAATGCAGCAATTGAATATGATGGAAATGTGGACTATATTTTCCATACGGCAGGGCCAGCGGCTCCTAGGGATTTTAAATCGACTGCAGTTGAGACTTTGTGGGCCCATGTGAATGGTACGCATAATGTATTAGAGCTTGCCAGAACGCATAACACAAAGCGTGTATTCTATGTTTCTACAGTTGAAACGTATGGTGAATGGAAGGAAGATCATAATATTAAAGAGGAGGATATGGGGCCTCTACAAAACTTAAATTCTCGTGCTTGTTATCCAGAGGCAAAGCGTTTATGTGAAACGATGTTAGCATCTTATAAAGAAGAATATGGTGTTGATTATTGTGGCGTACACTTCTCACATACAATTGGTCCTGGTATTCTTTTGGATGATGGTCGTGCTTTTGCGGAATTTATTCAGTGTGCCTTAAATGGAACGGATATTGTATTGCATTCGGATGGTAGTGCAATGCGTACATATACATATGTTGCGGATGCCATTAACTCTGTATTCTTAATTATGGAAAGAGGAGAGAGCACACTATATAATGTGGGGGCTGAAGAAAACTTGATTAGTATTCGTGATTTGGCTCAATTAATTGCAGAATTAAGTCCTAAAAAAACAACGAAAGTTGTATTCTCAGATGAGGCGAGTAAGCTTCCATATCTTCCATTTAAATTGGCAATTATGGATACGTCAAAGGCTCGTGATTTAGGATGGAAACCAACTGTAGATAATGAGCATATCTTTAAATGGACGATTGAATCGTTTTTATAGGATATGATGCTCTTATGGGTGAAAATAGAAATGAGTATCCTACTGTTGCCGTACTGATGAGTACTTACAATGGTGAGAAGTATATAAAGGAGCAGTTGGATAGTATTTTCAATCAAAAAGAAGTTTATGTTACTTTGTATGTGCGTGATGATGGTTCTACGGATAATACGTTAGATATCATTAAAGCGTACCACAATGATATTATTCTACTTCCTTTTGATGAAAATAAAGGTCCAGGACTTAGCTTTATGACACTTTTATATCATGTGATGAGTTTGTCTACTAAATATGATTATTATGCATTTGCGGATCAAGATGATATTTGGATGGACAATAAATTAATCAAGGCTATTCAACAAATTCAGAATAATGGAAAGTGTGTACTTTATTCTTCGAATCAATGGCTTTATGAAAATGATACAAAAACGAAACTAAGGTACGATTTTAAACCGGATCTAACATTGGTTGGTCATATCTCAAAAAACTTGTTGTCGGGATGTACAATGGTATTTGATTATGCGATGGCTGAAAAAATCACATCTTTTACTTGTCCGCCAAGAAGTTTATTGAATTATCGTATGCATGATGCGTGGGTTGCGCTTATTGCAACATTATATGGTTCGTTTATATATGATGAAAATTCTTATATTCTATATCGAATTCATAGTGCGAATACGGTGGGTGTAAAGAAGGATTCTGTCTTTAAGCGTTTGAAATTATTTTTAGGATGGGGCAAGAAGACAGAGCAATATACAAATATTCGTAGTTTGACAGCTCAATTGTTGTTGGAAAATGAAAATGATTATTGTGCAGAAGATAAAAATATATTGGAGTCTGTAGCCTACTATCAAAGGGGATTGAGAAATAAAATCCAATTAATGAGGATGAAGGATATTTACGCAAAGAGTGGTGAATCCAAATTCATCTTTTGTGTAAAGGTTATGTTGAATATAGTTTAAAATGAGGTGATGGTTTGCAGAAAACAAAGTCGATTCAAATAAACGCAATCTTAAATATTATTAAACAATGCTGCGTCATTATTTTTCCCTTAATTACATTTCCTTATGTATCTCGTGTTTTAGGAAGTGCAAATTTAGGACGATATAGCTTTAGTGATTCAATCATACAATACTTTATTTACTTTGCAACATTAGGAATACCTACCTATGCCGTTCGAGAAGCGGCTCGTGTAAGATCCAATAAAAAGGAATTGACGCAATTAGCAACGGAATTATTTTCTATTAATGTTGTTACGATGATTGTTTCTTATATCATCTTATTTCTTGTTGTATTTTATGTTCCAAGAGTTCATAGAGAAAGTGTATTGATAGTTATATTAAGTTTTAATATACTTTTTAATACATTAGGAAGGGATTGGATCAATACTGTATTTGAAGATTTTTTCTATCTAACTCTACGATACATTATTCTTCAAACAATTTCGTTGATTCTTATCTTATGCTTGGTGAAAAGGCCAGAACATTATATTTTATATACCATTATTATGGCATTAGCCTATTCAGGGAATTATTTGTTGAATATTTTTTATACAAGAAGATATATTCCGTATAGATTTACGACAAAGTTGAATTTGAAAAAGCATATAAAACCCATCTTGTATTTATTTTGCATTACTATTTCGACCACGATTTATGTTAAATCAGACATTACAATTCTAGGTTTTTTTAAATCGGATTCAGAAGTTGGGATTTATACTTTATCAAGTAATATTTATACCGTAATTAAATCAATATTGAATGCGGTTATCATTGTTGTGATTCCACGTTTATCTGTCTATTTAGGTGAAAATAAAAGAGATGAGTATGAGGGGTTATTAAATTCTTTAAAGAAAGTTTTATATACACTTGTTATACCGGCCATTGTAGGTATATTTCTTTTGAGTAAAGATGTTATGTTGTTTATGGGTGGAGAAGCCTATATATCTGGCTATATATCTTTACGTATACTTTGCTTTTCTCTATTCTTTGCGGTATTTGGATGTTACTATGCGCAAGGTATATTAGTTTCATTGAAAAAAGAAAAGTATTATTTTTATGCAACATTGACATCGGCTATTACAAATGTTGTACTTAATTTAATATTAGTTCCTTTCTTTGGCTTAAATGCGACGGCAGTTACTACTGTAATATCGGAAGTTATAGTGGTTTTAATTTGTCGTCATTATTCCTTACCTTTAATTAAGTATAAAGAAAAGATTAATTTAACTTCAATTGGAATAGGTTGTATAGGAATTGTGGTTTCTTGTTATTTATGTAATAGATTTATCACGGGTTTGATTCTAAGAATCATAATTTCTATTGTGGTATCCGTAATCGCATATTTTACAATTCTAATTCTATTGGGTAATGAGGTTGCCAAAGAATTTGTAGTCTCAGCTAAAAAACGTATTCTTAAAAGATAATGTAGTCATAGGTGCATTCTAAGGAGTGCATCTTTTTAAAAATATTTTAGTTTTTAATGTTCATTTGTTAGAATATATATAAGATTGAGGTGAAAAAGTATGCAGGTGACTTATAGTTCGTTTAATGGTCATGCGTGGACTGTTAAACATGGTTCTATAATAAATTATTCGTTGTCGATGAAATCAATGGATAATTTAAAAAAATTAAATAAAATTGCAGGCTTAAAGGATGATTGGAATTTACATGGAGCCTCTTCGTTTAGTGAATCGTTAATAGAAGTTTGTAGAAACATGTTACTTATATTGAATAGACAGCCAGATATTTTTCCTACCGCAAATGATTCTATACAATTTGAATTTGTAAATAATGATGATTATCTTGAAGTTGAGATATTTGATGATTTGAGTTGTATAGAATATTATATGAAAAAGAATGGAAAAGAAATTGAGAATACAACTTTTGTACAGGATGTTGTAAAAGTGGTAAATCAATTTTATATTGATGAGATATAGCTTGGATAACGTTATCCGAGCTCTTTTTTAGCTTTAAATCGTAAAAATTTTATGTAAATACAACAGTAGTATTTCTGGTAACATAATATTTATTAACATTAGTTCATTGCTTCAAATTTAAAATCGTATTAGAATATTAAGGCGGAGGGCATAATACTATGAATTATAGAGATATAGCTAAGGTTGGATTTATCGTATTGGCAACTGTTATGGGTTATAATTTTGCGGATACAGTTGTTCATGCAGAAGAAAATGATGTTGCGCCTATTCAAGAGGTTACAACAGTTGAAGAAACAGATTCTACTGAAGAAGAGGTTGATAATAATGAACCTATTGAATCTGAAGATACTAGTGACGTTGTGAATGAATCAACGACACCAACTACTACTGGGGGTAGTGATACAAGTGCAAAGTTAACGGATGGTTGGTCCAATAATACGATGCAGTTTGTTCAAAATGGTAACTATGTAAAAAATGATTTTGTAGAAATTGATGGGCAAAAATACTATTTTGATGAAACTGGAAATAAGGTAACTGGTTTTAAAATAATTGGGAATGAATCTTATTATTTTAATGAATTAGGTGAAATGCAGACTGGTTTGCAGATGGTAAATGATCAAGATACTGGACTTGCACTATATTCTTTAAGAAAAGAAGATGGAAAATTACATTATTATTTAGATAATGGAACTGCATATAATGGAATGGTTAAACTAGATGGCAAAATCTATTATTTTGAAAATGGTGTACAATCTGTTGGTGAAAAACAGGCGAATGGCTATTGGTATAACTTTAATGAAAATGGAACTATAGCTACTGGATTTGTGAATATGGGCAATAGTGCAAAATATTTTGATAAGGCAGGAAGAAGAGTATCGGGTACTTTTACCATTGATAAGGTGACTTATAATACTGATGGGAATGGGTTCATCACAAAAGCAACTTGGAACGGTGTTTCTTATTATTGTCAGTTGGATGGTAAATGGACTTGGGCTCGAGTAGGTATTAATAATTTTGGCCAAACAGGATGTTGTCCTACGACACTTACAATGGTTGTGAATACATTGAATGGTACAAATTATACGCCATTAGATATGGGTCGTCTTTTAAATAGTGCGGGTTTATTTAATAATACAAAAGATGGTGCTGGTGGAAAAGCAATTCGTTTTGTGGCTAATAAATTTGGGTTGAGTTATAAGAATAATTTAAATGTGAATATCGCAAAACTAGAATTGTTAAAGGGAAATATGGTTGCAGCTGCAGTTGCAGGTGGAAAATTCTGTCCATACGCAAATGTTACTCATGAAATTTTATTGTTTGGCTTAGATGCGAATGGATATACAACTGCATATGATCCAGGTAATCCTTCAAATAATGGTCGTGTACATATTAGTGAAATCTTTAATCATCCATCTTGGGATAACTATGATAAAGAAGATGGTGGACCTTTCTTTTCATTAGGTAAATTAAGTGATGAAACTTTGTATTTTGATATTACAAAGAGTAATTCTCATGTTGGAAATGCATACTATACAGGTAATAAAGTTGAACCAGAAGTAAATATTTCAATGGTGAGTGCTGATGGACAAATGGTTTTAGTGCAGGGAAGAGATTATAAGGTTGTTTATTCAAACAATGTAAATGCTGGTAAGGGAACTGCAAAAATAATTGGTATAAATCAGTTCATGGGCTCTTTTAATCTAAGTTTTGATATTTTAAAGGATCAAATGTCAAATGGTGTATATGTAATTAATGCTTCTAAAGCGGACAACAAAGTTTTAGATGTCTTAAATGGCTCTCATTCTGCAGGAGCAAAGGTGCAATTGTATGAGAAGAATGGTTCTATTGCGCAACAATTTGAAATTGTTAAAAATCAAAATGGATACTATACAATTAAGAATGTTGGATCTGGGCTGTATATTGGTATTACAACGGATTGGAAATCTATGTCCAATTCCAACCGTATTGTTCAAGGTGTAGATGTAAGTACAAAAGCGGGTCAATTTATTTTTACTAAAAACAGTAACGGAACTTGGATAATTTCTTCAGCTTGGGATCGCAATTTTGTGTTTGATATAAGTGGTGGATCAGCAAATGATGGTGCAGTGGTTCAGATTTATAGAAACAATCAGACGACTGCCCAATCATGGGGAATGTCAAAAATTCAAAATGCACGATTTGATTTAGATTTGTTGGCAACAAAGTACAAAGATGTTTTAGTAGATGGAACTTATTATATCGCATCAAAGAAAAATACAAGTTTTGTTTTGGACGTATATGGAGGTTCTAAAGATGATTTTGGAAATGTTCAACTGTACCAAAATAATGGCACTGTAGCACAAAGATGGCAGATTAGCCATGATTCTAAAGGATATGTCACATTTATCAATGTTGGTTCTAATAAAGCTATTGATGTATATGGCGGAAAAGCTTCGAAAGGACAAAATGTTAATCAGTTTACAGCGAATGACTCATATGCTCAAAAGTGGATTGTCACAAATGAAGGTAATGGATATAAAATTATGTCGGCATTAGATCCAAATTATGTTTTAGATATTGCTGGTGGTAAAGTACAGAAATTTACAAATGTTCAGATGTATGTATCAAATAATACAGTTGCACAGCGTTGGTATTTTAATAAATTTGAAAACGCTAGAGAAAAGCTTGATAATATGGCTAAACAGTATAATGCAGATATTGAAGAAACTACATATGTGATTTCTAGTTTTATAAGTCCAGGTTATGTGATTGATGTAAGTGGTGCTTCACAATCAAATCGGGCAAATGTATGGACATATCGTTCTAACAATACAGTTGCTCAAAAGTGGAGAATACAAAAAGATTCAGTTGGATATATTTCATTTATTAATGTGAATTCTAATAAAGCGTTGGATGTAAAGAATGCGAGTGCAAAAAATGGTAGTAACATTTGGCAGTATGCTTTTAATGATACATATGCACAAAAATGGATTGCGAAGAAGAATTCTGATGGAAGTTTGACTTTTGTTTCTGCATTAGATTCTAACTATGTAATAGATTTTAGTGATGGAAAAATCGCAAATCGTCAAAATGTACAATTAAGTGCAGATAATGATACAAAGACTCAAAAGTTTAAATTAACTAGAGTTTAGTATTTTAGTTTTTGTTATAAAGCCCTTTTTAGGGCTTTATTTCATGTTTTGTGAAAAAGTGGTATAGTAGTGCATTGCAGGAAATGGTATGGGTATGAAAAGGGCAACATTAATAATATTAAAGACTTTTGTAGCAATGTCATTAAGTTAAGAAATGGCATCTTTGAGAGGAACACAAAAAATGTGCTCCTCTTTTTTTATATATCAAGATTTTGGTTTTGGAACAGAGAAATATGATATGTGAAATAGCACTAAAATATCACAAAATATGAATTATCAGGAACGACAAAAAGGACTATCGTAATAGCCAACATTTTGTATTCATTTTTAGTTGTTGAATTATTTTTTTACAATCATTTTATGATCACATTCAGGGCAGTGCATCATATAGTTTTCT
>ERZ857629.1179-NODE-1179-length-30321-cov-3.939074_pt1 | contig 30321 bp, 28 predicted proteins | sample MGYA00519700_ERZ857629 | MGnify/ENA primary metagenome ERZ857629 (study PRJEB31778, sample SAMEA3449351) | human gut metagenome | biome: human gut; feature: human-associated habitat; material: faeces | place: United Kingdom | collected 2010/2012 ... | reverse complement strand
TAAAACGAATTAGTTAATCGTACTCAAATCTGTCAAGCCTTTCTAGTGATAGTCACTTGAAGCGTAATAGAAATACAAATCAATACTTAATAATTATGCTAACACTTAGAATTAAAGAGATTTGCAGGGATAAGGGTATCACCTTGAATGACCTTGCGGAAAAGATAGGGGTTTCTCAGCCCTCTATCAGTGGTATTGCAACCGGGCGGCAAAAAGCGTCTTTTGACACACTGGAAAAACTTGCTACTGCCTTAGATGTCCCAGTAACGGAATTATTCGACACCCAGAAAGAGGGTACAATCACCTGCCCCCACTGCAGAAAGTCTATAACCCTAAAAGCAGAATGATTATGAACGAAGAATTAAACAAGCTGTTGCAAGAATGCGACACGCTGAAAGCCCGGTTGTCGGGGCTTCGTCCGCTCCCTGCTGAGGCCCTGAAAAAGATTGAGGAAGCGTTTGCCATAGAATACACATACGAAAGTAACCGTATAGAGGGAAACACGCTCACACTGCAAGAAACGGAGTTGGTAGTGAACGAGGGGGTAACTATTGCCGGAAAGTCAATGCGTGAACATCTTGAAGCTATTAACCACGCTGAGGCAATCGACTACATAAAAGACTTCGCAAAGAACGGTATCGAGATTTCAGAGCGTACAATCAAGGAAATACACGCCCTTGTGTTGCACGGCATCAACCGGGAAAATGCCGGGCGTTACCGTTCCGTGCCTGTTATGATTTCGGGAAGTACCCACGTGCCGCCCCAACCGTATTTGCTGGAAAAGCAAATGGAAGATTTCATTATCAAGTTCCGGGAAATGGAAGCGGAAAAGGTTCACCCGGTTCTTATAGCCGCTTTCCTGCATGATGAGTTAGTACGCATTCATCCGTTTATAGACGGAAACGGTAGGACATCCCGGCTACTCATGAACTTGTATTTGCTCCGTAACGGCTTCACACTGGTTGCCCTCAAAGGTAACAACGAGGAAAAGATAAGCTACTACAAAGCGTTGGAAGCATCACACACGGAAAATAATCCGCTGGACTTCCAAAAGGTCGTAGCGCAAGCCGAAATAACTTCATTGAAGCGTTATTTGTCGGTTCTCGGAGAAACGGAATAACGCACGGTTTCACGTGCTTTGCTTGGGCGGTCTGAATGTTTTCGGACCGCCCTTTCTGTTGGTCGTGCAGATCGTTCCGTGTTCCGTTTGCTCCTAAAAGGACAAAAAATGCTTGTGTGTGGTTTAGGTGATAAGCTAAGGTCGTATTAAGTCATAAATCCTGAAAAACGAAATGTGTATTAAGATAAAGTAGAAATAGCATTAAAACACCGTTTAAACAGTGTTTTAATGCTATTTTAATGTTGTTATAATGTATCGAATATGATCTTTTAGTGTTTTAAAACGGCTTTATCCCGTCCATTTCTTTTTTAACGACCTTTAAAAGAGGCAATAATCCTGATTTTGTGTCTAATTTTATTGTATATCTGAGATTATTCATCTATTTTTGCTTATAACATTAAACAAATTGAAATGGAAGCTTTTTTTATTTTTATCCTTAAGACAATCGTGCGGATTGTGGTATGGGGACTCTGCATTGCACTCCCCCTTTTCCTGCTCGATGAATTTTGGTGGACCATTACCGGTCATAACCTTTTCCGTAGGGATTGTGATGACGACGATGATGATTAAAAGCATTAATCCTCCCCGAACAGGGCACTGATTCTTTCGAGATCATCCGAAGTCGTTTTGTCGTGAGTGCTATCCCATGGGAATTTTGCTATATCCGTAGGTCTTAGCCGTTTCCCTTTCTTCTGGTAAGGAAGGAGGGCGGTCAAGGCTAAAAAACGGGTGCGCTCCCATCTGTCCTTGTATTCTGCATCTCCCCCAACAATGCCGTCCACCTTGTAAGCGGATTTGATGCCGTGATAAATAATCACTCCTAACTGCTCCATGTCTTCGCCGGAAATTTGGAATCCTGCCTGCATCATCCTCTGTGCCTTGCATTTTGCTAATTCTGATACACCTTAAAAGGGCTGCATCAAAACTTTCGTTTTGACACAGCCCCATGTAATAAAAAAGAATATTTTATTCGTTTACCGAGCCTTTTCACGAAAGGGAGTTCCAGCCTTGAGCTTTCAATTCGACCTCTCCGCCATCTCTTCCTTCCAAGTAATTGCCTAATTCCGGCTTTGTGATATGCCCAATTATCTTGACTCCTTTTAAGTTTGAGACTTTATCATAGTCCGCCAATGGAACTGTAAACAACAATTCATAATCTTCCCCTCCGTTCAATGCCGCAGTGACCAGATTCATATTAAACTGTTCCGCCATGACTGCTGTTTGGTAATCAATAGGGATTCTCTCCTCATAAATACGGCAACCGACATGGCTCTCCTTGGAAATATGGAGCAGCTCTGAAGACAAACCATCCGACACATCCATCATGGCTGTCGGCAAGATTCCCGCTTCACGGAGAGCAGCAATGATGTCTTTACGCGCTTCCGGTTTCAATTGTCTTTCCAAAAGATACTCTTTTCCCGAAAAATCAGGAGTGAAATCTTTTTCACCATTGAACACTTTCTTTTCACGTTCCAACAATTGCAAACCCATGTAAGCTGCACCCAAATCTCCAGACACACACACCAAATCGGTCTCTTTCGCCCCGCTACGATAAACAACCTTGCCTTTCTCGCCTTCACCGATACAAGTAATACTGATTGCCAATCCGGTCAAAGAGGCAGAGGTGTCGCCTCCTACCAAGTCAACGCCATAAACATCGCAAGCCAAACGGATGCCGCTATACAGTTCTTCCATATCTTCCACAGAGAAACGTTTGGAAAGGCCGATTGAAACAGTTATCTGCTTAGGCTGGCCATTCATGGCATAAATATCAGAGAAATTGACAACAGCAGATTTATACCCCAAGTGCTTCAGCGGCACATAAGTCAAATCGAAATGCACACCTTCCAATAAAAGGTCTGTCGTCACCAACACCTGTTTGTCTTTATAATCCAACACGGCGGCATCGTCCCCGACACCTTTCAAGGTTTCCGCATTTTTAAGCGGCATATTTTGAGTCAGGTGTTCGATAAGACCGAACTCACCCAACTTCGAAATTTCTGTTCTCGTAGTCATATCTTATTTGTCTTTTTTATTGCGATAGAAATCGTCAATATGTTTACAGATGATTTTGTCAAATTCTTCCTCTCTCTCTTGAAGGAAAGCTATTTGAATAGGAAGGTAAAAACAATATGGCACCATTTCCTTTTTCAAGCCTTTATTTGCCATCAGACGGACCGCGTCTTTTTCTGTCATGACAATCAATTTGTCTTTCGCACGAATGGAATTGAATTCATCATTTATCCGGCAAATATCTTTCTCGTTAAAATCATGATGGTCGGGAAAATCCAACACTCGGACAGCCTTTGCCCTTTTCTTCAGTTCTTCATGAAAAGGAGCAGGAGAGGCTATTCCGGAAACAGCCAATACCGTATAAGCTTTCCCTTTTGAAAAGGAAATGGCTTTGCCTGGGAATAGAGGCTGCAACTCCCCGTATTTTATATAGGTAAAGAAAAGCGATTGATGCGCCTGCAAATACAAATCGTCTTCCGCAATCCGATAGTCTATCGGTTTCATGGATAAAGGTGCTTTCGTCACAACCACCATGTCTGCGCGCTGCGCACCTGAGCGATGTTCACGCAAACATCCTGCCGGAAGCAAACTGTCTTTACAGTACATCCGATGATAATCTGTCAATAACAGGGAATAAGAAGGCTGGACATATCTATGCTGGAATGCATCGTCAAGCAGAATCACCTCCGGACGCTTGTTCTTAGGAAGATTCATCAATAGGCGGATAGCTTCACAACGGTTTGCATCGACAGCAACAGCCACCTTCGGGAATTTATGCTTTATCTGAAATGGTTCATCCCCGATATCATTATAAGAATGACCCATTTCAGCTAAAACAAATCCTTTAGTGAGGCGTTTGTAGCCGCGGCTCACCACGGCTACTCTATATTTATCTTTTAATAATCGAATTAAATATTCGATATGCGGAGTCTTGCCGGTTCCTCCTACTGCCAAGTTTCCGACACAGATAACCGGAACATCAAAAGATTCCTCTTTCCATATTCCCTCATCAAACAACATATTCCTAAAGCGCACTCCCATCCCGTACAAGCAAGACAAAGGACGCAAAAGGAAACGAAATTTATGAATACGATTATCCCATTCCATTCACTTGCCAGCAATAAGTTCCTATTTATCTCCGTATCTTAACGTATTACAACAATAAACCTGCAGCCACCTCTTCTGCCACAGCTTCGCTTCGTATAGCAGCAACAATAGCCAAGGCAAAGTCATACACAAGGCCTGGACCTTTACCTGTAATGACATTCCCATCAACCACAGCAGCTTCACCCGTTGCGGTAGCACCAATCAAATGATCCTCGAATCCGGGATAACAAGTAGCCTTGCGTCCCTTCAACAATCCTAATCCACCTAAAACCAATGGAGCTGCACAAATCGCTGCGACGATTCGTCCTTCCCTGTATTGTTGTAGCAAAGCCTCTTTTAATACAGTGGAGGCATTCAAGTTCGTTGCTCCCGGCATTCCTCCCGGCAATACCAAGGCAGCGGCACCTTCTAAAGCGACTTCGCTCAGCAATGCATCCGCTTCTACTGGAACTTGGTGTGCTCCTACCACTTTCTTTTCGTCCGAGATAGATACCGTAGTTGTCTGAATACCTGCCCGACGCAACACATCAACGGTTCCAAGAGCTTCCATCTCTTCAAAACCTGTAGCTAAAAATACAAATGCCTTTACCATACTTTCCATTATTTAAGTTTATACTTATATGTAATCGTTCCGCTTTGATTATTCGTTCCGGAGATGCTGTTGAACGTAGCTTTCTTGGCTGCTTCCAAAGCACTCCTTCTCATAGAGGCATTATCGATGTTCGTGCCTCTTCCAATTTCAGCAAAAATGACCGCACCTTTCGGATTCACGGTTATATTGATTACAATCTTTCCCTCTTCCTGTATCGTATAAGCAGGACGAGGAAGTCCACCCGCTCCAATGGAACGACCATTCAAGTTAAATTCGCCATAACCGCCAACACCTTCATTGGCTCCTTGGTCCGAATTACCAAACGGGCTTCCTTGGTTGCCACTGCCGGAGTCCGCGTCACCTTGGCTGTTTCCATCCGCAGCACCAATACCGAAAGCACCTGCCACCTTGTTGCTGATATCTTCCGCTTTTTTACGTCTTTCCTCAGCAATCCGTTTGGCCTCTGCCTCCTTTTGTTTGCGCAAACGCTCTTTTTCTTGTTCCTCTTTCCGTTTCTTCTCCTCTTGCTCCTTTTTCCGCTTCTCCTCCTTTTTCTTTTTCTGCTCGTCGATTGACACGCTTTCCTCGATATCTTGCGTCAGCAGATCTTCTTTAGGAGTTTCCACCTTGGGAGTCGGAGCTGGAGGCGGCGGAGTGGTCGTCTCTTGTGGGAGTTCCTGTCCAGTATATTTCGGTTCAAACTGCCCGGCAGCCATATCCACATTCCCGAAATTGACCAACACACCACCATCTTCATCCAGAATCTTCGTCTTCAATACAGAAAACCAAAGAATCAAGAATATGACGACATGAAAAAGAGCCGAACCAACTAATCCGAATATGTCATCTTTATCTATTTTCATAATGCTCTTTTAGGCATGAAGATTCTTTATTTTTTCGGTCTTGTCGCCAAAACCATTCTAAATTTGTTTTCGTTAGCGATATTCAATATCTTAACGATTTCCTTGTAAGGGACTGTTTCGTCAGCATACAAGGCTACATACATTTCCGGCTCATTTGCAAAGCAATTTTGCAGGAATGGAGTAATCTCATCATAGGATACCTGAACCTCCTTTTGTTTTCCAAAAGCGACATAGTAGTTCAATCCGGCATCAATGGTAACGCGTGTAAGCGGTTTGACAGCAGTTTGTTTCTGCGCTTGCGGCAAGGTTACTTTGATGGCATTCGGGATGACCACAGTCGAGGTAACCATAAAGAAAATCAACAGCAGGAAAATAACATCCGTCATGGATGCCATACTGAAGTTTTCTGATACTTTGGTTCTTCTTTTTAATGCCATAGTGTTATTGATTAATTAGCCGGTTCATTCAACAAGTCCATAAATTCCATGGTACGGGCTTCCATCTTGTTTACCACGTTGTCTACTTGTGAAACCAAATAGTTGTATGCAAACAGTGCGATGATACCCACAACCAATCCACCTACGGTTGTCACCAAAGCTTCATAAATACCACTTGACAAAAGAGAGACATCCACATTGCTACCTGCGTTTGCCATATCGAAGAAGGCACGGACCATACCTGTCACTGTACCCAAGAATCCCAACATCGGTGCTCCTGCGGCTGTCGTCGCAATCAAAGGGAAACCCTTTTCCAACTTGGCAACTTCCAAGTTACCCACGTTCTCGATAGCAACCATTACATCATTCATCGGACGGCCCAAACGGGAAATACCTTTCTCAATCATCCGTGCAGCCGGAGTGTTGGTCGTACGGCATAAGTTCAATGCTGATTCAAGTTTCCCTTCATGGATATAATCCTTGATGCGGTTCATGAATGTCTGGTCTTCCTTACCAGCGCGCTTGATTACCAATAAACGCTGGAAGAATATATAGATAGCCATCAAAGAGAGCAATAACAAGACAATCATGATCCACCCTCCCTTACAAGCCAAATCAATGATGTTGATTTCTGCTTCAGCAGGAACTGTTGTAGCTGCCACCTGTGTCAAATCAGGCATTTGTTCGGAAGCTTGTGCCGCAACCGACTGTAATAAAAGTAAAAGATTCATTTCAATTACGTGTTTAAATTATAACCTATTTATATTACGATATTATCCTTCGAGACAAGCCCTGTATTGCCGTATTGTCTCCTTCAATCCCAAATAAAGGGCATCGCTAATCAGCGCATGGCCGATTGAGACTTCATCCAATAACGGGATATTCTGATGGAAATAGGCAAGATTGTCCAAATTCAAATCATGTCCGGCATTCACTCCCATGCCTAAATTTTTGGCATATTGGGCAGCGGTGACAAACGGGGCAATCGCCTTTTCCCTGTCCTCGAAATAGTGGGAAGCATACGGCTCGGTATACAGTTCGACACGGTCGGTTCCGGTTTTGGCTGCCCACTCCAAGTTCTCCAACTCCGTACCCACGAATATCGAAGTACGAATGCCATAGGAAGTAAAGTGTTCCACCAATTCCGCCAAGAACGAATAATTGTTCTTCACATCCCAGCCTGCATTGGATGTGATGGCATCCGGAGCATCCGGCACCAAAGTGACTTGTGTCGGCTTTACTTTCTGTACCAAATCGATAAACTTATCACAGGGATTACCCTCTATATTAAACTCTGTCGTGATTAAAGGTTTTAGGCCATACACATCACTGTAGCGTATATGACGCTCGTCCGGGCGCGGATGGACAGTGATTCCTTGTGCTCCGAAAGCCTCCGCATCACAAGCAAATTTCAACACATCCGGTGTATTTCCACCTCTTGCGTTCCGGATTGTTGCGACTTTGTTAATGTTTACACTTAAATTTGTCATCGTATATCGTTAAATCTTATTTCTTTGATTACTTTTGCATAAAAGAGTTTTGCAAAAATAACAGAAATTAGGTAATTAGCGGGTATATGTTGGTAAAAGATTTCATAACAAAGGAGATTCCTGTGTTAAAAAGTTCGGATAAGGGCAAATATGCACTGGAGCTGATGGATGATTACAAAGTCAGACATTTGCCTTGGTTGGTAGAGGACTTGGGAACATACCAGGCTTTGGTGTCTGAAAAGTCTTTATTGGCTGCCGCTGATTTGTCTTTGACATTGGCGGAACTTAACCCGGCAGACTGTTGGTCGGTGCATCCGGATGCCCTTTTCCCCGATGCTGTTGACATCATGTCACGGCATAACCTGAGCCTGTTGCCTGTCGTCGGGGAAAAAGCGGAATATCAGGGTGTGTTGACCCAAGAAAAGGCTTTCCAAGTCTTGGCTCTCTATTCACAGATGGAATCGGCAGGGTGCGTCATTACTCTCAGAATCGCTCCCATCGATTACTCCGTATCGGAGATTGCCCGGATTTTGGAGTCGAACCACGCCATATTGCTAAGCCTTTTGTCCACGACCCTCGAACCGGACGGATATTTGGAGGTGGTGCTAAAAATCAATCTGGAAGACCCTTCTGCTGTCATACGCAGCTTTGAGCGGTTCAACTACACCGTCACAGATATTTCCGCCAAGGAAAATCTGACAGGTGAAATATTCCAACAACGAATCAATGAATTTATACATTATATTAATATATGAGAATAGGTATATTCGGAAGCAAATATCAAGACGAAAAGCAAAGTACCATCAGGCGGGTCTTTACCCAATTGGCTTCTTTGGGAATGGAGGTGTATGTGGATTCAAGTTTCGCCTCTTTCTTGAAGAGTTCCTTGCAATTCGAACCGCAAATAGCAGGATTGATTACAGGTGATACGTTTGATATCGACATGGCTATCAGCATGGGAGGAGACGGGACTTTCCTCCGGACAGCTGCCCGCGTAAACCGGCAAGATATTCCTATATTGGGAATTAACACAGGGCGTTTGGGATTCCTTGCCGACATCGGAAGTCCCGATATTGAGGATACGCTGGTCGAACTCGCCCAAAACAATTACCGCATCGAAGAGCGCACCTTGTTGCGGTTGGAAACGCAGGAGAAGGCTTACAAAGGATACAATTATGCGCTGAATGAAATAGCCATATTGAAGCGTGACACCTCATCCATGATGACTATACATACGGCTCTGAACGATGAATATCTCACTTCCTATCAAGCAGATGGATTGCTTATCGCAACTCCCACCGGTTCGACTGCCTATTCGATGAGCGTGAACGGTCCTATTATCCTCCCGCAAGACACCAGTTTGGTACTTAGTCCCGTTGCGCCTCATTCCCTGAATGTCCGTCCGCTTGTCATACCGGACGATTATGTGATAAAGATTGGAGTTGAAAGCCGTAACCGCACGTTCTTGATTTCATTGGACGGGCGTTCCGAGATTTTCCCGGCAGGTATCGAACTTCGCATCAGCAAAGCCGACTACACGACAAAAGTCATCAAACGTTTCAACCATACTTTTTATGAAACGCTCCGGCAAAAGTTGATGTGGGGAGCTGATGCCAGAATGGGGAAATAGGTGATAGTGGATTTTTCAAACATACCGTTGTTTTAAAAAAAACGTTTGATGTTTTCAAAAAAACATTGGACGTTTTTGAAAAAACATTGGACGTTTTCAAAAAAACAACGGTATGTTTTTTTCGGCCACCTTTTTATAGTAACCGCTTACATTACTTCAAGAAGTCAACCAATGAATCCGGCAAATAGAACGTGTTGTTTTTATCTACATAAACGACAACAGAATTCAAACGAATTTCGTCCTCTGACTTTTTACCAGCCTTAACAATATTGGTAAAGCCTTTAATTGTCAACTTCTTCTTTTTATTCTTCTTGTTTGTAACCACCAATGTCGGGCTCTTTTCTCCTTCCTTCGCAGGGATGATTTCACACTTGTAATCAGCGAACACATCTGTGTGGCGTGCAAAGTATTTATTGCTCATATCGCTCAAGAAAGTAGGACCGAAGCCATACAAACTACACATATAATGGTTTAACTCGATGTTTGTCAACATACCCATAGGGCGAGTTCCTGCTGGATGGTAACTTGCCAAGAACACCTCTTCTCCGGTATGCCCGTGGGTTGTGAAACCGATGCAAGTATGGTTGGCTATAATCTGGCTCATCAAACCTGTCAAAGAGTTGCTATACATAGAAGCTTTGCTCTTTTCATGGCGTTCTGCTTCCGGAACCGGACTGAACTTGTAATCTTTACAGTTGTTCAATGCATCCATCTCCTCTTCGCTCAATTCGAAGCCTGCATTCTCACGGAACAAAGCCTGAACTTCGGAGTTAGGTATGGAATTTACCTTTTTAGCAAAGCCTTCCGCAGACATCTTGTAGCTGGTCAACTGTTTGAACAACTGATCTTTTGTCAGCTTATCATAACCTTTGCAAGATTCACGGCCAATGCTGATACCGCTATTGCCGTGGTCGGCAGTAACGATGATGGTAGTTTCACCATTCTGACGTGCAAATTCAAGAGCTGCACCCACTGCACGGTCGAAAGCCAAATAATCGGTTGTCATGGCAACAGGGTCATTCGCATGAGCTGCCCAGTCCACCTTGCTACCTTCTACCATCAAGAAAAATCCGTTATCGTTCTTGGACAACTTCTGGATAGCTGTACGAGTCATCTCTTCGATAGAAGGCTGTTCTTCCGGATTACGGTCGATATCATAAGCCATATCACGGTCGCCATACAAAGCCCACATTTTATCTTTGTTGTCTGCACGCATGCCTTTCAAATCGTTCTTATACACGCTATATCCATTGTCCAACAAATACTTTTCCATGTCGGCATCCAAGATGGAAACACCACCACCGATTACGACTGACAAATCATTGTGTACCATCTGCGGAGCAATCCATTCATACTTGCCACGTTTATAGCTATGGGCAGAGCAGTCGGCTGGAGTCGCATGAGGAAACTCACAAGTGAAAACCAATCCTACAGAAGCACCTTTGAACATCTTAGCAGCTTCGAGCACGGTCATGGTCGGTTGGTAGGCACGATTCGGGTCTACCGGATAAATATCATCTTTACCACAATCATACGGATAAGTAGAAACGAAGCCAGTGATGGTAGGCTGTCCTGACATGTAGCATGAAGTCGTCGGCGCAGAGTCTCCAATAGGCGCATTGGAAGAGTGCGTGCGGACAGTACCGCAGAGATAAGGGTCAATGAACAAATTGGGTTTGTCAGGGTTTGAATACCACTGCATCCAACGGGCAGTTGAAATAGTACCAAAAGAAGTTCCATCCGTTATGAACAGGATGACATTCTTAGTTGGTTTCACGTCTTGGACATCCGCTGCTTTTGCCGGACCAAAGGCAAAAACAAACAGCATCAATAAAACTAAAATTCTTTTCATGTAATTATTTTTTAATGGTTAAATATTTAAATCTATGATTTCTTCGGGAGAAAGGGTCAACTTCCTCACCCCGTCGGCTGTCACCAAATAGGTATTTTCAACACCTACCGCTCCAATGCCTGGCAAAACGAACTTAGGCTCGAGGGCAAAGATCATATTCTCTTCCAAGACCTCTTTGGAACGTGGAGTAAGTACCGGCAGTTCATTAATATGCAAACCCACGCCATGTCCGACAAACTTAGCTTGTTGCTTTGTCCCCATGAAGTTCGCACTGAAACCCGCTTCGTCTGCCATTTGGTAAGCTACATTATATAACTCCGAACAAGGAACGCCCGGACGTGCGGTTTGGGCAATCTTATTATGGATTTGTATGGATACATCATGTGCCCGGTATGCCTCGTCGCTCAATTTGCCAATGGAGAACACACGTGTCATGTCGGTCATATAAGGCGCATAATTACCAGCCATGTCTACCATCACAGCCATTCCCTCCTTCAGCAATGTCCCGTTCGCACCCAAAGGACAAGCAGCATTCACGCCGGCTCCTCCCAAAGCAAAGTCGAATGGAGAGGGAGTTTCTGCATTCTCTCCTGCCAAAAGGCTACCCATGAAGATATCCATATTGGCTCCGAAAGCACGGAACAATCCGATTGAACCATGCTGGCGCATGACACGTTCTATCTCGAACTGGAAATCCAAGTCCGTCATTCCCGGCTTATAAAGAGTGGGGACAATACTGTATACTTCCTTATGGCGTTCTGCACAAAGCAAGGTTTGCTCAATCTCCCACGGAGTCTTCACTCTTCTAATCGTACGCAACACCGCAGTGGCATTTACCGTCTCTTCCGGTTGGAATACTTTCAATAGGCGCATATAGTCCGAGTATGTCAATTCGTCTGCCTCCAACATCAACTTTCGAGGCATCTGAATATCATGCTGTGCGAAATAGTCTGGAATCTGCTCCGGTTTATGAATATAGCAGAGCTGCTCCCCTGACAATCCATTCGGACGCTTCACGAAGAAGCAAGGATTCCCTTCCACTCCTAAATAAAAGTAACCATTATACATAACTCCTGTCACATAAAACAGGTTTATCCCTCCGGACAACAAGCAACCATCTGCTCCACATTGGCGCATCGCTTCTTGAATCCTTTTCCATTTCAATTGGAAATCGGGCAATAACTTTTCTACAATCATATCTGTTTTTTGATTATTCTTTTTTCTCTTTACTAATGGATAGCTTTTCCAAGAAATATACGGAAAAGAAACCAACGAGCATCAGCAAAACGGCTTCCACCAAATGGCTGTCGGGTGCGATATTCGACTCCAATCCTGCCACTGTCTCTTTCCATGGCCATACTTTATTCAGCGAACCTAACATAAATCCGGCAAGGACGGCGATTGTCGTATCATGATAATGCTTGAGGGCGTATGAAAGCACACGGGAAAAGGAGGTAATCCCTATGGCTGCACCACACGCGAATACGCCTAATACCAACAAAGAGTGCTTATCCATGGTCTTGACTGCTTCCATGATATATTGGTATTTACCTAACAGTAACAGGATGAAACTCCCCGATATGCCCGGCAATATCATTGCGCAAATGGCTATCATTCCGCAAAGGAAAATGAACAGGAGATGATCCGGGGTCTCTGCCGGAGTAGCCACAGTCACATAATATGCGACAGCGCCGCCCAACAAGAATCCTATGACCCGCTTCCAATCCCATTGGCGGATATCTTTGGAAACGAACCATGTCGATGCCAACACCAAGCCAAAGAAAAACGACCATATCAACACCGGTTGGTGGACCAGCAAATAGGTTATAATGCGGGCCAATGAAAGGATACTAATACCTATCCCAATAATCAATGACAACAAGAAACTTCCATTTACCGACTTCCAAAAAGCCCCTATCTTCCCTTGCAACAACAGTTTCAGGTTGGACAGGTTGATGCTCTTTATCGAATCTAACAGTTCTTCATAAATCCCGACGATGAAAGCAATCGTTCCTCCGGAAACTCCTGGTACAACATCCGCTGCCCCCATGGCTATGCCTTTCAATGTAATGAAAGCATAATCTTTCCATCTTCTACCCATAATTTATCAATATGCTTTTCTGAAAAAAGGATAGCCAGGCACGGAACAATCCGCACCTGACTAATAGGATGTCATATTATTTGTTCTTAATCTTATTCCATGTATCCTTCAAAGATACGGTACGGTTGAATATCAACTGACCCTCTTTGCTATCCGCATCCATAGTGAAATATCCGATACGTTGGAATTGGAAATAGGTTAGCGGCTTCTGGTCTGCTAAATATTCTTCCACGTAACAGTTCTTCAATACAGTCAATGATTCCGGATTGATCATCTTCTTCATTGCTTCCAATGCGGTCAAACCTTCACCTTGCAGCTTAGCCAACTCATCACGTGGGTTTTCAGCTGTCCAAAGACGGTCATACAAACGCACTTCTGCTGGCAAACAACGGGCACTGCTTACCCAATGCAATGTTCCCTTGACTTTGCGGTTGCTATCCGGCATTCCGCTTCTCGTATTTGGGTCATATTCGCAATATACCTCAACGACATTGCCATCAGCATCTTTCTTGCATCCGGTACATTTCACAATATAGGCATTCTTCAAACGAACCTCTTGTCCCGGTGTCATACGGAAGAATTTCTTCGGAGCATCTTCCATAAAGTCGTCTCGCTCCATCCAAAGTTCACGGCCGAAAGCGATTTGATGGGTTCCATCTTCCTGATTCTCAGGATTATTGACAGCCTCCATCATCTCTACTTTATCTTCCGGATAGTTGGTCACTATCAATTTCACCGGATCCAAGACTGCAGAGACACGGATGGCACGTGTGTTCAAGTCTTCACGGACTGCACTTTCCAACAGAGAGAACTCGTTCAGAGCATCGTATGTTGTATAACCGATTTTATCAACGAATTTACGGATGGACTCAGGTGAATAACCTCTACGACGGAATCCGCACAATGTCGGCATTCGCGGGTCATCCCAACCATCCACCAATCCTTCTTTCACCAAAATCAGCAAATTACGTTTACTCATCAACGTGTAATTCAAATTCAACTTGTTGAACTCTGTCTGGCGAGGACGATTGTCATCCAAATCCTTGCCCTCTTTCAGCCAGTCAATGAACAAATCATATAAAGGACGATGAGGTACAAATTCCAATGTACACAATGAATGGGTCACACCTTCAAAGAAGTCACTCTGTCCATGCGCAAAGTCATACATCGGATACACTTTCCATTTCGTACCAGTACGATGATGTGCAATCTTCAAAATTCGGTAAATAATCGGGTCACGGAAGTGCATATTGCTGCTTGCCATATCAATCTTGGCACGCAATGTCATGCTCCCCTCTTCAAACTCCCCGGCATTCATCCGCTGGAACAAGTCCAAGCTCTCTTCGATAGGACGATTGCGGTAAGGGCTCTCGATGCCAGGTTGCGTAGGCGTTCCCTTCTGCTGTGCAATCACTTCAGAGCTTTGTTCGTCCACGTAAGCCTTGCCTTCTTTGATAAGGCAAATGGCAAAATCATATAATTGTTGGAAATAGTCAGAAGCATAATAGACATTGCCCCAATGGAAACCTAACCATTTGATGTCCTCTTCAATAGCATCTACATATTCCATATCTTCCTTCACGGGATTGGTGTCATCGAAACGCAAGTTGCAAACGCCACCATGGCGTTCTGCAATCCCAAAATCCAAACAGATAGCTTTGGCATGTCCTATATGTAAATAGCCATTCGGCTCTGGAGGGAAACGTGTCTGAACACGTCCACCGTTTTTTCCTTCAGCCAAATCCTTTTCTACGGCTGCTTCAATGAAGTTCAAGCTTTTCTTGCTTTCCACTTCGTTAGTGTTGATTTCGCTCATATATTTCCTGTATTTCTTCTATAACGTACAAAGGTAATCATTTCTTACGGATAACAAGTAAATCATTTTATTTTTTGTCTTTTTCCAAATGGAAAGTGGCTTATCCAAAATTAAGCGATGTTCGGTAGGTTAAATATTTCAATCTTTCCCAATCGACCATTAGGGAAATCATCCTATCTTAATGACCGATTGGAGATTATTCTTAATTAATAAATTGGTTTTTACTTCACTTTGAAAGGGACATAAACGGAAAACATCAAGTCAGAGAAATGACCTTGCCGTCCTTTCGTGTTCTTTTCATTGAAATGCTTCATGACATTCAGGCAACCGTATTGGTAAGAAATTCCTAATTCGCAACGGTTACTGACACGATAACCCACTTTTGCCATGACGTTCACATCAAAGGCGGCATCTGGACTTACATATAACGTCGGAGCGACTCCTACTCCAGCTGAGAATTTAGAGGATAGCCTATAGTTCCAACTCGCTGCCACGGATATCGGCATAAAGAACTGACTAAGGCTGCTGCCCTTTTCCCGTTTTGCATCATAATGGTAACCATCCGTGCTTGTGTATTTCCATGTATCCAAATCGCTGTTCATACCCTGTAAACCTAATGTGAAGTCCACATCAAAGAATGATTTTCGTTCGGGAAGGAAACGCAATCGGTATCCTAACATTCCACCTGCTTTTACCTTATTCTGATAACTATGTTGGATGAATTCCGATGAAGAGAAAGCAATCTTTTCATTGTCTTGCATTGGGAATCCAACACCGGCTCCAACCAATGCTCCATGTTCCATCTGCTGAGCAAATGCCGGAATGCTCAGAAGGGTCATTAATAAACATAATAACTTTTTCATACTTCCTTTTATTTTAATCTAATCAACAACTCGTTAGACTATCGAGCTAAATCAATTTTGCCATAACCTATATTCGGAATTTCATTCGAATGAATTGCCATAGTCCCTGTAACTACAAATTTATGGCCATTTGAAAGTTTTTCATTTTTAGGAAACATTCCTACTCCCAAAGTGGCTTTCCCATACCATGGAATATTAGCATTGTTAGCTGAAAATACAATATATTGGTCTCCGCCTCTATATTTTCCTGTGGTATTTGCCACAAAAGTAAAAATTATTTCACAATTATGTTGCTTCCACAACACTTTCTTTTTTTGGCTAAGCAATTCAAATGAAAAATTGACACACCATTCTTTATAATCATTCCATTGCTCTCCATCAAGCGAAGGAATTGCTCTAACCTTAACATAATTACCTCCTGGAATTTGGTATTTGGTTTCTGCTTTATTTAGACTTGATTCATCTGTTGTAATATTATCACCTAATAACATAATCGGAGACCCAAATAGATTTTCAATAGTACGTTCTGTTGGATGTACAAGACTGTCTCCAATCAAAAAAACACCATTCCGATTCACAAAGCTCCTATACATCACTTCTGTTTTATAGTCTGGTATAAAATCAGTTGAATCATACGGATTAAACAAAAAGACATCAGCATATTTTTCCATGAAAGCATCTATTAGCTGATGTGGAAATGGCTGAGTTAAATCTTTCTCATAATTATCCACGATAGCTTCTTGTTCCACGATAGCTTCTTTCATAAGCCGCAACTGACTGACAAAACCATTGATAGAAAAAACAGCTTCTCTTTCAGAATCAGCTAATGGACTGATTTCATTAAGAACGGCCTCATAAGAAGATTGGTTTTCAAATTTGACACAAGGGATACCATCATGTGAGACAATTTGAAATCCTAAGTCAACCACACTTTTAGTTGCTAACGCAACTGATTCATTTAATTCGTTTGTTACTATATCTGCATCTTCCGAGCAAGAGAAGAAAGAACAGACCAATGCGGCTGTTAAAAAATAATTTTTCATTTCAATAAAATTTTAGTTGAAAGTTTTATGACTAATATTTGAATTCTCCCCAAATGGTATTATACCCATCAGATATAGATACAACACCTTCCTGGACAGATAATTCCTTTAACGACACAACCATAGGAATACCTTCTTCAGCCAAGACTTCCTGTTGGTAGACAAGATTGCCTCCTGCATCGGAAATGGATACAACTACATTCCCCAAATCTCTTACGAAATCTAATTGGAGATGACCATGGTCTTCTTCTATATTTCCCTTTATAGGACTTAAAGAGACAGACCTACCAGTTCCCCATATCCCTTTTAATTTTATTTCTTTGCCATGAGCAAATGCTGTAGCTAACAACGATACAGCAAAAAACAATAGTAATTCTTTAAAAGTTTTCATTCTTTTATTTTTTATTTTCGCTGCAAACATATGCTAAATAGTTGAAACCTCAAAAATAACAAGCTTTTAAAATTAAGACAAGACGATACTGATTATCAATACTATACACTTTTCCATTAAGACAAAATTAAGACTATTAGGCATATATACCTATGACTCATATATACTTAGACAACTATTAGAAAAATATTCATATAATGAAGTAATATCGTTTGAAACATTCAGTTTTTCCTTTATCCGTTGTCTATATTTGTAAACGCTATTAACAGATAATGACAATATAAGAGCTTCCTCTTTCGCATCGAATTTAAAAGGGAACAAATAACATAAATATCGCTCCTGTTCACTCAAAGAAACCTCAATTTGAGAGTGGACATAAGGATAGATAGAATCTATTAGGTCTATAATAGACTTCCAATCCTTAGGCGTTAAGGGGGGTCTTTTTTGATTTAGAGATATTGTAGATGCATACTTGCGTAGTTTTTTTGATACAGGAGCAGCATTTAAAAGCTGCTCTCTATACTTTGAAAGCAAGGATTTTAATTTCACAATTTCATATTCTTTCTTTTTAAGCATAAAATCTTCTCTTTCATGCTCTTTACCCTCAGTTTCTAAAATATTTATCTTATATGATAACTCTGACAATTGAGCGACATGGAGAGCTACGTCTTTTTGAAAATTATATATCTTTTCTTTAGCCTTATCAATTTCTATTTTTTTTTGTTTTAATAAAATGACATATACTAATATAGTTACGCTTAATATAAGAATCAACAATAATAGCACAACAACTATTTTATATTTTTCTTTCTTTAATTGTATATTTTCCAAGGTGGCCTTCGTATGGTTATACCTCTTCTCCGACTCTATCAATTTTAATTCATTTTTTATTAGTAAATCAGAATAAGTAGTATCAACATATTGGCTTAAATAATCATATGCTTCTTTGTATTCACCTTCTGCATAAGCCAAAGTTGAATATTGGTATAAATTATCCACATGCGTGTAAGCATTAGTTGTAGGAATTTTTGCAGAATCCAAACAAGCTTGGGCTTCCTTTAATTTTCCACAATCCAAATATACTTGAAAAAGGGCAGAGTAACTTGGTGCTGAAGTTTCTTTTGAATAAGCTATTGACTTCAATAAATATAACTCTGCTTCATGGAATTTTTTCTGTGATAAATAAACATTTCCTAAACCGTTATAAACTATCGATAGACCTGTACTGTCTCCTATAAGAGACATAATAGAATCTGCGCAAAGAATATACAGGTATGCCATATCCAACGAGTCAGAAAAAGCATATTGTTTGCCCATATCGAAATAGGCATATGCCTCACTCTTCTTATTGTTGGCTTTCTTAAAATAAAGAGAAGCTTCATGAGATTTTTCTTTGGCTTCCATGTATGCATCTTGGTACTCATATACATCCGCCATATAGGTACAGATATACCCTGCCAAGTTAAATGCTGAATCCAACAGGGCAAGATGAAAGGCTTCCAAATAATGTTGCATGGCAAGGTCGGGTTTGGAATCATCCATGTTTGCCCTTCCCAAGTAAAGTTTCACTTGTGCCCGCTCGATATGTGAGCCATGGCGTTTAAAGTATCGGTCTGCCAAATCGAGTTGATACGTATAAGGAAGGGGCGTTGATAAGGAATCCGCCAACTTACCTACCAACATACACCAACGTGCCTCCTGTTTAGAACTCAACTCTTCCGGAAATTCCACACTGTCCAAAAGGGCATAGGCTTGTTGCGGATCCGATTCAAGCATAGATTCGGCTTGATTTATCAGAGAAACTTCTTTCTGATTATCGGGAGACGTACAACCCACCACCAAACAAAGGAATAATAATATTAGGATTGATTTGATGTTTTCCATGACACTTCCACACTTTTCTTTCAATTCTGCAAAGAAAAGAATTATTTACCATGATTGCAAACTTCCGCAACCCAATTTCCGGATTTCAGCGACGGGCTATGGGATATATGTCCACTACCTTTGGTTAACTTTACTTGTGTATGTAAAACATCTAATGTTTTAGGAAAACAAAGGGATGCTTGAAGGAAAAGGTCGGTTGTCTCACGCCAAAGACCCGGGGCTATTTACCGGACAGACGTGACAGATTTTAATTCCGCCAACGGGTAAAACAATCCATATTTGGGTATTTCTGTTATTATTTATACATTTACACTCTAAACAAAAAAACAGAAGAAGATGATAAAGAAAACAGCCATTTTATGTTTGGCTCTCTCCTTTTCAACCTATATCTGGGCTGAAAATCCGTTGTTGAAAGGGCTGAAATCCATCAATATGGAGTCAGCGAAAGCCCACATCGGCTTTTTGGCTTCCGATGAACTAAAAGGGAGAGAAGCCGGGACTACCGAAGGACGTATCGCCGGGCATTATATTGCTGCCTATTTGCAATCTTTGGGGATTGCCCCTTTGGGCGGTTCTTATTTCCATCCGTTCATTGCCGCTCATGCCGAACGCCAAGTAAGGAACGCAAGATGGCAAGTCCATCCCGATTCCATTGCCCGCTTAGCACAAGGGACGCATCAAGAATTGGCTTTGAATAACGTGTTAGGGTTCATCCAAGGCAAACGGACGGACGAGTATGTCATTGTGGGTGCCCACTACGACCATTTGGGTTATGACGCGACGTTGGCAGGTGATGGAATCTATAACGGAGCAGACGACAATGCTTCCGGGGTTTCTGCCGTCCTTCAGATTGCACGGGCATTTGCCACTTCAGGTGTTCAACCGGAACGAACAGTCATCTTTGCGTTCTGGGATGGCGAAGAGAAGGGATTATTGGGTTCAAGGGCGTTTGTCCAATCTTTCAAATCCATCCAACAGGTCAAGGGCTATTTGAATTTCGACATGATAGGAAGGAATCACGATGAGAACAATCCGCAACAAGTGGTCTATTTCTATACGGAATCACATCCTTCGTTTGGCGATTGGCTTAAAGAGGATATCCAAAAATATCATTTGAACTTAAAACCGGATTATATGGCATGGGACAAACCTGTAAGCGGAAGTGACAATGCCACTTTTGCCCATTTGGATATTCCCATTATCTGGTATCATACCGATGGCCATCCTGATTACCACCAGCCCGGCGACCATGCAGATAAAATCAACTGGGAAAAGGTGGTGGATATAACCAAGGCTTCGTTCCTTAACATGTGGAACTTGGCCAACGAAGAGAAATATTAATCTTACAAACAGAAATGCACATGCGACACAAAGAGGTATTATATGCCTACCTTTTCTCGTTGGGCGGATTCTTTTCCTGTTCTTCTCCCGACCAAGGCATAGAATCGGGATGGGTGCAATACACCAATCCCATGATAGGAACCGATTTTACAGGGAATACATATCCTGGAGCACAAGTTCCTTTTGGTATGGTACAACTAAGTCCGGACAACGGGCTTCCGGGATGGGACCGTATCTCCGGATATTTCTATCCGGATTCTACCATCGCTGGATTCAGCCACACCCACTTGTCTGGGACAGGAGCGGGGGATTTATATGACATTTCATTCATGCCGGTCACATGGCCTATCAAAGAGGCGGATTCTCCATTGGGGATTTATTCCACTTTCTCCCATAACGATGAAGCCGCTTCAGCCGGTTATTACAGGGTGCTCCTGAAAGATTATAATATCAATGTGGAATTGACAGCTACTGAGCGATGCGGCATTCAACGCTATACTTTCCCGGAAGCGAACTCTTCCATTATTCTTAATTTGAAGAAAGCCATGAACTGGGATTTCACCTTGGATACACACATCGAGGTGGTGGATTCCCATACGATTCGTGGTTACCGCCATTCCATGGGCTGGTCTCCCGAACAACATGTCTACTTCCAAACCCGTTTCTCCCGTCCTTTCGATTCTTTTGAAATGGACACGTCTGCTATCATCACAATGGACAAAGGGAGAATCGGGACTGCTACTATCGCCCGTTTCAATTTCAACACACACAAAGACGAGGAGATTCTTGTCACTACGGCTCTTTCTGGTGTAAGTATGGAAGGGGCTGCCCTGAATATGGAAAAGGAAGCGCCCAAGGATGACTTTGATTATTATTACCAACAGGCTGTCAAGAAATGGGACAACCAGTTGGGGAAAATAGAGGTGTCGTCTGAAGATGGCGACCTGAAAACTGTATTCTATACTGCGCTTTACCATGCCATGTTAGCTCCTACCTTATACTCGGATGTAGACGGCAAATACTTTGGTCCGGATGGTAAAATACACCAAGCTGAGGATTGGGACAACTATTCCACATTCTCCCTTTGGGATACATTCCGTGCTTCACATCCTTTGTTCACTTACATTGAGCCGGAGCGTGTCAACGATATGATCGAGTGCTTCCTTCACTTTTATGAACAGAGTGGCGCACTTCCTCTTTGGAACTTGTACGGATGGGAAACCAACATGATGATTGGCTATCATGCTGTGCCGGTCATTGTGGATGCCTACCTGAAAGGAGTCGGGAATTTCGATGCGGAGAAAGCATTAGAGGCTTGCATCGCTTCCGCCAACAGGGATGATTATCATGGAATCGGGTTTTACAAAACTCATGGATATGTTCCTTCCGACAAAGAGAACTGGTCTTTGTCTAAGACGATGGAATATGCTTACGATGATTATTGTATCGCCAAGATGGCTGAAGCCATGGGTAAAAGCGAGATAGCGGAAACATTCTATCGTCGTTCCCAGAATTATAAGAACACATTCAATCCTGCCTCATCATTCATGCAACCTCGCGATTCAAAGGGGAACTTCATGGATAATTACGACCCGGAAGAGTATATCGAAGATATCTGCGAAAGCAATGGATGGCAATATTATTGGTATGTTCCTCATGACATAGACGGATTGATTTCTTTGACAGGTGGTATGGAACGTTTCGGAGAGCGTTTGGACAGCATGTTCACGTATGAACCGACAGACCGCACGAAATTACCGATATTCAGTACGGGCATGATTGGGCAATATGCACATGGCAACGAACCGGGACATCATATCATCTATCTGTTCAACCGGATTAATCAGCCTTGGAAGACTCAGAAGTATGCGGCTGAAGTGATGCGTTCTCTTTATACCAACGAACCTTCGGGCTTATGCGGGAATGAAGACTGTGGACAAATGTCTTCTTGGTATGTGTTCAGTGCTCTCGGTTTTTATCCGGTCGATCCGATCAGTGGCAGATATGAAATAGGTTCGCCTCTCTTCCCCGAAGCCAAACTTCATTTGGGAAATGGAAAGACCTTTACGATCATTGCACATAGTGCAGGCGAGGAGAATCCATATATCCAATCGGTCCATGTGAACGGGAAACCTTATGACAAGAGTTATATCACTCATCAAATGATCATGCAAGGCGATACCGTCAGCTTTGAAATGGGCAACCAGCCTGGTCCGGTCTGGTATAAGGATAACGATTGATAGAATACCTTAAAGGGGCTGCATCAAAAATCCATTTTGACACAGCCCCTTTTTATGAATAAGCACCTTTCTTATTTGATACCCAATTTATCTTTGATTGCTTGAGGAATAGCGTCCTTGTGAACAACAATATTCATTGTCTTATATTTCACGAAAGCTTCAGAAGCATACCAAGTTCCTTGATATTTATTGTCAGTACCCCAAGAGTTCTTCACCATATAGAACTTCTTACCTGTCTGGTCTTTTGCGATACCGTAGATATGCATACCATGGTCATCAGTAGTTTCGTAGTTGTCATACGCTTTTTGGCGCATTTCCTGAGTTACTTCAATCTCTTGGCAAGGTTTGTTAATCATCTTTCTGATTTCAGCATCTTTTTCAGAAGAGCTCAAGCCTAACCAATGGTCCTGGTCTGAACCAGCACGTTCCATAGCTTTGATGTCCGGCATAACAGCGATACCATTACGAGTAAAGCCCTTTTCACTAACGTCTGAGCCCCAAGCGATAGAATAGCCTGTGTTGATTGCGTTTTCAAATACTTGCATCAAATCATCTATCGGCAAGTTATAAGAAAGTGACCAACGCCAGTTGTCTTCCACTTCAATAGCAAATTCCTTATAGAATGGGTGGTGAGTGTAAGAAGTCAAAGATACATAATCATCAGGATTAAGACCCAATTCAGCTGCAAAGCTCTTCGGAGTATATGTTTTGCCGTTGTATGTGAACTTTTCAGGAGCCACGCCTAAATAAGCATCCACAATTCCGTCATAACCTTTTTTCCATACCGGAGAAAGTTTGCGGTTCGGGTTCTTGACAACAGCATTCAAATATGCTTCCGTGAAAGAAGCAAGTTCTCCATGAACGTGCATATCTTCACCGTATTCCAAGCCTTTCATTTCTGCTTCCGGAACGATACCATAATCTTTCCAAGCCTGCAAAACATCATAGCAAGAACCTCCTTGGCCGAAATTCAATTTACCATGAAGACGGACATAGCGATCACCTTTCTCTTTGTAATTCTGGCTTACAATATACATTTCGGAAAGGTCATGTTCACCTTTACCCATGCGAATCAACTCTGATTCCAAGAATGAGAGTGTAGAGAAGCACCAGCAGGTACCTGTCCTGTTCTGATTTTTAACTGGAGTTACTTTCAACTCTTTTACCGGAGTAAATACATACCCTTCCTCTTCTACTGCTTTCTTTTTGTCTTTAGCATAGCCAGAAGAAATAGCACACATCAGTGCCAACGCTGATATAAACGTCCTTTTCATGATTAGTAAGTATAATAATGTTATTTGTTCATTATGCAAAAATATATAATCATTTCAAATATCACAACTTTTGCACAACTTTAATATGCACCAAAATTCAAAGAAAACCCTAATAAGAGATGAACATCCTCTGCATAAAGGTTCAGGATGGATATTAACAACAGGGGAATTCTTCTCCTCGTCCTCATTTTCCTTTCCGAATCTTCTTTAACCTATGTTCTTGGATAATGCCTTCCGAATATCATCGGCAGGGACTTTCCGCCTTTGCGCATAATCATCCAGCTGTTCTTGGTCTATATGTCCGACCATAAAGTAGGAACTTTGAGGATGGGCTAAAAACAATCCGCTGACAGATGCAGTAGGCAACATGGCTCCATTTTCGGTCAATTGGACTCCTATCTGTGAAAAATCCAACAGCTGGTTCAACGAATGGTTCAACAACTGGTCGGGCAAAGATGGATAACCAATAGCCGGACGAATGCCTTGGAAGGGGACTTTGAATAGTTCTTCAGGCGTATAATGTTCTTCGGGAGCATATCCCCAAAACACTTTACGAACTTTCTCATGGAGATACTCTGCGGTTGCCTCTGCCAAACGGTCGGTCAATGTCTGCAACAACATGGCTTTATAGGATTCGCCATCCTGCTCCAGCTTTTCTTTGAGGTATTGGCTGCCTGCTCCACCTGTAACGACAAACGCCCCGACATAATCCGTACGTCCTTCCGATTCCGGCATGACATAATCTGCCAATGCCTTATATTCTCCCTCCTTTTTCACCTGCTGACGCAAAGTAGGAATAATGGTTTGGCCTATTTTCAAATCATCCCCCATGCTTGCTGCCGGGAAGAAACCATAGATGGCACGGCAATATTCCGCCTTTATGTTTTGCAGGTATTCCAACATCTTGACAGCATCTTTATACAGTTGCATGGCCTCTACAGCTTTGGCACGCTCTTCTTCCGGGAAACCGGAGATCCAAGAGGCACGGCAAGCATCGCAACCATGTATTTTGCTTATCTCTTCAAACTTTCCGTTCAAACGCCAAGCGAGGAAGAAGAATGACCAATGTATATAAGGTATTATCTCTTCTATTGGAATGTATGCAAGCGTATGGACACCCATCTGACGAGGCTGGACAGGAGTGTATTGTTTCCAATCTATCTGAACACCGTGGGAGCGGGCATAAGAGAGCGGAACCAACTCTTCATGGTTTTTCTCCATCGAGTCACGCAGTGTCTGGTACTCTTTGTCCAACTTTTCCACGAATGCATCGTGGGTAGCAGGATTCAACAACTTGGCTGCTATCAACGGATTTTGCGCTGCATCGGTCACATGGATAACAGGAGCGTCATAACGGGGTGCAATCTTAATGGCTGTATGCAGTTTGGACGTTGTTGCCCCACCAATCATGATAGGTGTATGCAATCCTGCTTTTCTCATCTCATCCGTCACATGCACCATCTCCTCCAATGACGGAGTAATCAAACCCGACAAACAGAGGATATCCGGTTGTTCCTCTTTTACAGTCTTTATGATGGTTTCTGCCGGCACCATCACGCCTAAGTCCACGACTTCATAGTTGTTACACGCCAACACGATGGAAACTATATTCTTTCCAATATCATGCACATCGCCTTTGACTGTGGCAAATACCACCTTTCCAGCTTTGGCTGCACCAGCCGACTTTTTCTCTGCTTCGATGGCCGGTTGCAAAATAGCGACCGCCTTCTTCATCGTCCTGGCTGTCTTTACGACTTGGGGTAAAAACATTTTCCCTGCTCCAAATAACTCCCCGACCTTGTTCATGCCTCCCATCAAAGGGCCGTCTATGATGTCAACTGCATGAGGATAGGTTTGTAATGCCTCTTGCAAGTCTTCCTCTAAGTATTCACCAAATCCTTTCACAAGCGCATACTCCAATCGTTCGTTGAGAGGCAAATTCCTCCAACTGTTTTGAGTCGTAGGTTCATGTCCCTGCTTCTCCGCATGGGCTTGTTGCGCATAAGCAATCAACTCATCTGCCGCTTCTGGCCTGCGGTATAAAATCACATCTTCCAACAATGAACGGAATGCCGGTTCTATATCTTCGTATTGTACGGAAGAAGAAGGATTGACAATTCCCATATCCATTCCCTTTGCTATTGCATGGTATAAAAACACAGCATGCATTGCTTCTCGTACATAATTATTCCCCCTGAATGAGAAGGAGAGATTGCTTACTCCTCCGCTCACTTTGGCTCCTGGCAAATTATTCTTTATCCAGTCAACGGCTTTGATAAAGTCCAATCCGTACCGGTTATGCTCCTCCATTCCGGTAGCTATTGCCAAGACATTGGGGTCAAAGATGATATCATGCGGATTAAAGCCTATTCCGCACAACAAACGATAGGCTCGCTCACAAACCTCTATTTTACGTTCGAATGTATCAGCTTGGCCTTTTTCATCAAATGCCATTACCACCGTGGCTGCACCCAATTGTTTGATGCGGCGTGCATGTCTCAAAAATATCTCTTCACCCTCTTTCAACGAGATGGAGTTGACGATGCTCTTTCCTTGTATACACATCAATCCATTCTCAATGACATTCCAATTGGAGGAATCGATCATCACCGGGACTTTTGCTATGTCCGGCTCTGATGCAATCAAATTAAGGAATAGCTTCATCTCCTTGACTGCGTCCAAAAGGCCGTCATCCATATTGATGTCTATCACCTGTGCTCCATCTTCAACCTGCTTGCGGGCTATTGTCAGCGCCTCTTCGTAGCTTCCCTCCTTAATCAAACGCAAGAACTTGCGGGATCCTGCCACATTGCAACGCTCTCCCACGTTGACAAAATTATTTTCCGGTTTGACTTCCAGCAATTCCAATCCTGAGAGCCATAAGCAATCCGGCTTCTTTACAGGCACATGTGGTTTCTTTCCCTTTGCCAATCCCGGAAATTTGGCAATATGGGCAGGTGTCGTACCACAACATCCTCCTATGACATTCACCAGTCCTTCGTCAATGAATGGTTTGACATGGACCGCCATCGTTTCCGGGGTTTCGTCATAAGCTCCTAAGCTGTTAGGCAATCCTGCATTGGGATAAGCACTGATATAATAAGGTGCATTGTGAGCCAACTCCTCCAAATAGGGTTTCATGTCGGCTGCCCCGAAGGAACAGTTCAAACCTACACTGACTATATGAGTATGTTGGACGGATGCCAAAAATGCCATCAATGTCTGTCCGGATAGCGTACGTCCTCCTTGAGCAGCCAAAGTCAAAGACAACATGATAGGAAGGTCTTTCCCCTTTTCCTCCAAGACGGCCTCAGCTGCTTCCAATCCTGCCTTTACGTTCAGCGTATCAAACGTAGTCTCGAATAGGATTATGTCAACACCTCCGTCCACCAATGCGGATATCTGCTCATGATACGCTTGATATAAATTCAGGTAAGTAACGGCCCTGAAAGCAGGGTTGCTCACATCCGGGCTCATGGAGGCTGTTTTATTCGTAGGACCGATAGATCCAGCCACCCATATCATACGTTCCGGGTGCTCCTTCATATAGGAATCCGCCAATTCACGGGAAAGGTGCGCTGCTGCCAAGTTCATCTCCTTGACATATTCCACCATGCCATAATCTTCCATGGATATGGCATTGGCATTAAAAGTATTGGTTGTAAAAATATCCGCTCCGGCATCCAAATATTGCTTATGGATGGAGCGAATCACATCGGACCGTGTAATACAAAGTAAATCATTGTTGCCACGCAGCATACCGGGGAAATCAGCAAAACGCTCCCCTCGATAATCTGCCTCAGTCAATTTAAATCCTTGAATCATGGTTCCCATGCCGCCATCCAATATCAGGATGCGTTCTTTGAGAAGATTCAAAAATGTCTCTTTGTTCATCTTATATCTTAAAGTTGTCTTATGTGTCAATGTTGGAAAGCACGAGCCATTTCCCTCTTGTCATCACGGTCTTTTATCGCATCGCGTTTATCATACTCTTTCTTTCCTCGCGCGATAGCAATTATCACCTTTGCCAATCCTTTACTGTTTATGAACAGTTTGGTAGGGACAATCGTAAAACCGGATGCCTTCACGGCTCCTGCTATCTTCCTTAATTCTTTCTTGGTCAAAAGCAGTTTCCTATCTCTACGGGCGGTATGGTTGTTATATGTCCCGTAAAAATATTCAGCTATATACATGTTCTTCACCCACAATTCACCCTTTTCAATGATACAGAAGGTATCGACCAAGCTGGCTTTACCCAAACGGATGGATTTAATCTCCGTGCCGGTCAATACGATGCCTGCCGTAAAGGTGTCGAGCAATTCATAGTCGAATGTTGCCCGCTTATTCTTGATGGATATGTTTTTATCAAATTTTTCTTTCATGACTTTTCCTTTCACTTATGTAATCCCGGCATCAATACTGTTAAAAAGAACTCTATCAGTTTTGGGGAACCTATTATAAAAGCAGATAGCAAAACTGTCATTTTCATGTGCAGATTCTCTTCTATCTTCAGGAAGATGGTAGTCCCTTCCCACACGATGTATACTGTATAGAGTACAAATATGTATAAAAAGAAGAAATCAGGTAATAGCAACCAAATTATATTGAGTGTATACAACAAGGCTGACCCAAAACCTACGAACAACTGGAAACGTTGTAACTCTTTCTTCTGTTTGAAGAAGCCTCCCCAAATCTCATTCACAACATAGGATGCCAAATGGAATCCTCCGAATGCGGAAACAAAAGAGACCACACTCGACTTCAACGCTATCTCCAAATCAAATTCTTGCCGTGTGCAGATACTGAAAAAGGCTGCGACAGTCAGTAATCCTAAAAACGGATATAGGTAACGGCTTAGGAATAGTTCATAATCCTTGGGTGTCACCTCTTCCTTTCCGTCGCCAAAGTATCGGATTTCAAGCATTTTCCATGTCCTTGAAGGTTGAGATATGATTGCTATAATTAATTTAAATAGTGCCTTGTACATATCGTTTTATTATTTAAATAGACTAAACATTACTTTTAAGATTTTTTCTTACCTTTCAGCAAGATGGTCAACGCTTCTGAAGTCCTCCATCCAAACGCAGAGGAATCTGCCAAAAAATATTCAGGATAGCTGACCCTGACATTCAACGAATCCCCGCTCACATATCCTCTTTCCTTGGCTTGGGCAACCAATTCTGATATGTCCAAAGCCTGGGGCAGCCTGATTTTTGACTGGTAAATGGTATCAGTCATATCATATTTGCACGTTGACCTTAAATAGACATGCAAACATCTTTTTCCTGTCAGCTCGTCTATCTCGGGTTCCATTTCCGGGTCGTAAAAAATCCGGAAAGAGTCCCGTTGTGAAGTATAATACCGCTTATATTCGGGATAGATAAACAGACAGCCATCCACATATAAACTTTTCAGCCAATTCAGTGTCAAGAACGACTCATCAGGAGTGACAGACGTGGTATCTATGGTTGTTTGGATATCCCACCTTGGAACGGGTTCATATTTTAGGACATCCACCTTGTAATAACCGGGTTCGATTGAATCGGGCTTACCATAATTCACCTTATAATCAATCATGCAGCAATCACCTACCTTATAGGTTTGCTCTTGCAATATTTCAGATGTTACGCGGTCTCCGGAATAGAGCTGGATGTATTTCTCCGAGGTAGCCCTTATCACTCCTGCCTGTGATCCATATTTCCACACGTCACCGCTCTCGCCCATGCAGGCTGATAAAAGTGCACAAATCCCAAACAGTATGTAATATCTTTTCTTCATTGACCATTCTTATTGATTGCAAAAATACAAAAAATAAAGAGAATTCTTATCTCATATACAAAAAAAGCCGGATTAGCGAACTAACCCGGCTCCCCTTCGTGCTCCTCGCACTTGCTAAAACGGCGGCTACCTACTCTCCCACTGTTACGCAGTACCATCGGCGTGATTGGGCTTAACTTCTCTGTTCGGAATGGGAAGAGGTGGGACCCCAATGCCATAACCACCTTAATATCGTCATCTTTAGACCTGCAACATCCAATAAAGGCTCTCGAAGCGCGCGCCCCGGAAGTATCAACCCTTCCTGCGACATGAAAGTTTCGGGCTATTAGTATCGCTCGGCTTCGCCATTGCTGGCCTTACACCTGCGACCTATCAACGTCATCGTCTTTGACGGCCCTATGAGGAAATCTAATCTTGGGGCTGGCTTCGTGCTTAGATGCTTTCAGCACTTATCCAATCCAGACTTAGATACCCGGCGGTGCACCT
>ERZ857629.1175-NODE-1175-length-30416-cov-4.911004_pt1 | contig 30416 bp, 27 predicted proteins | sample MGYA00519700_ERZ857629 | MGnify/ENA primary metagenome ERZ857629 (study PRJEB31778, sample SAMEA3449351) | human gut metagenome | biome: human gut; feature: human-associated habitat; material: faeces | place: United Kingdom | collected 2010/2012 ... | reverse complement strand
CGTTTCAGCTCGCTCTGCAATCGCTTCTCCTTGTGCTTGGCTGCGGTCAGCTTGCGTTCCGCAACATACTGTTTGTGTCTCAGCTTTTCCAATTCTTCGCTCATGGGCAACCTCTCCTTTCTGATAAAGGGCAAAACAAAAGCGACCAACTTTTTACGGTTGATCGCCTTTGGCTTGGACATTATTTTTGACGTTACGTATTGTATGTAGATTTATTGTGTTCAAATGCTAAAATACAATATTGACAAGTATATCGTCGAAATGAGGTGACAATATGGCATTGTTACATATTTTCGCAACAAATGTAAAGCGATATAGACTGGAACGAAATCTGTCGCAAGAAAAGTTGGCAGAGTTATCAGGGCTGCATCGTACTTATATTAGTTCCATAGAAAGAGAACTCCGCAACATCTCTATTGATAATGTCGAAAATATCGCAAGCGCATTGGATGTCGAACCATATCTCTTGTTTGTAGACAACGAAAAGGTGGGTGAAAAATAATGAGTACCTCTGTTGCAGAATATTTGGGAATGAGAACCGATATCGATAATCCTGTCATCAGACCTATTACCATTCCTCTAAAAGTAAATCGGAGTGTAAATTGGACAGACAATAATCCTTGCCCAACCTGTCCTTTCACTTGTGGTAATCCTTGCAAAAAACTTATCAGTGGCAATGAACCAGTGTGTTCCGTTAGAAAATCAGATGGGACATTATGGATTAACTGTTCAGAACGGCTCTGTTCCACGAAAAAAACGATTCCGCTAAATCCACACCAGAAAAATATTCTATATCAGGCCGGACAAAATATTTTCTCACCGAATGTTGCTCCCGGTGATATCTGTGTCAAACGAGAGGAACGGTTGTCGGTTATCGAAGGAACAAAATATAACGCAGACTATATCATCACCCTGCGCCAAGGGCGAAGTGATTTTTCTGGGCCAGACCGCCTTGTACTGGAAATGCAAGGTGGTGGAGAAACAACTAATACTGGAGAACAGACGAATCATATTCAAGAATGGAAGCGCATGGCACATCCTACAAATGCTTTTTTGAGACAGGAAACACAGACATCGACTTTAGAGACAAACGCTTGGCGTAGGCAGCAAGAACAATTTATTGTTAAAGGCAATATTGCTATGAAAACATGGAAAGGATACGGAATTGCTTTCTGCGTTGGCACTCTTTTATATGACTACTTAAAGAATAAGCTCGCATCTGCGAATCTTCCAAATTTGCGGGACTATAACTGGACACTCGCTCTTATTACGTTCAAAGAGGATTCAAGTCAACCACCAATGCCCGGCGCAATCCCCTTGATTGTTGATGACGATAGATTGCTCTACACAAATTATCAGACATTCGTACAAGCCCTGATAAATCAAGGCGAACCTTCTCTTGATGCATTTAGAGGTCAGTTTATAGATTTGAACAATAACGAAGTGAACATACCGTAAAACGAAGCCCTGGTCGCATGACCAGGGCTTTGTTTCACTTATAATATTCAGGATAGTACTTTTTGTCTGCTTCAACGATACGTGAGGCAATCCAGTTAATAACGGGTACACAAACCGCATTTCCTATGGCTCTATATCTGTTTCCGTCCACCCCTCTGGAAACCCCTGCAGTTGCTCGCACTCCGAAGGGAGCATCCGTCTTACATACAGCATCCGAGTTTCCTCTGGAGTCGAGAGTATAAGTTTCTCCATCGTTTCGGTAACCTTTTCCTTGTGGTCCCGCACTTGCTCTTCGGCCAATGCCTGCATGTTGGATAGAAAAGTAATTTGCATTTGGTAGGCTTTCATCATTGCCGGAGGAAGTGAAGTTCCTCGTTCTGTTGCCCGATTGATTAGTGATTGTATTTGCTCCACGTTCAAAAAGTACTTCAGCGGCGCCGATGGTTCCAAGACTTGCGACAATGTACGTTCTTCGACGGCGTTGGGGTGTTCCAAAGAATTTTGCATCCAATACTCGCCATGCCACACCATACCCGAGTTCATCCAACGTGGAGAGGACGACGTTAAAATCTCCACCTTGTGCGCTGTTAAGAAGTCCGGGAACATTTTCGATAAAAACCCAGCGAGGTTTTTTTTCTTTGATAAGTTCTGCGTATTTGTAGAAAAGGCCACTTCTTGCTCCCTCCAATCCTTTTCTTTTGCCTTGATTTGCCAGTGATAAATCTTGGCAAGGGAAACCGCCTGCAAAGACTTCAACAGCAGGAATATCGTTTCCATTGACCTTGGTTATATCCGTTGCAAGCTGTACTCCCGGCCAATGCTTCCTTAAGATTGATTGACCGAAGGGTAAGATTTCACATTGAAATGCGACATCCATACCAGCTTGCTCTAAGCCAAGATCAATACCACCTATTCCGCTAAAGAATGATGCTACTCGCATAACTGATTACTTACCCCCGTCCCGATTCGCTCTATCTTCCTTTATGATTCTGGAAGCTTCCATCAAAGCAGTTCTTCGAACAAATTCGCTATAAGACGAATACGATTGGAGTTGAGCAGCAAGCTTTAACCGTTTAAGTTCTTCTTCACTTACACGAATACTCATTGATATTGTTTTGTTCATGAGACCCCTCCATTCTTAGGCATTATACTATAAATGTACTACATTGTCAATACTATCGGCCACGCAAGTATTGGACGTTGATACGTTAAGAATGTCGAGCGATTCGATATTCAAGCACAAAGTTGGCTGATATTGTATATTTTCAAGCTTTATTACAAGAAAAATAATTGGGCTGCACTTGGCGTATTCTCCCTTTATCGCCCCCTAACTGTTACATTATTCCGTCCGGCTCTTGAACCCGGTTTGCTTTGCACTCTCGCTGGCTTTTCGTCTGCGTTCCTCGCTGTACGGTGCTTGCAGCCGGATAGACAGTCTGGACTTGTCCAGCACATAGATCACGCCGCCCTGGGCGAAGAATTTCTCCAAGCGGCAAAGGTCGGGGTGCTTCTTACTGAACGCTGCCAGCCGCTTCCGCAGTCCGGCATTGTAGGTCTGGATGTGGGCGGTGTCCTCGCCCTCGTTGAACAGGATAATGGTCTCTTTCTCATACTTCGTCAGGGTCATATTCGTCATCCTCCCATTCCTCGTTGTATTCCACGCCGTCCTCGCAATTCTCTGCCGGACAGCCGCTCACGATGCGCTCAAAAGCCTTTTCGTAGCGCAGATATGCTTCCATCTCTAAGCGGAGATAGAAGAACATACAGCGATACCAACGGTCGGCGATCGGGGCATTTATTTCCCTTGCGATTGCAAGGAAGAATCGCTTCACAGCCGGATCAGGGGAAATCTCTGCCAGCGTACAGAAACGGTTGATCGTTAGTTAAGGAAAAAGCATGTCCAATTTCAAAGGCCCCACGCTGGCTCTCAATGGGAACAGCGTGGGCTTATCTTTTTCATATTCCCCGTTTACATTTCCCAAAACATCGAGTATGATAAACAAAAAGGGGGGATAGCTGTGAAGATCCGGTGTGAATACTGCGGCAGTATGATGAACGATACGGAGGAGGCCTGTCCCAGCTGTGGGGCGCCGAATCGGAATGTCCGGCGGTCCAGCGGGGATCAGCCGCTGACCATTGCGGAGCTGAAGCGTTGGTATGAAAGCAAGGGACTTCCGCCCGAGAATGTGACCCGGTTCTTTATCGGGAAGGATGTCCGGGAGCCCCGGGCATTCGGCATCTACTTTGACGAAAATACCGGAAACTTTGTGGTGTATAAGAATAAGGACTCCGGCACCCGGGCAGTCCGCTACGAGGGCACCGATGAAGCCTATGCCGTGAACGAGCTGTTTCAGAGGCTGAAGCAGGAGATCACCCAGCAGAAGATGCTGAACGCCAAACGGCAGAAAGCTGGTGCGGCGGAACCGGCAGGGAAGAAGCCGGGCTGCCTGGGTCAGCTTCTGGCGCTGCTTCTGGCGGGGGTGGGGACGCTTGTCCTTGCCGGGGTGCTCATGACGGCCTTCGGCCTTTTCCTGACCCGAAATGACCCGCCCGGGGGCTACTATACTTACGGAAACACCAGCTATTACTACAGTACCCGGGACTACAGCGGGCTGAACTGGTTCCGCTGTACGGACGGAAGCGATTGGGAAGGGCCGCTGGCGCTTTCCGAGGTCCCCGATGAGCTGGAAACCAAAAAACAGTCCAAGCCCTACTATTTACAGGAAAACTGGACGGAGGATCTTCCGTGCGGTGATTTTTCGGCGTCCGTCTACGCAAAGGATCTGGAGTTGGACGCCAGAACGGAAGAGGGCTATTACCGGCTGGGCTCCGCGTATTTCTACCACTTGACCGGTTGCTATGACGACGACTGGTATACCTACGGGGACGACGGCTGGCAGAGCGTGGAATATGACGCCCTGCCGGAGGATCTGCAGCGCCCCTCCGCAGCCCGGGATTTTTATTACACGCCCACCTGGGACTCGGAGACTCAGATCACGGACTTTGCCGATTCCGATATTTATCAGGAAATCTCCCAAACGGAGCAGACCCGGGAGAACTCGTACTCCGATTCGGATTCCGACAGTGACTTCGACTGGGATTCCGGAGACAGCTGGGACAGTGCAGACACGGATTGGGACTCGGACTGGTAAATTCCAATTTATCGGGAAAAATGCGCACGCGATCCTGACAACAAAATTTCCCAGACGAAATTTTCGTCTGGGAAATTTGTTATCAGGAATATTATTCCGTTGTATGGGACTCCTTTCCAAAGTGGAGCTCCTTCATGCCCTCTACTTCGTCGCAGATGGGTTTCAGGTTGCAGGAGCCGCAGTCGGTGGGCATGCCTTCCAGAATTTTGGACAGGGTCAGCGTGATGTTTTTCGTGCTCTTTGCCAGTGCCTGCAGGCCCCTGTAGTCCGCGTCGGGGGCGGTGACAAAAATCAGCCGGACGGCCATCACGTTGGGGTCCTGCCGGTAACGGCGGATAAAGGTGCTGCCTACGGACTGAAAGCTGATGCCCTCAGCCAGTGCCGCTTTACTGACCCGCACCTGTTCCCGGTGGGACTCGGAGGAGGTGCGCATCATGTAGCCTCTGGGGAAAACGTGGTACTTCACAAAGTCGATATTCTGAATGGCGCGGAAGGCCTCTTCCGTATCGTCCGCGTTGTCGCTCTCAATGTCGCCCACCTGAATCAGCGCAATTCGGGCAAAGCTTGTGTTGGCTTTCAGCTCGCTCAGATCGGGACCGTACACCAGAATCTCGTCACGGGGCACCAGCGCCGGGTCGGTGGTAACGCAGGTGAAGCTGACGCTTGGCTTGCCGCTGCCGCCCAGCTCATATGCCGCTTCCCGGAGCATGACGAGTTCAAAATCCCCGGATTCTGCCCAACAGGTGTCGGCGCAGCAGGGAAAGCGCCGGGGAACGGAGGCACCCAGATGATCCGGAACGGAGCGGATGATGGTATTGTATAAATTCATGGAGGGTCAGTTCCGTGCCATGCCCTTCTGACGGGCATATTCCGCGGCGCCCAGAGCGCCCATCAGCTGGGGGTCGATGTCCAGATCTACCACCTTCAGCTTCAGCACCTTTTCAATGGCGGCCTTCAGACCGTCGTTCTTGGCGCAGCCGCCGGTGAGGGTGATGGAGTCCACGGCGCCGGCCTTTTTTGCCATAACAAAGCAGCGCTTGGCCACTGCCATCTGAATGCCTGCGGCGATCTCGTCCATGGCCTTGCCCTCGCCTACCAGAGAAATGACCTCAGACTCGGCAAACACGGTGCACTGGGCGGTGATGGGAATCACGTTTTTCGCAGTCAGGGACAGCTTGGAGAACTCGGGCAGGGACATTTCAAAGCTCCGTGCCATGGCTTCGTAGAACCGGCCGGTACCGGCGGCGCACTTGTCGTTCATGGCGAAGTTTTTCACGGTGCCGTCGGTGTCAATGGAGATGCCCTTCACGTCCTGACCGCCGATATCGATGATAGCCTTCACGCTGGGGTTGGTCACATGGACGCCCATGGCGTGGCAGGAAATTTCGGATACGTTTTCATCCGCAAAGGGAACCTTGTTCCGGCCGTAGCCGGTGCCGATCAGGTATCCCAGCTCCTGACTGGAGCCAAGCCCCACCTGATGCAGGACCTCGTCCATTGCCAGCTTAGCGGAAACCTCGGAATTGATCTTGCTGCGGAGGGTGGTGTTTGCCACCATTTTTCCGGTTTCGTCCAAGATGACTGCCTTGGTGTAGGTGGAGCCTACGTCACAGCCGCCGAAATACTTCATGCTGTCTCTCTCCTTATTTTTTTGATTTGCTCAAAGAATTTCCAGTTTTTGCAGCGCCTCCAGCGCGCCGGTCAGAATAGGGGCGTCCGGGGGCAGGTCAAATACGCTCCTGCCCTGAATGTCGTTGGCTGCCTGTGCGCTGTCGCTGGCGATGAAGGTCAGAATTTCCGTGCCCTCCACCTGCAGGTAGGGAATCAGCTCGGGGTGCACTACCCGATTGACCACCGCGCCGCACTTTTCGTACATCACCAGATCGTCGGCAACCTTTCGGATGGTATCAATGACCTGGGTGCCCTTCCGGCTGGGGTCCGTGACCAGCACCAGATGGGTCACCTTTTCCATGACCCGGCGGTTGATCTGCTCGATTCCCGCCTCTCCGTCAATGACTACATAGTCAAAGCTGTCGCTGAGCAGATGGATCACTTCTTTCAGGTATGCGTTGACCTTGCAGTAGCACCCGGCAGTTTCCGGACGTCCGATGGCAAGAAAGGAGAACCCCTCCCGCTCCACAATGGTGTCAAAGATCCGGAACCGGGCGTCCCCCAGCATTTCAATGGCCTCCTGCGCCGCTCCGTTTTCCACACAGGCGATGATGTCCTTCCGGATGTCGTCCAGCGTGGTCGCCACCTGAATGCCCAGAGCGGTAGAAAGTCCCACCGCGGGGTCCGCGTCAATGGCAAGAATTTTCGCGTCTCTGCGCCGCTCCATCAAAAGCCGGACGAACGCGGCAGACAGAGAGGTTTTCCCCACGCCGCCCTTTCCGGCAAGGGCAATGATCTTCGGACTCCCCATGTGCTCACCTCTTTGGTACTTATCCTATCACGGTACGGGAAAAAAAGCAAGGGAAGCGCAGAAGAAAGCATAAAAACACGAAAAATCCGCATTGCCGGAGTTCTGCCCGGCAATGCGGATTTTCTTTCGCGGAAGAACAGGTAGACAGAGAGACATGACCTTGCATATTTCGCCTTTCCGCCGGGGAGAGCTGGGGAGAGTTGGGGAGCCGCAATCGTTTCCGGGCCCCTGCTCAGAAGAAAAGTCAGGGGACTTCCTGTACAAGCTTGCGCATTTTGCGGTAGGCGGAGGGGGACATGCCGATATGCTTGCGGAATGTTCGGTTGAACTGCGAGAAGCTGAAGAATCCGCAGCTGCTTGCCGCCTCCGCAATGGGCGTTTCCGTGTTGACAAGCAGCGCCTGCACGTTCCGGATCCGGGTCATCTGGATGTAATCGGTCAGGGTGAAGCCGGTTACCGACTTGAACTGGCGGGAGAGGTAGAAGCTGCTGATAAAAAACTTCTGGGCCAGAAAATCCAGCGTCAGCTCTTCGGCGTAGTGATTGTGAATATAGTTTGCCACAGAGTAAATTTTGTCCTCAATATCCGGGACGTCCGGGCGGTTGGCGTAAATATTCTTGTCCTGATTCAGGTACAGCGCGGTCAGAAACTCAATAAACTTCCCGTGTATGTTCAGGTTCCGCATGGGATCTTTTCGGTCCGCCATCAGGAAAATTTCATTGAGACTCCGGAAAATGACCTGCTGAACTTCCGGCTCAAATCGAAAAACAGGGGGCCCTCCCTGAAAAATGGACAGCAGCTGCCGGTATTCGTCGCTCAGGCCCGCAGGATGCTCGGGAAGATGAAACTGGATTGCAATCCGACGGCAGGACTCTCCGGCGGGATACTGAACCTTGTGCAGTACGTTGGGCGGGATCACAAAAATATCCAGCGCCTGCAGAAGAAACGGCTTTCCTTCCCAGAAATGTGTGGAAGTCGGGCAGAGCATAATGCAGATCTCATAGAATGGATGAAAATGCTGGAACTGCGTGTTCGTGTCCGCGTCCCGGGAATCATAGTCGAAAAAATAGAAGAGCGAATCGGTTTCCCGGTTTACCCGAATGAAGTTCCTGTCCTGGTAGAGTACCATGTTCTGGATCAGCATTACGAATCCCCCTTTGTGCGGGAACGTGGCTTTCCGGCAGAACGCCGGTCCGTGCAGCCGTGTTTCCTTTGACTGTTTCAGTGTAACATAAATCCATCCGTCATGCAAGACAATATTGCATATTCTTTTAAAAAGGAACAGGATTTTGTTTACTATCACAAAATTTAGAGGATTCGCTTATGCAGAGTGCGCAAAACATAAAATGCAAGGTTGCGATTGGCACAAAATATGCAATATTATAAAGCGAAAAGGACAGCGTGCATTCGTGGAAATTCCCGCCCGACGGGAGCCGGAAGCCGACTCTGTCTGGCGGAAACGTCAAAGGCATATTCCCGGCGGAAAACCCATTGACTTTTGCCGGAAAACAGTGGATAATGCAGGAAGAAACAGACGGAGAAAGTCGAAATTCAGAAGCGACGGTGACGCGGGGCCTGTTATACCGAAATGCTTCCGGATCACGTTTCTGTTCGTGCCGGTCTACAGGGCCGGTACGAAGGGACGGACACGGGAACACCGGATCAGCGGCAATTCCGGCACGCGTTTGTGAATACCGGGGGGGGAGAGAAGCATGTACTGGATCGGAATCGATTTGGGCGGTACCAATATGGTTGCGGGATTGGTAAACGCAGAGCGGAAAATCATCGACCGGGTGGATGTAAAAACCCGGGCGCCCAGACCGGTGGAGTCGCTGGTCCGTGACATGGGCGAGATGGTCCGGAGTCTGCTGAACCGGAACGGCCTGCGCCGGGGAGACATCCGGGCACTGGGCGTAGGGGTCCCCTGCATTGCCGATCAGGAAAACGGGCACATGGAGGACGGCAACAATCTTGGCTACACGGACGTTCCCTTCGTCTCTCTGCTGGAGGCGGAGACGGGACTCCCGGTTTTTTTCGGCAACGATGCCAAGGCTGCCGCCTGGGGAGAGTATCTGGGCGGAAACTATACGGAGGACTCCATGCTCATGGTGACTCTGGGGACCGGAATTGGCGGCGGCATCATTCTGGACCGGAAGATCTGGGGCGGTTTTAACCACGCTGCCGGGGAGATTGGCCACATGACCCTGCAAATGAACGGACTGCCCTGCACCTGCGGACGCCGGGGCTGCTTTGAAGCCTACGGTTCCGCCAGTGCTCTGATCCGGCAGACCCGGGCTGCCATGGAGGAAAACCGGGACAGCCTTCTGTGGCTGCTGTGCGGGGGTGAGCTGCGGAATGTGGAGGCAAAAACCGTATTTGACGGTGCGGCGGCGGGGGACCCGCTGAGCAAGGCCCTGCTGGATACCTACACGACCTATCTTGCCGAGGGAATTTCGGGACTTATCAACATTTTGCAGCCCGCACTGGTCTGCATCGGCGGCGGTGTCAGTCGGGCGGGGGATGCCCTGCTGCTGCCCCTGCGGGAGAAAACACGGCGGCTGCTGCTTTCCCGCAGCGCCCCCCGGAACGCCGAGATCGTGCTTGCCCGTCTTGGCAACGACGCCGGAATTCTGGGTGCCGCCCTGCTGGGAGAAAAGGGCTGAACTTCGTGCCTTCACAATGCGGCGCCTGTCAACCGGGAAATTCCTGTACGGTTTGGAATGGCACGGACAGAATTTTGCCAATACCATTTGAATTCACAGCGTGAATCGGGGAAAGAGAGAAAAATCATGCGCTTTTATGAAAATTTGAGTACGATTCAGGAGAACCGCCAGGCCCCGCGGGCTTACTACATTCCGGAAAATCCCGGCGCCTGCACTTCTCTGAACGGGGAGTGGGAGTTCCGGTTCTTTGCCCGGGACTATGACGAGACGCCCCGGCAGATTGGGACCATCGATGTTCCTTCCTGCTGGCAGAGCCGGGGCTATGAAGCCCCCGGCTACACCAATATGGTCTACCCCTATCCGGTGGACCCGCCCTATGTACCGAACGACAACCCCATGGGGGTCTACACCCGCCGCTTTTCGGTGACGGATTCCGACCGGCGGCACTATCTGGTGTTTGAGGGGGTGGCGTCCTGTCTGGAGCTGTTTGTCAATGACTGCCGGGTGGGTTACTCTCAGGGCAGCCATTTGCAGGCGGAATTTGACATTTCGGATTTTGTCCATACCGGGGAAAATACCGTTACCGCAAAGGTGCGCAAGTGGTGCAGCGGCAGCTATCTGGAGGATCAGGACTTTTTCCGGTTCAGCGGAATTTTCCGGGACGTGTATCTGTTGTCCCGTCCCCGGAACCATATCCGCGACGTGGACATTCACGCTGCCGGAAACCGGATCGACGTTGCCATGGAGGGCAGGGCGGAGGTATCCCTGTACGACCCGGACGGAAATCTGCTGGAAACGAAGCACGGAGAAAATAACCTTTCCTTCCATGTGGAGTCGCCGGTGCTCTGGAACGCGGAGCAGCCCCGGCTCTATACCCTCCTGTTCCGGGATCGGGACGAGGTGATCCGGCAGAAGGTGGGCTTTGTGACCTATGGCATCAATGACCGGCTTGCTTTCACGGTGAACGGGGTGGAGGTCAAGCTCAAGGGCGTGAATCATCACGACACCCATCCGGAAAACGGTTATACCATGACGGAGGCCGACCTGCTGCGGGATCTGCGGCAGATGAAGAAGCTGAACATCAACTGCGTCCGTACCTCCCACTATCCGCCCCATCCCCGGTTCCTTTCCCTCTGTGATGAGCTGGGCTTCTATGTGGTGCTGGAAACGGATATTGAGTGCCACGGCTTTACCACCCGCTATGCTCCCGGCCCGGGCTATGACACGGAAGGAAACCCGGACTGGATCGGGAACCAGCCCCAGTGGCGGGAAAGCTATCTGGAGCGGATTCGCCGCGCCTACCACCGGGACAAAAACCATGCCTGCATTTTCTGCTGGTCCACCGGCAACGAAAGCGGCTGGTGCGAAAACAACCGGGAAATGGTGGGCTGGCTCCACGATACGGATTCCCGCCGTCTGGTGCATGCCGAGGACGCCACCCGCAACGGAGACGGTACGGAGAAACCGGGCCGCCTGTGGCCGGATCTCCATTCCAAGATGTATCCGTCCTTTGAATTTGTGGAGCGGTACATTGGAAACCCTGATGTCCGGCAGCCCTTTTTCTTCTGTGAGTACAGCCACGCCATGGGCAACGGTTCCGGAGATGTGGGGGACTACTGGCGTCTGGTGGAAAGCTCTCCCAAGCTGATCGGCGGCTGTATCTGGGAGTGGGCAGACCACACGGTGCTGCGGGACGGCGTGCCCCGGTATGGCGGCGACTTTGGGGAACTGACCTCCGACGGAAATTTCTGTGCCGACGGTCTTGTGACCCACGACCGGAAATTCAAGGCAGGCTCCCTGAACGCCAAATATGTGTATCAGAACGTGCACTTCCGCTATGTGGATGCAGGGGTGGAGGTCACGAACCGCTTTGCCTTTACCAATCTGGAAAACTACCGGATCACGGTGGCGGTCACCGTGGACGGAAAGACGCTGGATTCCGGGGATTTCTGTCTGAACCTTGCCCCCGGGTGCAGCACGGTGCTGCCCATCCGGCTGCCGGAAAGCTGTAGCTTCGGTGCTTTCGCCCTGTGCCGCGCCTTTGACGGTGGGGAGCAGATCGCTCTGGCAGAGCTGCCCCTGCCGGTGCCTGCCGCGCCGGGAGCGGAACCGGATAAGTCCGGTACCTCCGTTACGGAGGACGCCCACAATTTCCGGCTCCATACGGGCAGCCGGGTCTATACCGTTTCCAGAGATACCGGGAAGCTGGTCTCCATCCGGGAGGGAGACCGGGAGCTTCTTGCCGCACCCATGGAGCTGACCGCCTGGCGGGCGCCCATTGACAATGAGCGGAATGTATTTGACAGGTGGATACACACGGCGGATGCCTGGAAGGGAGAAAATCTGGACAGAGCCTTCCAGAATGTACGCTCCGTGACATCGGAAGACGGTGCCGTCCGGGTGGAGGCTGCCGCGGCAGGCGTGGGGCGGATGACTTTCTTCCGGTATACGCTGACCCTGACCCCTCTTGCCGGTGGCAGGCTCCATGTGGCGCTTCACGGAAAAATCCGGGAGAACTGCGTGTGGCTCCAGCGCTTGGGCATGGAGTTCACGCTGCCGGAGGAAAACAGTGTCTTCCGGTACTACGGCATGGGCCCGGAGGAAAACTATCGGGACATGCGTGCCCATGTCTCCACGGGTATTTACGAAAGCACGGCGGAAAAGGAATACTTCCCCTATGTCATGCCCCAGGAGCACGGCAATCACACGGGCTGCCGTTGGCTGGAGCTGGAGGGCGGCCTCCGGTTCCGGGCAGACGATACCTTTGAAATCAACGTGTCCCGGTATACTGCCCGGGATCTGAAGGATGCCCGGCACTGGGACGAGCTGCATCCGGACGGGTTTACCCATGTGCGTGTGGACTATAAAAATTCCGGCATTGGCTCCAACTCCTGCGGCCCGGAGCTGCGGGAGAAGTACCGCCTGGCAGAAAAGAACATTGACTTCGGCTTTACCATCGGCTAAAATTGGAGCAGAAAAGCATACAGGGCAGTGCGGTGCACGACCTTATTTGGAAAGGAAATGTTCTTTGATGACCTTTGTGACCCATTCTCCTGCCGAGACGGAACGCCTTGGGGAGAAGCTGGCGGAAAAGCTGACGCCCGGCGCGGTGCTGGCTTATCGGGGGGAACTGGGGGCGGGGAAAACCGCCTTTACCCGTGGCCTTGCCCGGGGGCTGGGCTATACCGACCCGGTGACCAGTCCCACCTATACCATTGTCAATGAATACCTGGGGGGCAGACTTCCCCTGTTCCATTTTGACATGTACCGCCTGAGCAGCGCCGAGGACCTTTGGGACATCGGCTGGGAGGATTATCTGGATCGGGGCGGTGTGTGTGCCGTGGAGTGGAGCGAGAATGTGGCGGAAGCGCTGCCGGATGCCATAACCATAACCATCCGGAAGGTGGATGACACCACCCGGCAGATCACCGTGGAAGGAGCGGACTATGAAGATCTTAGCCTTTGAGACCTCTGCCAAGGCGGCATCCGCTGCCCTGCTGGCGGACGGAATCCTGCTGGGGGAGAGCTACCAGAATACGGGACTGACCCACAGCCAGACCCTGCTGTCCATGGCGGAAAGCCTGATGGAAAGCTGTGGGGTAAAGCCCGCTGACGTGGAAGCCGTGGGCGTAGCGGCGGGGCCCGGCTCTTTTACAGGAGTCCGGATCGGCGTTGCCGCAGCCAAGGGCTTTGCCTGGGGGCGGGAGCTTCCCTGCGTGGGCGTCAGCACCCTCGCCGCCATGGCGGTGGGGTTCGGCGCCTGGGACGGCTATGTCTGCCCGGTGATGGATGCCCGGCGCAGTCAGGTTTATAACGCTCTGTTCCGGGTCGATTGTGGAAAATACACAAGAGTGCGGGAAGATCGTGCCATTTCTCTCCGGGATTTGGGCGAGGATGTAAAAAATCTGGACAAACCGATTTTTCTGGTTGGAGATGGCAGCGTTTTGTGCTATAATACACTGTTGGAAACCGTGCCCGGTCTGGTCCTGCCGCCGGAGCACCGCCGTTACCAGCGCGCCTCCGGCGTGGCGCTGGAAGCGGCGCGGATTCTGGAAACCGGTGAGCGTCCTTCCGGGGCGGAGCTGGTTCCCAATTATCTGCGCCTGAGTCAGGCCGAGCGGGAACGGCTGGAACGGGAACAGAAGTAGATCCGTATATCACCCGAGAGGGACAACAATAGAAAAGGAGTCTATCACTATGGCAGAAGTACATGTTTTGGAGCATCCGCTGATCCAGCACAAGTTGGCAATCCTGCGGAATAAGGACACCAGCGTTAAGGAATTCCGGGAACTGGTCGGCGAGATCGCGGGACTGATGTGCTATGAGGCTACCCGGAAGCTGCCCACCGAAGAGGTGGAAGTGGAGACTCCTGTGGGACTTGCCAAGTGCCATGTGCTGGCGGGCAAGAAGCTGGCCATCGTTCCCGTTCTGCGGGCGGGCCTCGGCATGGTGGACAACATAGTGGACCTGATCCCCTCCGCAAAGATCGGCCATATCGGCCTGTACCGGGATCCCGAGACCCACAAGCCTGTGGAATATTACTGCAAGCTGCCCGAGGATGTGGCAAACCGTCAGGTTTTCGTGGTGGATCCCATGCTGGCCACCGGCGGCAGCGCAGTTGCAGCCATTGACTTCCTGAAGGAGCACGGCTGCAAGAACATCATCATGATGAATATTATTGCCGCTCCCGAAGGCGTGAAGGCGGTTCAGGAGGCGCACCCCGATGTGGAGCTATATCTGGCGGCAATGGACGAGCGGCTCAATGAGCACGCCTACATTGTTCCCGGACTGGGCGATGCCGGCGACCGGATCTTCGGTACCAAGTAAAAAACAGGGATTTCTCCGCACGCCGGAATACGGTGTGCGGAGATTTTTTGCGGAAAATGCGGCGAACTCCACAAGGCTCCTCCGATGCCCCGGCCCGCTTTGCGGATATTTCAGGATGTCCCGAAGGGACTCCAAAACGATCCACGTTCCGCAGCCAATTTGTACCGGTGCAAAATTCCTCCCCGCGGGCCATTGAATCCGGGAAGATTTTCTGGTATGATGTAGAAAACAGGAAAAACAAGTCAGGTGAGAACATGAGCAACAAATGTGATCCCATTGCGGTGTTTGATTCCGGAGTGGGGGGGATCAGCGTTCTGCGGTACCTGATCCGGCAGATGCCGGGGGAACGTTTCTGGTACTACGGTGATTCGGCTAACGCGCCCTATGGCACCCGCTCCCGGGAGGCGGTGCGGGCGCTGACCTTTGCGGCACTTCGCCCGATGCTGGAGCGGGGGGTAAAGGCGGTCGTCGTTGCCTGCAATACGGCAACCTCCGCGGCCATTACCGCCCTTCGGGAGGCTTACCCCGATACCATTATCATCGGCATTGAGCCTGCCCTGAAGCTGGCGGCGGATCATTTTCCCGGCGGAAATATCGGCGTCATGGCAACGCCCATGACCTTGCGGGAGGAGAAGTTTTCCGAGCTCCTGCACCGCTGCGGAGAGCATGCTCATGTGACATTGCTGCCGGCTCCCGAAATCGTAGAGCTGGTGGAGGCAGGAAAGGGAGATTCTCCGGAAATGGATATCCTGCTGCAAAAGCTGCTGGGATCCTACCGGGGAAAGCTGGACGCAGTGGTCCTGGGCTGCACCCATTACCCCTTCGCTTCGGCTGCCATCTCCCGGGTGCTGGGGGCCCGTACCGTCCTTCTGGACGGCGGCGAGGGCACTGCCCGGGAAACGGAGCGGCGTCTGGCGGCGGCGAACCTTCTGGAACACGGAGAAGGTTCCCTTCTGGTGGAGAACAGCCGGAAGGATCGGAAAATCATCGATCTGTGCTACAGTTTGCTTGGAATGAAGGAGTGAAGTACCATGGAAGACAACATTCTGGTCATCGGTATCGCCGGCGGAACCGGCAGCGGGAAAACGACCCTGATGAAGAATCTGATTTCCCGGTTCGAGGACGATGTGACGGTCATCAGCCACGATAATTATTACAAGCGCCACGACGATATTCCCTATGAGGAACGCTGCAAGCTGAATTACGATGAACCGGCGGCGTTTGATACCAGCCTCATGGTTTACCATCTGGACCAGCTGCGCCATGGGCATGCCATCGAGTGCCCGGTGTATGACTTTACCGTCCATAACCGTTCGGAGGAGACCATCCACATTGTCCCCCGGCAGGTAATCATTGTGGAGGGGATCCTGATTTTTGAGAACGAGGATCTGCGCAACCTGATGGACATCCGGATCTTTGTGGATACGGATGCGGATATCCGCCTGTGCCGCCGGATCAAGCGGGACGTGAATAAGCGGGGCAGGACCCTCGAAAGCGTGCTGGAGCAGTACCAGCAGACCGTCAAGCCCATGCATGAGCAGTACGTGGAGCCCAGCAAGAAGTTTGCCCACATTGTGGTTCCGGAGGGCGGCAAGAATCTGGTGGCGCTGGATATGATCGTGGGCAGAATTCAGCGGCACCTGAAGGAGTCGGAAACGGATGAAGTATGAGAGCCTGATTCTGGATATTGACGGGACTCTGTGGGACTCCCGTGCGCTGGTGGCGGAGGGTTATAACCTCCAGCTGCGGGCGGAGGGACTGGAGCTGTTCTGCGTCAGCGCCGAACAGCTGAAGCCCCTTTTTGGCAAGGTCATGACGGAAATTGCCGACAGCATCTTTGCACAGGTGCCGCCGGAGCAGCGCTATCCCCTGATGGAGCGCTGTATGGCCCGGGAAAATCGGTACCTTCACGAAAACCCCTGCCGGATTGGCTACCCCGGGGTGCGGGAAACACTGGAGGCTCTGAGCCGGAATCACCGGCTATTTATCGTCAGCAACAGTCAGCAGGGCTACCCGGAGCTGTGCATGGAAAAGCTGGGCTTGCAGGACCTGATCCGGGCGCATCTGTGCTTCGGGGATACAGGAACGGACAAGGGCACCACCATCCGGATCCTGATGGAGCGGCAGGGCATTGACTCCGCCGCCTACATCGGCGATACCGAGGGAGACCGGGAAGCCGCCCGGAAAGCCGGGATCGACTTCCTCTGGGCGGCTTACGGCTTCGGCACGGTGGCGGATTTTGCGGAGAAACTGAACGCCCCGGCGGATCTGCTGCGGCTTGAAAGGGAGGGACGGCTGTGAGTATTGCGATGGATGCCCGGTGCTACGAGTGCTCTCTGCGCCGGAATCTGGAAACCGCCCGGAAACTGGGCAGCGAGGAAGAGGCGACCCGCTTTGCCCGGGCGCTGATGGAGTTGATGCTGAAGCTGCCGGAGGGCGCGCCGTCTCCCTGCCTGGGACCGGGGGTGGCGGATCTGTTTCATGAGATTTACGGACTGCCGCTGGACCGCTTCCGGGCGGAAAAGGAGCAGTCCAACCGGTTCGTGTTGGAGCGGCTGGAAGAGATCCGCACCCGGGCAGAGCGGGCGGCAGACCCGGTTTTGGCGGGGCTGCAATTTTCCATTCTTGGAAATTATCTGGATTTTTCCGCTTTGCAGGGACAGGTGGATTTTGAAAAGCTGGACGAAATGCTGGACTCCGCGCTGGAAATGAAGCTGGATACGGCGGTCTATTCCGGTTTTCTGGGAGAGCTGGAAGGAAGAAAGAAGCTGCTGTATGTGACGGATAACGCCGGAGAGATCGGCTTTGACCGGGTTTTTGCGGAGATTCTGCAAAAGGCGTATCCGGAGCTTTCCATTACCTTCTGCGTCCGGGGCGACGTGATTCTGAACGATGCGACCCGGGAAGATGCTGCCGCGGTGGGAATCCCCTTCCCGGTGATCGACAACGGGAACCGGGTGGGCGGAACCATGCTGGACCGGCTGAGTGAAGAAGCCCGGGAAGCCATGGCGTCGGCGGACGTGATCCTTGCCAAGGGCATGGGCAACGTGGAGACCATGCTGGGCTGCGGCCTGAATGTATACTATGCGTTTCTTGTCAAGTGTCCCCGTTTTGTGGCTATTTTTGACAAGCCCATGCTGACTCCCATGCTGGTCCATGAGACCGCACGCTGAAAAGGAGCGAGGAACTATGGAATATCGGATCGAGCATGACTCCATGGGGCCGGTTCAGGTCCCGGCGGACAAATACTGGGGCGCTCAGACTCAGCGAAGCCATGAGAATTTTCCCATTGGTGTGGGACTTGAAACCATGCCGGTGGAGATCATCCGCGCTTTTGCCATCCTGAAAAAGGCGGCGGCAATGGCGAACCATACGCTGCGCCCGGAGAAAATGACGGATGAAAAGCAGGATGTGATCTGCCGGGTCTGCGACGAAATTCTGGAAGGAAAGCTGGATGCCCATTTCCCGCTGGTAGTGTGGCAGACCGGTTCCGGAACCCAGTCCAATATGAATGCCAACGAGGTCATTGCCAACCGGGGCAACGCGTTGGCGGGGAAAAAGCTCCTGCACCCCAATGATGACATCAACATGTCTCAGTCCTCCAACGATACCTTCCCCACCGCCATGCACATCGCGGCTGCAATGGCGCTGGAAAACCGGGTGCTCCCTGCCGTGAACCGGCTGATTGAGACCATGCTTCGGCTGGAAAAAGAGAATGCCGGGATCGTCAAGTCCGGGCGGACCCATTTGCAGGATGCGACCCCCATCGGATTTTCTCAGGAAATTTCCGGCTGGCGCACCAGTCTGGAGCGCAGCCGGGACCTGATTGCCCTGTCCCTGCCTCCGCTGCGGGAGCTGGCACTGGGCGGAACCGCCGTGGGAACGGGACTGAATGCACCCCGGGGCTTTGACGCATTGGCAGCGGAGAACATTTCCGCCATTACGGGAAAATTCTTTACCGCTGCTCCCAACAAGTTCCATGCTCTGACCTCCAAAGATGAGCTGGTGTTTGCCCACGGCGCACTGAAAGCGCTGGCGGCAGACCTGATGAAAATTGCCAATGATATCCGCTGGCTGGCGTCCGGCCCCCGGGACGGACTGGGTGAAATCTTCATTCCGGAAAACGAACCCGGTTCTTCCATCATGCCCGGAAAGGTCAATCCGACCCAGTGCGAGGCGGTGACCATGGTGGCCGTACAGGTCATGGGCAATGACACGGCGGTGGGTATTGCCGCGTCTCAGGGAAATTTTGAGCTGAATGTGTTCATGCCTGTACTTGCCTACAATTTCCTGCAATCCGTCCGGCTTCTGGCGGAAGCCATGGATTCCTTTGACCGGAACTGTGTCAGCGGTATCCGGGCCAACCGGGAGAAAATGGACCGGAACCTGCGGGAGTCCTTGATGCTTGTCACGGCGCTGAATCCTTATATCGGCTACGAAAACGGTGCGAAAACCGCAAAGCTTGCCTATCGGGAGAATATCTCTCTCCGGGAAGCCTGCCTCCGGCTGGGATTTCTGACCGCCGAGGAATTTGACCGGGTGTTTCACCCGGAACAGATGATCTGACAAGAATTGATTTGAACAGGGGCGGATATTCCGAAAATTGCGGTATAAGAAAATTCATGTGGTATCTGGCTGCATCAAATGGCTTTTCTGAATCGCGGATCAGAAAACAGAAATTCATCAGACCGTCCGACTTTTGAATGCGCAGGAGCGGGAAGAATATCCCCCACAGCCCTTCCGGTGGCTTTATAAAAGTTTTCAATCAGGAATATGGAGACCGTAAAATATGGAAGGCAGAGCGATATATTATCAGGATTTGGACGAGTTTCTCTTTACGGAAACAGAATCCGAAAAATGGCATCTCGAACATCCGGGTGAATTATCCAGACGTTACAGGACCATGCAGACAAGACTTGAGAACAGCGAAAAGGTCTACCTGTTTGATCTGCATACAGAAATTACACCAGATGGAATCGCGCTTTTCCGGGACTCGCGCTATACGAACCTGCCACTGCATGTTCACACATACATGGAAGTCAATTATGTTTACTCCGGAAGTACAAATTATTATATTGAAGGAAAGAAAATCAGCCTTTCGCAGGGAGATTTGATTCTGGTTGAACCGGATGTAATGCACGGCTCAGACTATCGGGGAAAAACGGATATTGTACTGAACATTGTTTTTGTGGAGCGGTTCTTTTCCACGGTGACCAATCTGCATCAGGCAGGGCGGTACCCATTATATGATTTTATTGTAGATAATCTGAATAGAACCCGAAAGAGAAAACACTACCTCGTTTTTCGAAAGGATCCCGAAACTCCTGAAGTTGAAATGACGCTTCAGTCAATCGCACGTCTGGTTCTTGTGAAGAACAGAGCAAATCACACGTTTCTTCTGGACGGATATATTCGCCTGTTTTTTCTGCATCTTCTGAATGCGGTCTGCAACGATGAGGAATCGGAATATGCCACAGAAAACGATGTGATTACTGCCGAAATCCTTCAAAGAATTTCGGCAGACCCTGCAAACGTGACCTTAAAGGAAATTGCTCAGAAGCAGGGGTATAACTACAATTATCTTTCCAATTTGATTAAAGAGAATACTGGGCGCTCTTTTTCAGAATTGAAAAAGAGCGCCCAGTACGGAAATGTCTGTGAGCTGCTGATAAAAACGGATTATCCTGTTGAGGAAATTGCCCGCATGTGCGGATTCGGAAACCTTTCCTACTTTTACAAAAACTTTGTGCTTCGGTACGGTGTAAGTCCAAACCATTTTCGAAAGAAAAATCTGTAATTTTGACAGTACTGAGTTGCCTAGTGATATTGCATACAATAGATGGTCATTCTATACTATTTTTGTGGATGGCCATCTGTTTTTTTGTAAGGGAGGACGAAAGATGTATTTTCCAAAAGACTTTCTATGGGGCGGTGCAATTGCATGCTCACAGGCAGACGGCGGATTTAATGAGGGCGGAAAGGGACTGGATACACAGGACTGCCGATATTTTGATCCGCAATGGGATTTCAATACAATCTACAATGTGAATGCCTATGTTTCGGACATTACCCGTGCACAGTTGGATACAGCAAAAGGTACGGATGATAAGATTCACTACCCGCTCAGAAGAGGCATTGAATTTTATCATCATTATAAGGAAGATATTGCACTTTTCCACGAACTTGGATTAAAAGTTTTCAGAATGTCCGCCTGCTGGTCCAGAATCTTTCCGATGGGGGATGAAGCAGAACCGAATCAGGAGGGGCTGCAATATTATCGGGACGTTTTTGCAGAACTGAAGCGGAAAAATATCAAAATTTTCCTGACGCTGTGCCATTATGATATGCCTGTGCATCTCGTTGAAAAATACGGCGGTTGGAAAAACCGAAAGATGATCGATTTTTATGTAAAGTATGCCACGGTCATGTATGAGAACTTTAAGGATGATGTGGATTACTGGCTTCCATTTAATGAGATCAATGCGGCAAGGTTTGCACACTGGGACGGAATTGGTGTTGTTGCAGAGGAAGAAGAAAATCTGGAGCAGACCATTTTTCAGTGCCTGCATCATCAGTTTGTTGCAAATGCACTGGCCGTCAAAGCAGGACATGAGATTACAAGGAAAAACAATATCGGGTGTATGGTGGCGGCGTTTACAATCTACGCCGGAACCTGCAATCCGGACGATGTTGTGCAGGAGATCAACGATCTGAGAAACTCCAACTGGTTTTACACGGATATAATGGCCAGAGGACATTATCCGAACTATGCATACAGGTTGTTCAAGAAGTTAGGAATTCATGTGAAAATTACGGAGACTGACAAAAAAATATTACAGGAAAATACCGTCGACTTTGTTTCGTTCTCCTATTATGCATCCATGATTGCAAGCGTGAATGAAGATTATGAGGTAACAACCGGTAATATGGCAGGATCCGTCTATGTCAATCCCTATCTAAAGAAGAGTGACTTCGGGTGGACGATTGATCCGGAAGGCTTGCGGACCTGTATGAATCGATTTTATGACCGTTATGAAAAACCCATTTTTATTGCAGAGAACGGACTTGGCGCGTTTGACAAGTTTGAAGATGGAACGGTTCATGACGATTACCGCATCGAATATCTGAAGGCCCATTTCAGAGCAATTTCGGAAGCAATTGACGACGGCGTTGAATGCCTTGGGTATACCATGTGGGGAATTATTGATCTTGTTTCCTGCGGGCCGCTCACTATGGATAAGCGGTATGGTGTGATCTATGTGGACTATGACAATGAAGGACATGGTACAGGAAGGCGCTTTAAAAAGGATTCGTTTGCATGGTACAAACACTTTATAGAAACAAATGGGAGTGAATTATAATGGCGGATTATAAAAAGCTGGCGGCGGAAGTCATTGAAAACCTTGGTGGAAAAGAAAATATCAGCTATCTATCACATTGTATTACACGGCTTCGCTTTATTGTGAAGGATGCTTCCAAAATCAATGTGAAGGCAATTGAAAATATTGATGGCGTTATGGGCTATGCCACAGCGGGAGAACAGAAGCAGGTCATTATCGGTGCCGGTGTCAATTCCGCTTTCCACGCAGTAAAGGAAATCATCGGAGACAGTACAGAAGTGGACAGTGAGCAGATCAAAGAAAATCTGGATGCAAAGAAGCCGGGGGTCGTCAATACCGTGATTGAGGTTCTGTCTTCCATTATCGCACCGATTGTTCCTGCCTTCTGCGCCGGCGGCATGATCAAGGTCTTGCTGCTCCTGCTGTCTACACTGGGACTTTGCACCGGAGAAGAGGGAGCCTGTATCTTGCTTGGCTATGCCGCGGATGCTATTTTTTACTTCCTGCCCATTGCAATTGCAGTAACCTCCGCCAGACGATTCAAAACAGATGTGGGGTTGGCAATCATTGTTGGTGCGTCTTTACTGTACCCCGACTTTGCTGCCTTGGTTAACGGCGGTGAGGCGCTGACTTTCCTGCATATCCCTGTCCCTATGTATAGCTATTCGGCGTCGATCTTCCCGGCATTGCTGGGAGTTCTGTTTCTGAGTTACGTATATCGCTTTTTTGACCGCATGATCAAAATTGGCACTTTGAAAGCGATTCTGGTACCTATGCTCTCAATTCTGGTTGCGGTTCCGGTGACGTTCCTGGCGATTGCACCTTTGGCAACCTGGCTGGCTAACGGTCTGGCAGTCATCTTCCAGTTCCTCTTTGATACCGTTGGACCCGTTGCCGGTTTGATAATTGGCGCGTTGATGCCGGTTATGACTTTGACAGGGCTTCATCAGTCCTTGACACCGTTGGAACTTACAGAGATCACGGCATTCGGATATTCCCGTGTGCTCGCAATTGAGTTCTTCCACAATGTAGCGGAAGCCGGATCTGCGCTGGGAACCGCCGTTTTCCATAAGGACAAAAAAATGAAAGCCGTCGCCGCGCAGACCGGTGTTACTGCACTGATTGGCGTATCTGAGCCCGCGCTTTACAGTGTTATGGTAAAGGAAAAATCTTCCATGCTTGCAGCTTGCGCAGGAAATGGGATCGGTGCATTCTTAGGGGTGCTGCTTTCTGTGAAAGGTTATGCATTTGTTTGGCCGAATATTTTCTCTATTCCCTCGTTTCTGGGACCGAATCTCGTCCATGACCTGATTTGCCTGCTCGTTTGCTATGCAATTACGTTTGCAAGTGCATTCCTCCTTGTTCCGGTTTTTCGTAAAATTGTAAAATAAAGAAGATTCTGAGTTAATTGAAAACAGTGCGGTATCCGGCAGATCCTTGTACGTGAACACGGTTTCAGATGCAAGGTATACTTCCTATTTCTGATACTGGAAGAGACAAGAAAAGATTCAGAGCTGCAGACGATGTGTTTTGAAATGCTCAGGTGATTTTTGCGGGAAAGAGAGTAGATCATCCGATTGCGCAAAGCAGCCACATTTGTTGGCGTGGTTGCTTTGCGCTTCCCGCGAAATTTTTCTTGACATTTTGGAAATCTGTGTTACAATACTTTCTGTCCTGATATGGAGGCTTAGCTCAGCTGGTTAGAGCGCATGCTTCACACGCATGAGGTCACAGGTTCGAGTCCCGTAGTCTCCACCAAAAAATCCCCTGAAACCGGATGGCTTCGGGGGATTTTGCTATGTTTTGCTAACTTCTTTGTTCTGCCTTTTGGAGATCGCTTTCGGGTGCCTGTAAAACGGCTGTGACCGGAAATTTGCCGAATTCCGTCAGCATGTCCGGAGTATCAAGGTGAGTATGGACAGAAACGGTGATATTACAGTCAGTATGTTTCCCAATTTCGGCAGGATTCCCGGTCCCGCTTTTCCGTATGCATGCGCAGCAGGCTGAGTCCTGCTGCGCAAATTGTTTTTCTGAGAAAAAGATGAAACGGGGTCTGAAAAAACATGGAACCGGCAGTTCCACAAAGCACTGTTTTCATAAAAGGAAATCCCGGCAGGTGTTTGAAGCCTGCCGGGATCGGGTGTTGAAAAAAGCCTTGCAGAGTTTGCTGCGCACGGGGGGCAGCCTTCCTTGACGGTTTGTTCAGTCTGCGAACAGCGGGGTGGAGAGATAACGGTCGCCGGTATCCGGAAGCAGGGCAACGATCGTCTTACCTCTGTTTTCCGGGCGCTTTGCCAGTTGGATGGCTGCCCATACGGCGGCGCCGGAGGAAATGCCCACCAGTACGCCCTCTTTCCTGCCAATCAGCCGACCGGCAGCAAAGGCATCCTCGTTTTCTACGGGGATAATCTCATCGTAAACTTTGGTGTCCAGCACGTCGGGAACAAAGCCTGCGCCGATGCCCTGAATTTTGTGGCTGCCGGCCACGCCCTTGCTCAGTACCGGAGAAGCCGCAGGCTCCACGGCCACCACTTTCACGTTGGAATTCTGATCCTTCAGGTATTCACCGACGCCGGTGATGGTACCGCCGGTGCCGACACCGGCCACGAAGATGTCAACCTTGCCGTCGGTGTCCTCCCAGATTTCGGGGCCGGTGGTGGCTCTGTGAATGGCCGGGTTGGCCGGGTTCACAAACTGACCGGGGATGAAGCTGCCCGGAATTTCCTTTGCCAGCGCGTCTGCTCTGGCAATTGCGCCCTTCATACCCTTGGCACCCTCAGTGAGCACCAACTCCGCGCCATAGGCTTTCATCAGCTGGCGGCGTTCCACGCTCATGGTTTCGGGCATGACGATGATGATGCGGTAGCCCCGGGCAGCCGCCACGGAAGCCAGACCAATGCCGGTATTGCCGGAGGTGGGTTCGATAATCACGGAACCGGGCTTCAGCAGCCCTCTCTGCTCCGCATCGTCGATCATGGCTTTGGCGATACGATCCTTTACACTGCCGGCAGGATTGAAGTATTCCAGCTTACCCAGAATTCTGGCCTCCAGCCCCTCGGACTGTTCAATGTGCGTCAGCTCCAGCAGCGGGGTTTTGCCGATCAGCTGGTCTGCGGATGTATAGATCTTGCTCATCATAGATTCCTCCCAAGCGGTTATGATTTTATTCTTCTGCTTGCGTATCTGCTTACGGACAGCGGAAACATCGAAAACCTGAGTTCCATTGCATTGTATTAACAGACATTTCCAGTAGGTTTATACGAATTATAAAACCGCAGCATCTGTTTGTCAATAGCGCAGTATAAGTTTTTTGTTGATTTACCCACTTCCCTGCTGTATAATAGGATTAATTCTAAAGGGGGGGATGGAAATGCTGGTTTCAACCAAGGGGCGGTATGCGCTTCGGGTCATGATCGATCTGGCCGAGCATCAGGCGGACGGGTTCATTCCCCTGAAGGTTATTGCGGAGCGTCAGGAGATTTCTGAAAAATATCTGGAGAACATTATAAAGCTTCTGGTAAGGGCAAAGCTGCTGACCGGCGTAAGAGGGAAGGGTGGAGGATATCGGTTGGCAAAAGCGCCGGAACAGTACACGGTGGAAAGCATTCTCCGCATTACGGAGGATTCCATGGCTCCCGTTTCCTGCCTTGACGCCAACGCAGATGCCTGTTCCCGCTCCGCGGAATGCCGCACACTTCCCATGTGGCGGGGACTGGATAAGCTGATTACGGAATACTTTGAGAATATTACCCTTGCGGATCTGATGCACAATGATCCCGGCGGGTATGATTACGTGATTTGATCGATTTCTGAATGCAAAAATGACTGTCAGCGCTGCCGGAGTGCCAGATATCGGATTTTGTGTCCGCCGTCTGACACTCCGACGCCGTTTCTGGCGACCGGTTGGAAGCTCACAACAGGAAAAAACCTTGCTTTTTCTATTTTTTCCTTGTATAATAAACTGATTCATTGTAATTTCGAACGCAAGGGGTTTGGCTGTGTATTTAAAATCTTTGGAATTGCAGGGCTTTAAGTCCTTCCCGGATAAGACGCTGATCCGGTTCGGCGATGACATTACCGCCATTGTCGGTCCCAACGGCTCGGGAAAATCCAACATTTCCGACGCAATCCTCTGGGTCATGGGCGAGCAGAGCTCCAAGACTCTCCGGGGCGCGAAAATGGAGGACGTGATTTTCGGCGGTACCCAGAAGCGCTCCGCCGTCGGGTTTGCGGAGGCTACCCTGACGCTGGACAATTCGGACCGGGCACTGGCCTATGATGCCGACGAGGTCATGGTCACCCGCCGCTACTACCGCTCCGGTGACGGTGAGTATTACATCAATAAGCAGTCCGCCCGCCTTCGGGACATTAACGAGCTGTTTATGGACACGGGCCTCGGCAAGGAAGGCTACTCAAACATCGGGCAGGGACGAATTGACGAAATTCTGTCTCTGAAAAGCGGGGATCGCCGGGAAATTTTTGAGGAAGCGGCGGGTATTTCCAAGTACCGCCATCGGAAGGAAGAAACCGAGCGCCAGCTGGAACGGACGGAAGATAACCTGATGCGCATCGGGGACAAGGTCTCCGAGCTGGAACTGCAGGTGGAGCCGCTGCGGGAGCAGTCCGAGAAGGCAAAGCAGTTCCTTTCTCTGAAGGAAGAATTGCAGGGCGTGGAGGTCACCGTATGGCTGGATACGCTGGACAAGCTGTCCGCCGCGGCGAAAAAAGCGGAGGAGGACTATGCTTCCGCAGCCTTTGTTCTGCAGCAGGCCCATGACGATCTGGACGAAATGTACCGCCGGGCCGAGGAAATGGGAAACGCCCTCCGGGAAAAGGACGGGGAGCTGGAAACGGTTCGCCAGAATCTGTTCCTGCTGCAGGGCAACCATCAGCAGCTGGACGGCCAGATGGCGGTGCTCCGGGGCAATGTGGACAACAACAGCGCCAATATTGCAAGAATCCGGGAAGAAATTCAGGGGCAGGAGGACCGGTCCGGCGGCATTGAGAGCCAGATCGACCAGACCCGGCAGCGGATCGGAGAAATTGAGGCTCTGCTGAAGAAAAAGGATGCGGCACTGGACGCTCTGGCCCAAAAGCTTGCCGCCATGACCGCCAGCAGCGAGGGACTTACCCGGCAGTTTCTGGAACTGCGGGGCAGGGAAGGCTCTCTCGCCGCCAGCCTCGCGGGACGGGAAGCAGAGGTCAAGGGGCTGGAAACCGCCATGGCACAGACCGGGGAACGGATGCAGACTCTTTCGGAAGACCTGTCCTCCGGCGACGCCCGGCAGCAGGAGGCAAAGAATAATCTGGAGAATGCCCGGCTGGAGCTTCGGCGGGCACAGGAAAATGTAACCGCCGCCCAGAATACCATTTCTGGCTACACGCTGCGGCAGAACACCCGGAAAAAGCGCCAGCAGGAGGCGGAAGAGAAGCTTCGGGAGCTGAGCAGCCGCCTGAACAGCGTTTCTGCCCGGGCACGGGTGTACAGAACCATGGAGCGGGACTTTGAGAGCTATCAGAAGTCCGTGCGCCTTGTCATGCAGGAGGTGGGCCGGGGCGCTCTCCGGGGAATCCACGGGCCGGTATCCCGGCTCATCCGGACGGAGGACGACTATACCGTTGCCATTGAGATCGCCTTGGGGGCAGCCATGCAGCAGATCGTGGTTTCCTCGGAGTCCGACGGCAAGGCGGCAATCAACTATCTGAAACGCACCGGAGGCGGACGGGCAACCTTTCTGCCGCTTACGGGCATGCAGCCGAAGAATCTGCAGGAATCGGGACTGAACCAGTGCCGGGGCTTTGTGGACATCGCTTCCCATCTGGTCTCCTGTGAGGACAGGTACCGGGCGGTGGTGGAAAATCTGCTGGGCAGGACGGTGATCGTCCGGGATATGGACGCTGCCATTGCCATCTCCGGCAAATACCGCAGCCGGTTTAAGATCGTTACACTGGACGGACAGGTCATGAACCCCGGCGGTTCCATGACCGGCGGCTCGGTGAACCGGGAAGCGGGCATTCTGACCCGTTCCAATGAACTGGAACGGCTGACACAGGAGGAAAAGACCCTCCAGCAGGAGGTGCAGGCGGCGGAGGCCGAGGCGGCGGAAGCCAAACGGCTTGCCGACGAGGTCGCGTTTCAGCTGACGGCGGCTCAGGAAGAGCTGCGGCAGGCCCAGGATCAGGTTCTGCGGCTGGAGGGCACCCGGGCACAGCATGAGATCCTGCTGAACGCCGTGGAGGAGGCTCTGCTTTCGGCAAAGAAGGAATACGACAGCCTGACCGGGCGGAATCAGCTGGACAGGGAGCGTTTTGCGAAGGAGCAGGGGCTGATCCAGTCCGAGACCCGGGAGCTGGCGGAGGTGCGCGCGTCTCTGCTGAAGCTGGAGGGAAGCCAGACGGAAGCTTCTCAGAAGGCAAACGCCATTACGGAGGAGGTCACTGCCCGGAAAACGGAACGGGCGGCGCTGGAGGCCGAGCAGTCCACCGCGAAAGCCCATCTGGACGATCTGGCCGGTCTGCAACGGGCCATGGAGGGCGACCGGGAAAAGAAGCTTGCCCTCATCGATACCATGGAGGCGGACTCCGAACGGCTCCGGCAGGAGATCGCCGGATTGGCGCAGCGCCAGCTCAGCAATGACGAGGAGATTGCTGCCTGCAATGAAAAGCTTCGGGCCGTAACCGCTGACCGGGCAAAAACCGAGGCGGATAAGACCCGGACGGAACACGAGGCACAGGAAAAGAACAAGGATATCCTGAACATGGAGCGCGCCAGCGCTCTGCTGGAACAGAAAAAGGTCACCACCTCCATGGAGGAGCGGCAAATCGTGGACAAGCTGTGGGAGACCTACGGCCTGACCCCGGGCACTGCCGGAGAGAAGCGGGTGGAGCTGGAATCTACGGCGGCGGGCAACCGGCGGGTCAGTGAGCTGAAACGGAAGATTGCCGCTCTCGGCACGCCGAACCTCGGCGCTATCGAGGAGTACGCCCGGGTCAACGAGCGGTACACCTACCTCGTTTCCCAGCGGGACGACGTGCTGACCTCCAAACGGGAGCTGGAAAGCATCATCCGGGATATTACAAAGGAAATGACCCAGATCTTTGTGGAGCAGTTCGGCAGAATCGACCACTATTTTGGGCAGGTTTTTGAGGAAATGTTCGGCGGCGGCAAGGGTTCTCTGATTCTGGAGGATCCGGAGAATCCCCTGACCTGCGGCATTGAGATCCGGGTGCAGCCCCCCGGAAAGCAGGTTAAAACCATTACTCTGCTCTCCGGCGGCGAGAAGGCCTTTGTGGCAACGGCGCTGTACTTTGCCATTTTGAAGGTGCGCCCCACACCCTTCTGCCTGCTGGACGAGATCGACGCCGCGCTGGATGACCGGAATGTGGAGCGGTTTGCCGGATATCTGCACAACCTGAGCAAAAAGACCCAGTTCATTGTCATTACCCACCGGCGCGGCACCATGGAAGCGGCGGATGTGCTTTACGGTGTGACCATGCAGGAGCAGGGCGTGTCCAAGCTTCTGCGGCTGGATCTGAACCAGATGACCGAAATGCTGGGCATCGGAGAGTGATTCCCGGAGACGGAAAGGAGATCAATATGGGCTTTTTTGATAAAATCAAAGCGGGTCTTTCCAAGACCCGGGCGGCGCTCAGCAATACGTTGGGCGGTGTGTTTACCGGCTTTTCCGAAATCGACGACGATTTCTACGATGAGCTGGAGGAAGGGCTGATCCTCGCGGATCTGGGTGTGGAAACTGCATCCAAGGCAGTCGCGCGCCTGAAAAAGGCCGTGCGGGAGCAGCACCTGAAGCAGACGGAGGAAGCGCGGGACGCGCTGCGGGACATCCTGACCGATATGCTGAATGTGGGGGATACGGAACTGAACCTTTCCACCCATCCCAGCGTGATTCTGGTGATCGGCGTCAACGGCGTGGGAAAAACCACCACCATCGGCAAGATCGCCAAGCAGCAGGTGGACGCGGGAAAAAAGGTACTGCTGGTGGCGGGGGATACCTTCCGTGCGGCGGCGGCCGACCAGCTGGAAATCTGGGCAGGGCGGTCCGGTGCGGACATCGTGCGGCAGCATGAAGGCGCAGACCCCGCCGCAGTGGTGTTTGACGGCATTCAGGCGGCCAAGGCGAGGAATACGGATGTGATCATCATCGATACCGCCGGACGGCTCCACAACAAGCAGAACCTGATGAACGAGCTGAACAAGATTTCCCGGATCGTGGAACGGGAGCTTCCCGACGCGGCAAAGGAGGTTCTGCTTGTGCTGGACGGCACCACCGGGCAGAACGGCCTGATTCAGGCAAAGCAGTTCAAGGAGATCGCGGGCGTGACCGCCATCGCTCTGACCAAGCTGGACGGCACCGCCAAGGGCGGCATCGTCATTGCCGTGGCGGATGCACTGCAAATTCCCGTGAAGTTCATCGGCGTAGGCGAGCAGGCAGACGACCTGATGCCCTTCGAGGCAAGACCCTTCGTGGAAGCGCTGATTTAAGGCAACACCGCACAATTGCGTCTGCGAGTCTCCGCCGTCTTTTTGCCCCAC
>ERZ857629.1174-NODE-1174-length-30419-cov-9.115894_pt1 | contig 30419 bp, 25 predicted proteins | sample MGYA00519700_ERZ857629 | MGnify/ENA primary metagenome ERZ857629 (study PRJEB31778, sample SAMEA3449351) | human gut metagenome | biome: human gut; feature: human-associated habitat; material: faeces | place: United Kingdom | collected 2010/2012 ... | reverse complement strand
GGTGCTAGAAAAGGTTTAGCAGATACAGCTTTAAGAACAGCCGATTCAGGATACTTAACAAGAAGATTAGTTGACGTATCACAAGACATTATAGTAAGAGAAGAAGACTGTGGAACAGATGAATATATTGAAATAGAAGATATTAAAGATGGAAATCAAATTATAGAAAAACTACAAGAAAGATTAACAGGTAGATATCCATTTGAAGACATTAAAGACCCTACAACAGGCGAAGTTTTAGCAGATAAAGATACTTTAATTACACCAATTCTTGCAGAAAAAATAGTAGCTACAGGAATTACAAAAGTAAAAGTTCGTTCAGTTTTAGGTTGCCACACAAAACATGGTGTATGTTCAAAATGCTATGGAATGGGCTTAGCAACAAGAAAAGAAGTAAACATTGGAGAAGCAGTTGGTATAATTGCTGCACAATCAATTGGTGAGCCAGGTACACAGCTTACAATGAGAACATTCCACACTGGTGGTGTAGCAGGAGGAGATATCACACAAGGTCTTCCAAGGGTTGAAGAGTTATTTGAAGCAAGAAAACCAAAGGGACTTGCAACAATCTCTGAAATTGCCGGAACAGTAAGTATAGAAGATTCAAAGAAGAGAAAAGAAGTTACAGTAACAGGTAAAGACGATAGCAAAACATACACAATAAGCTTTGGTTCAAAACTAAAAGTAAAACCAGGTGACTATATAGAAGCAGGAGACCCAATTACAGAAGGTTCAATAAATCCAAATGAAATTTTAGCAATAAAAGGACCTCAAGGTGTATTTGAATACTTAACATCAGAAGTACAAAAAGTATATAGAAACCAAGGTGTTGATATTAACGATAAGCACATTGAAATTATTTCAAGACAAATGCTTAAAAAAGTTAAAATTGAAGACAGTGGCGATAGCCAAATGTTTGTAGGTTCATTAGTAGATATTAATGAATTCAATAAAGAAAATGCAGAACTAGAAGCAGAAGGAAAAATTCCAGCAAAAGGACAAAGAGTTCTACTTGGAATAACAAAAGCATCACTTGCAACAGAAAGCTTCTTATCAGCAGCATCTTTCCAAGAAACAACAAGAGTATTAACAGAAGCAGCAATCAAAGGAAAGAAAGACTCATTAATAGGACTAAAAGAAAACGTAATAATAGGAAAACTAATTCCAGCAGGAACAGGTCTTCCAATTTACAGAAACAAAAACATCACAACAGAAGTGAAGAAAGAAGAACAAGAGTAAAATTAGAGGACGACAAAAAAGTCGTCCTTTAGTTTTAAATAAAAAAGGAGAAATTTATGAAATTAAATGTTGTATTAGTAGAACCAGAAATACCACAAAATACTGGAAATATTGCAAGAACCTGTGCTGCAATTGGTGCAAAACTTCACTTAGTAAAACCATTAGGTTTTAGCATAAGCGAAAAACAAGTAAAACGTGCAGGGCTAGATTATTGGGATAAATTAGATATAGAAGAACATGATAGTTTTAAAGAATTTTTGGAGAAATATAAGCCAGAAGAAAATAATATGTTTTTTATAACTACAAAAGGAACACATTGCTATTCAGATGTTGATTATTCTGGAATGGAAGAAGTATTTGTTCTATTTGGCAAGGAAACAAAAGGACTTCCAGAAGATACTTTAAAAAAATACATAGAAAAAACAGCAAGAATACCAATGAGACCAACCTTGCGTTCACTTAACTTATCAAATTCAGTAGCAATAGTAGTGTATGAGATTTTAAGACAAAAGAACTTTGAGGGACTACAGGAAATAAGTGATTATTTAGAATAAAACTATTGCTTTTTGACAAAAAGTATAGTGAAATAATAGCAACCTTTCGCTTAAAGGGCAGAAAGGAGGGATACAAATGACAAATGCAGATATTATTTTGCGATTAGTAGAAATGCTTTTGGAAGAAAAAGAAAAATCTATGAAAGCAGAACAAGAAAAGGATGAGGACTAAGTGAATACATAGTCGAAGCAAGGAGAAGATTACGGCTCTCCTTGTTTTTTTATATAAAAAAAGTATGTGCATTACGGATACACATACTTAAATACAAATGATTCATGCAGATAATGGATGCATTTGCTTTCGCTATAAATATAATAGCACATTTTTTCAAAACTGTCAAGAAAACAAATTAAATTTACCTAATTTTTCCAAAAAGCTGAGTAAGCTCTATAAGCTTCATAAACATCAAACTTACTTGTAACTTCATAAGGAGCATGCATTGATAAAACTGGAACACCACAGTCAATTACATCAACACCCTTGTTAGCTAAGATGTAGGCAATTGTTCCGCCTCCGCCTGTATCAACCTTTCCAAGTTCACTTACTTGATACATGATATTGTTAGATTCAAATATATTTCTTATTTGTGCAACAAATTCAGCGTTTGCATCAGAAGCACCAGATTTTCCACGAGCTCCTGTGTATTTATTCAAACCAACACCCATTCCTAAAAATGCAGCATTGTTTTTCTCAGAAACTGATGCATATATTGGGTCTAAACCAGCATCAACGTCAGCTGAAAGCATTTTTGAATTGCAGAAAACTTTATCTAATAAATTAGGTCTATTTGTATTTGTTTTATTTAATAATTCAGAAATGAAAGTATCAAAAACATGAGATTCCATACCTGTATTACCCATACTACCAATTTCTTCTTTATCAGCAAATATACATACAGCAGTTTTTGCGGGTGTTACCGTATCTAATAAAGCTCTTAAAGAGGTATATGCACAAATTTTATCATCTTGTCCATAACCTGCAACCATGCTTCTATCAAAGCCTAGAGATCTTGCTTTAAAAGCAGGAACAAGTTCAAGTTCTGAACTTACAAAATCTTTTTCTGTAATTCCATATTTATCGTTTAATATTTTTAATACATTTAGTTTAATTCTTTCAGTTGTTTTTTCATCTCCAATTGGAATACTTCCAATTAATAAATTCAAATCTTCACCAGCAATTCCATCTTTTAATTTCTTCTCCATTTGTTCTTGAGCTAAATGAGGAAGTAAATCGGTAATTGTAAAAATTGGGTCAGATTCATCTTCTCCAATATTAATTGTAACCTTTTCTCCATTTGCTTTAACAATTACTCCATGTATAGAAAGAGGAATTGTTGTCCATTGATATTTCTTAACACCACCATAATAATGTGTTTTGAAGTATGCAAATCCATTATCTTCATATAATGGGTTTGGCTTTAAATCAAGTCTTGGAGAATCTATATGAGAACCAATAATGTTCAAACCTGCTTCAACAGGCTTGTTTCCCATAATAGCAGCATAAACTGATTTCTCTCTATTTACATAGTAGACCTTATCTCCAGGAACTAAAAGCATTTTATCTTTAATATTAACAAAACCGTTCTTCTCTAAAATTTCTGCAATGAAGCTTGTAGCTTCTCTTTCTGTTTTACTTCTATTTAAAAAATGAATGTATTCATCACTAAATCGGATAACATCATTTTTTACACTATCTGCAAGTGTTTCCCAACCACATTTTTTTGTATTAAACAAAAAATCTTTCAATTTTTCAGTTTCACTCATAAAATAAACCATCCTTTCCACATTAATATACAATATAATATAACCTTTTTTAAAATTTGTAAACAGAAAATGGAAAAGTTTTTGAATAAAAAGTTAGAAAAAAAACAAATAATAATATTGAAAAAGCTTTAAATTTATTGTAGAATGTATATTGAAATTTCAATAACAAAGGAGGATTTTAAATGAACAAAAAACAAGGAATTACACTTATTGCACTTATAATAACAATAATAATTCTTTTAATATTAGTTGGTGTAAGTGTAAATTTAGCCATAAAAGGAGATTTATTTGGAAGTGCTGAAAAAGCAGTTAAGGGAACAAATGCAAAAGCTGAAGAACAACAATCAGCTGTAGACGAATTAATGAAAGAATTAGAGAATGTACAAAAACCAGGAGAAACGGAACAACCAGGTGGTGAAGAAGAGGAAACATTAATTCACAATTGGAAATATACAGATAGTTCAAGAGCTCAAATAAGATGCACATGTGTAAAATGCAAGGCATTTAATGATGGCGACAGCACTGGAAGAACATTAAGTATAGGTCAACAAATAGGTGAAACAGAAATAATAACTGCAAGTACAAGTGTTAAAAATGAAGAATGTGGAGGAGGAGACCAAGCTATAGAGCTAACTGGTGAGGAAACAAAATGGGTAATATTTGGTTTCGATGATAGTGATGATGACGGAATTAATGAAACTTTATTAGTAACAACTGAAAATCCAACTAGTGCTTCTTTTTATGTTATGCGGTGCAGAACAATACAACAATCTTGCAGAAGCATTGAATAGAATGTGCAAAGAATTGTATGGAACAAATACAAGAAGTATGACAATAGAAGATGTAAATATGGTTTTGGGATATGCACCAACAGGTATGTATAATTCTTCTAATGGAAGAAAAACTGTTAATAATTTAACAACAAAATTAAAAGATTTGGGAGATGCATGGACAGCAATAGTTAGCTATAATACAGCAAATAAATCAGGGCTTTTTTATGATCCATCAAACCCAAATGGGATAAGTGATAATGGAGCAGCTTTAGGAGAATATAAACTTAATGGATACTATTATGCAATAGATGATTTTTCAGCAATAGCAAAAACACCTAAAGACATGATTTTTGGCAGTAACAGTAGTAATTTTGCATACTGGCTAGCAGCATCTGGAGTTTTTGTAAACAACCAAACAGTTTTATTTGGACCAGCTAATGTGAACTTAGGAAAAGCATATTCTTATTACAATATGTTTACTTCAGATAATCAAAAGTATGCTTCAAGATTCCGTTTAAGAGCAATACGTACTTTAACAGGAGATATTCCAGCAGCGGGAGAAATATTAGATTTTTCAGAAGATTATGGACCAGTTCCTGTAGTATAAAGTTTAAAAATTTTAATCTGAGCAAAAAAGTCAAGGATAGTAAAATTCATCCTTGCTTTTTTGTTTTTTGTATTGACTTTTTTTCAAAATTATATTGAATAAATTTCTCTCTTATGATAGAATTTTCATATCAAAAGATAAATGTGAATATAAATATACAAGGTGAATTTTGAAATGAAATTAAAAAAGTTTTTATCAATAATTTTATTAATTATAATATTAAGCATTAGTCCTGTAAGCCTTGCATATGAAGAAGATGAAACTGCAGATGATTGGGATTATGTGTGGCTTGATGAAGCTGTTCAGGAAGTTAAAAATTCAAATGAATTATCAATTCTTTCAAGATATGCAGTAGTTTATGATAGAAGTTCTGGAAAAGTACTTTGGGGGAAAGATGAAAACCAGAAAGTTCCTATGGCAAGCACAACAAAAATCATGACTGCTATAGTAATGATGGAAAACATTGGAATAGATAGATTAAACGAAGAGGTAACAGTATCTAAGGAAGCTGCAACAACAATGGGTTCAAGGCTAGGCTTAGGTACCGGAGATAAAATTACATATAACGATTTACTTTATGGGTTAATGTTATGCTCAGGAAACGATGCAGCTGTTCAAATTGCAATAAGCACAGCCGGAAGCGTTTCACAATTTGCAGACCTTATGAACCAAAAAGCAGAGAGTTTAGGGTTAACAAGTACACATTTTGTTACACCACATGGCTTAGATAGAGATGCACATTACACAACAGCTCTAGAACTTGCAAAAATAACAGATTATGCACTTAAAAACCCAAAAATAGCACAAGTTGTTTCAACAAGAGAATACACAGTAACAATAAATGGTAATAAAAAAATAATATCAAATACAAATGAGCTTTTAGGATATTTAAGCGGTGTAAATGGTGTAAAAACAGGCTATACAAGTAAAGCTGGAAGGTGCTTAGTTACATCAACTTCTAGAGATGGTTTTGATATAATCACAGTAGTTTTAGGAGCAGATACCAGAAAAATAAGAACACAAGATTCAATAAAATTAATAGAATATACATACAAAAACTATAAGGTATTCGACCTAGACGAAGCAGTACAAAATGAATATTTATCATGGAGAAAAGTAAATTTAAAGAGAATTCGCGTTAGAAAAGGTGTTACAACAAGACCAGAAGTGTACTTGGACCAAGCAAAATATACAAAATATCCACTAAAGACAAACGAAACAATTACACTTGAAACAACATATACAAAAAGGTTTGAAGCACCATTACCAGCAAATACAGAAGTTGGTAAGATAACAGTAAAACTAGGCGAAGAAATAATAGACGAAATACCAATTAAAACAACAGAGCAGATAAATAAAAAAGGGGTAGTTGCATACTTTTTTGAGATAATGAAACTATTAAAATTTGCAATATAATAGTATTAATTAAAGGAGGAATAATATGAGCTGTGAATGTTGCTGTGGAGAAAACCACAAAGATGAAAAAATGGAGAGGATATTATCTAAATATGAAAGAGATAAAAGTAATCTAATACAAATTCTAAATGAATTTCAAGAAACATTTGGCTATATATCAAAAGAAGCACAACTAGAAATTTCAGAATACTTGAATTTAACAATGGCAGAAGTGTATAGTGTTGTAACATTTTATTCAAGATTCAGCTTAAAGCCAAAGGGAAAATATAATGTATCAGTTTGCCTTGGAACCGCATGTTTTGTAAAAGGGTCAGAGAAAATTTTAGAAAAATTAAAAGAAAAACTAGGTATTGATGTTGGTCAAACTACTAAAGATGGCAGGTTTTCAATAGAAGCAACAAGATGTATTGGTGCTTGTGGGCTAGCCCCAGTATTTACAGTAAATGATGAAGTATATGGAAATGCAACACCAGAATTATTAGATAAAGTAATAGATGAATATATGTTAAAAGAATAAAAACAGAGAGGTGGATAATATGAAAACACTAGAACAAATACACGAAATAAGGAAATCAAAAAGAGAAGAATTAGATTTAAGAGTAAATTTAAAAGCAAACACAACAGAAAAACATATACTAGTATGTCATGGAACAGGGTGTACATCTTCAAAATCTCCTAAGATTATAGAGAATTTCAGAAACATATTAAAAGAGAAGAATATTGAAAATGTAAAAGTAATTCAAACAGGCTGTTTTGGTTTATGTGCAAAAGGTCCAATAGTAATAATAAGACCAGAAGATGTTTTTTATGCACATGTTAAGCCAGAAGACTGCGAAGAAATAATAAATACACATATTGTAGAAGGAAAAATCGTAGAAAGACTTTTGTGCCAAGACATCGATGCAAGAACAGTAAAACAATTAGACGAGCTAAATTTCTATAAAAAGCAAGAAAGAATAGCTCTTAAGAATTGTGGAATAATCGACCCAGAAAATATAGATGAATATATAGCTTTTGATGGATATAAAGCATTAGAAAAAGTGCTATTTGAAATGACCCCAGAAGAAGTAATTAAAGAAGTTACAGATTCAGGACTTCGTGGTAGAGGTGGAGCAGGCTTCCCAACAGGTAAAAAGTGGGAATTCACAAGAATAGCAAAGGGTGACCAAAAGTATGTTGTTTGTAATGCAGATGAGGGAGACCCAGGAGCATTTATGGATAGAAGCATTTTAGAAGGAGATCCACATTGTGTGTTAGAAGCAATGATGATAGCAGGATATAGTGTAGGAGCAAACAAGGGATATATCTATGTAAGAGCAGAATATCCAATAGCAGTACATAGATTTCAAACAGCAATAGATCAAGCTAAAAGTTACGGAATTTTACGGTAAAAACATATTTGGAACAGGCTTTGAGTTCGACCTAGAAGTTAGACTTGGAGCTGGAGCATTTGTATGCGGAGAAGAAACAGCGTTACTGGAATCAATTGAAGGAAGAAGTGGAAGACCACGTTTAAAACCACCATTCCCAGCAAATGCAGGGCTATTTATGAAACCAACACTTATAAATAATGTTGAAACATATGCAAACATAACAAAAATAATATTAAATGGAGCAAAATGGTACTCAAGTATCGGAACAGAAACATCTAAAGGAACAAAGGTGTTTGCACTAGGTGGAAACGTTGTAAATGTTGGGCTCGTAGAAGTTCCAATGGGAACAACATTAAGAGAAATAGTATTTGATATTGGTGGTGGAATACCAAATGGTAGAAAGTTTAAAGCTGCACAAACAGGAGGACCATCAGGAGGTTGTATTCCAGAAGAAAATTTAGATACACCAATAGATTATGAATCATTATCAAAAATAGGTTCAATGATGGGTTCAGGTGGACTTATAGTGATGGACGACTCAAAATGTATGGTAAATCTTGCAAAGTTCTATTTAGGATTCACAGTAGATGAGAGTTGTGGTCAATGTACTCCATGTAGAATTGGAACAAAGAGAATGTTAGAAATGCTAGAAAGAATTACAGAAGGAAAAGGAGAAGAAGGCGATATAGAAAAACTAGAAGTACTCGCAGAAACCATAAAGAAAACATCAATTTGTGGACTAGGACAAACAGCACCAAACCCTGTGCTTAGCACACTTCACTATTTTAGAAATGAATATGAAGAACATATAAAAAATAAAAATTGCCCAGCAGGAGAATGTAAGGCATTAAAGAAATTCCAAATAAACCAAGAAAAATGTAAAAGATGTGGACTATGTGCTAGAAACTGTCCGGCTCAAGCAATTTCAGGGAACAGAGAAGAAGGGTATCAAATAGATACAAATAAATGTATAAAATGTGGCTTATGTGCTTCAAAGTGTAACTTTAAAGCTATATAAGAAAGGGGAAGTTAAATGTCTGAGAAAATAAAATTAACAATAGATGGAAAAGAAGTTGAAGCAAATGAAGGTATAACAGTGCTTCAAGCAGCAAAACAAATAGGAATAGATATTCCAACACTATGTTTCTTAAAAGATGTTAATCAAGCAGGAGAATGTAGAATTTGTATTGTTGAAATAGAAGGCAGAAGAGGATTCGTTCCATCTTGTAGAACAATTGTAGAAGAAGGAATGAAGATTAAAACAAATACAATAGAACTAAATGAAGCTAGAAGAATAATACTAGATTTAATTCTTTCTGCACATCATAGAGATTGCTTAACTTGTGTAAGAAACGGAAACTGTGAATTACAAGCATTAGCCGATAAATTTGGTGTAACAGAAATTCATTATGAAGGACAAAAGGAAAAAGCTTTTATAGATGAAATTTCTCCATCAATTGTTAGAGATAATAGTAAATGTATAATGTGTAAAAGATGTGTTGCAACATGTAAAAATGTTCAAAAAGTTGGAGCAATAGATGTTGCAGGACGTGGCTTCCATTCAAGAATAGCTGCTGAAAATGATGAGAGTTTAAATAATGTAAACTGTACTTTCTGTGGGCAATGTATAGAAGCATGTCCAGTAGGAGCACTAAAGGAAAAAGATGAAACAGCAACAGTTTGGAGAAAATTAAGAGATAAAGATACATTTGTTGTAGTTCAAACAGCACCAGCAGTAAGAGCAGCTTTAGGCGAAGAATTTGGAATGCCTATTGGAACTTGTGTAACAGGCAAAATGGTAACAGCCTTAAAAAGATTAGGCTTTGATAAAGTATTTGATACAAACACAGGAGCAGATTTAACAATAGTTGAAGAAGCAAATGAGTTAATTGAAAGATTGAATGATAAAGAAGCAGTATTACCTATGATAACTTCATGTAGCCCAGGTTGGGTAAGATACATAGAAATGAATTATCCAGAACAATTAGATCATTTATCAAGTTGTAAATCTCCACATGAAATGTTTGGAAGTATATTAAAATCTTACTATGCAAAAAAAATGGGAATAGATCCAGAAAAAATGTATGTTGTATCAGTAATGCCATGTATTGCTAAGAAATTTGAAAAAGTAAGAGAAGAATTGAAAAATGATGGCTTAGCAAATGTAGATAGTGTTATAACAACACGTGAACTTGCAAGAATGATAAAACAAGCACATATAGATTTGAGCTTACTAGAAGATTCCGAATTTGATAGCCCAATGGGAGAAGCAACAGGGGCAGGAGCAATATTTGGTACAACAGGTGGAGTAATGGAAGCGGCATTAAGAACAGCATATGAAAAGGTAACAGGAAAGGAACTTGAAAAGCTAGAATTTGAAGAAGTAAGAGGAAAAGAAGGAATAAAAAAATCAACAATTAAAATGGGAGAAAAGGAAATAAAAGTTGCAGTAGCACATGGACTTGCGAATGCACAAGAAATACTAGAAGAAATTAAAAACGGAAAAGCAGACTATCAATTTGCTGAAATTATGGCATGCCCAGGAGGCTGCATAATGGGCGGTGGTCAACCAATAGTAAGTTCAAAAAAGAGAAACGACATAGATGTAAGAAAAGCCAGAGCCTCAGCACTCTACAAAATTGATGAACAAAGCAAAATAAGAAAATCACATGAAAACCCATATATAAAAGAACTATACGAGGAATTTCTAGAAACACCAGGAAGTTACAGAGCACATAAATATTTACATACAACATATAAGAAAAGAGAAAAATATAAAAACTAGGTAATAATAAAAATCGTTTGTCGAATTATGTGAAAATTTGACGAACGATTTTTTTATGTTCTTAAAACAATTTTCCAGAATAAAATTATTAATATGATAGTTATAAATAAGAAAATAATAATAGTAATAATTGCAATTAGTATTCTACTTGTATTAATTGCATTAATTTGGTTATGCCCTAAAAAGGGGCTTTTTGTGGCAACAAGTACAAAGCCTGCTAAGTTTGAGATTTTAGTTGATGTGGAGGAGTCTAAGCTATATTTGTTTCAAGATGGAGAACTATATAAAACATATAAATGCTCTGGAGGAAAGTGGTCTACACCTTCTCCTATTGGTACATGGAGAATAGTTACAAAAGATACTTGGGGAGAAGGTTTTGGTGGTAGATGGATGGGTTTAAATGTTCCATGGGGGCAGTTTGGAATACATGGAACAGTATATCCTAAAAGCCTCGGGTGGGCAAGCTCACATGGGTGTATAAGATTAGAAAATAGTGATGCTGCTGAGGTATATTCTATTATTCCAATAGGTACAAAGGTAACAATAGTAGATGGACCATATGGGGCTTTTGGCAAGGGGTTTAGAGATTTGAAATCTGGAATGTATGGTTCAGACGTTTATGAAATACAAAAGAGGTTAAAAGAATTGGGCTTTTTAACAGAAACACCAAATGGCAAATTTGGACCTGCAACAGAAGAGGCAATAAAAAAATACTGCAGGGCAAATGGCTTATATGTTAGAAAATACATAGATGTAGAATTGCAGAAGCACATGGGTTTTTACTTATTTGATTAATACAAGAATTAACCAAAAAACTATTGACTTTTTTGGAGTTTTTTATATATAATATAAGCTGTGAAAGGGTGATAATGAGTGAATAAAAATAAAAAGCAAGTAGTAAATATAATTATATTTTTTATAATATTATACAGTATTTTGAGTGCTTTCTTTGAAATCAATAAACAGGTAAAAGATAATAATATTAGCTATAATAATATCAACAGTAGTAAGACATTCAAAATAATCTCAAGCTCTGAAAATGAAGAATTAGAAAATGTAATAAAATCATATGCAGAACAAAAAGGATATGATATAGATATAGATTATTCAGGAACTCTTGATATAATGCAAAAATTAAACAATGGAGAAAAATATGATGCAGTTTGGGTTTCAAACTCAATATGGCTTTATATGCTAAACAGCGATGTATCAGTTAAAGATTCAAAATGTACAAGCATTAACCCTGTAATATTTGGAATTACAAAATCAAAGGCTGAAGAGTTAGGCTTTGTTGGAAAAACTGTGTATACACAAGACATTGTAGATGCAATTTCTTCAGGAAAACTAAAATTTAGTATGTCTAACCCAACAAGCACAAATAGTGGTGCATCAGCTTATTTAGGTTTACTATCTACACTTGCTGGAAACCCAGAAGTTTTAACAGAAAAAACTTTAGAAGACGAAAATTTAAAGAAATCTTTAACAACTCTATTTACTGGTATGGAAAGATCTTCAGGAAGTGAAGAATTCTTAGAAGAGCTTTTCCTAAATGGAAACTATGAAGCAGTTGTAACATATGAATCTTCTATTATAAATATAAATAAGCAACTAGAAAAGCAAGGTAAAGAAACTTTATATGCAATATATCCAGTTGATGGAGTTTCTATATCAGACTCACCTTTTGCATATATTGATAATGGTGATGATAATAAAAAGCAAATTTTTTCAGACTTACAATCATATATTTTAAGTGATGAAGGACAAGCTATATTACAACAAAAAGGAAGAAGAACATGGTATGGTGGAATTAATAAAAATGCCGACCAAACAATATTTAACCCTAGTTGGGGAATTGATACAACTAAGTACATTTCACCTATAAAATACCCAAGTACACGAGTTATAAAAGTAGCTTTAAATATGTACCAAAATGAACTAAGAAAACCTGTTCATGTAGTATTTTGTCTAGACTATTCAGGAAGTATGTATGGCGAAGGCTATAACGAATTAATGAATGCAATGGACTATATTCTAACAGATAAAGCTGCAAATGATTTCATGCAATTTTCAGAAAAAGATAAAATAGATGTTATTCCTTTTAGTGGAACAATTTTAGGAACATGGTCAACAGATAAAGGAACCGAAACAGAGAACATACTAACTCAAATTCATCGCTTAGCTCCAAGGGGGACAACAGCAATTTATCCATCAGCAATAGAAGCATTAAAACTTCTAAAAGATGATGACCCAGAAGTGTATAATTCATCTGTAATACTTATGACAGATGGTATGGCTAATGTTGGAACATTTAATGAATTAGAATATGAATATGCTAAAATTCAAAAAGAAATTCCAATTTACTCAATAATGTTTGGTAGTGCAGATGAATATGAATTAGAAGCTATTGCAGAGTTAACTCATGCAAAAGTTTTTGATGGAAAAACAGATTTAATAAAAGCATTTAAAGAAGTAAGAGGATATAATTAATTAGTAAAGAGGTATGTAAATTGAAAAATCCAGAATTAATATCGGCAATTCTACGGTGGAGTATTTTTTGCAGTTCCATATTTAGGACTTTCAGTAGGAATACTTCCATCGCTAGCAATGGGAATTAGTGCATTTAGTGCAGGCGAATTAGTATTTCATACAGTAAAAAAGGAAACAACATTTAAGCCTGTAAGCATGAAAGAAACCATAGAAAATGCCAAAACAATGAATTCTAAAATTAAAGATATATCAAGGCAAATAGAAGACCCTGATTTGATAAATGACATAAAAGAAATTAATACAACTGTAGATAAAATAATTTCTACTGTAGAGAAAAAGCCAGATAATTTTAAGAAAATGAATAACTTTTTTGGCTATTATTTACCAGTAACTTTAAATATTTTAACAAAATATGATGAAATTGAAAATCAAAGGCTAAATAGCGAAGAAAGCATAGCTTTCATGAAGAATACAGAAAAAATGATTAACAAAATAAAAGAAGCTTTTAAAAAACAATTAGGCAATTTATATCAATCTGATATGATTGATACAGATGCAGAAATGAAAGTATTTGATACAATGCTTAAAGCAGACGGATATGATCCAGAAAATGATTTTAAAATTAAATAGGAGGTAAAAAAATTGAAAAAGAAACAAATAATAGGTTTGGCAATTTTTGCAGTACTTGTTGTAATAATTATTATAATTAAAGTAGCTTCAAATTCAGGAAATTCCGGAGAAATAGGCAAAAATCTTACAAATGTGTATGTTGCAACAGGAGGAGGAAAAGAAGACTTTATAAAGGATGAAGATGTTGTAAGAATTATGCAAGAAAGATATGGTCTAAATATAGTATACGATTCATGGAGCAACGGAAAGTTAATAAAAAATTCTTTAGTAAGAAAAGATGGAACTGCATATGATGCAATGTTTTGCTCAGACCAAAGATTTTATGATTATTACAAATTAGCTCCAAACAAAAGTGAAGGAGAAGCAGACAGATACACTGTTTTAAATGGTGGACTAACATTAAATACACCAATAGTAATTTATAGTTGGGGAGATGTTGTTGATGCCCTAATAAAAGAACAAATAGTTACAGAAAAAGAAGGAGTATACTACATTACAGATATGCCTAAACTTTTAAATTATATACTAGAAGGCAAGAAGTGGTCAGATATAGGCTTAACAGGGCTATATGGTAATATAAATATAGCATCAACAGACCCAGTAACATCATCACCAGGAGCAACCTATTATGGTTTACTTTTATCAATAATGTGTGAAAGTTCAATAAATGATGAGAACTTAGCAGCAAATTTACCAAAGTTAAAAGAATTCTATGAAAAATCAGGGTATATGAATAATACTCCAGCAGACTTGTTTGAAAGATATTTAAAAACAGGTATGGGTGGAGAGCCAATGATAGTAGACTACGAAAAAAGCATTATAGAATTTGCAAACAAAAACCCAGATGGCTTTGAACAAGTTAAAAATGATATTAGAATTTTATATCCAACACCAACAATATGGAATTCACATTGTATAGCAACATTTGATGAAGCTGGAAATAAATTCTACAGTGCATTTGAAGACAAAGAAGTGCAAGAAATTGCATGGAACAAATATGGTTTTAGAACTGGTATAACAGGTGGAAAGTATGATGTATCTAAATTAGGTATAGGCATGCCACAAAATATAACAAGTACAGTTTCAAGCTTAAAGATGAATGTTTATAATCAATTAATTGATTATCTAAAATAATAAAAAGGGGAGAGATTTTTATGGAAAATTTAGAATTACAAGTAAAAAGTTCAGTAAAAGATGAACAAGTTGAGAAATTAGTAGAAGAAAAGGGAAAAGTTACAAATGAAGAAATCGAGGCATCATTAAACTACAATAATTTAACACAAGAGGAAAAAGATGCAATAGAAGAATTTAATAAAAAAATAAATGTAGAAGATGCAACACAAGTATTACAATATGGAGCAAAAGCACAAGGTAAAATATCAGCATTTTCAGATAGCGTTTTAGAAGATGTAAAAACAAAAAGTGTTGGAGAAGTTGGAGACTTACTATCAGACCTAGTAGGTGAAATAAAATCATTTAGCACAGAAATAGACAACAGCAATGCAACAGGATTAGCAAAACTATTTAACAATGCAAAAAAACAATTAACAAAAATAGTAGCAAAATATAGCAAAGTGGAAGTAAATATTGATAGAATAGAAAAAGAACTAGAAAAGCATAAACTACAAATGTTAAAAGACATTACAATATTTGATACAATGTATGAGAAAAACTTAGAATACTTCAAAGAACTATCTTTATATATAATTGCAGGAGATAAGAAAATTGAAGAACTAAGAAACGTAGTATTACCAGAACTTCAAAAGAAAGCAGAAGAAACAGGAGAACAATTAGATGCACAAAAAGTAAATGATATGGTAAATACAATAAACAGATTTGAGAAGAAAATATACGATTTAAAAACAACAAGAATAATCTCAATACAAATGGCTCCACAAATTCGTTTATTACAAAATAATGAAGCTGAATTAGTAGAAAAAATACAAGGTTCATTAATAAATACAATACCATTATGGAAAAACCAAATAGTATTAGCATTAGGTATGACACATGCAAAACAAGCAGTTGAAGCACAAAAATCAGTTACAAACTTAACAAACGATATGCTACAAAAGAATAGTGAACTTCTAAAACAAGGTTCAATTGAAATTGCAGAAGAATCAGAAAGAGCAATTGTAGATGTTGAAACTTTACAAAAAACAAATAGAAATATTATAGAAACATTAGATAAAGTAATAGAAATTCATGAAAATGGAAGAATAAAACGTCAAGAAGCAGAAAAAGAATTATTAAATATTGAAAAAGAACTAAAAGACAAAATGATAGAAATAAAAGTAAATTCATAAATTAGGAGATGTACATGATAGATAAAGGTTTTTTTGAAGGAATGTACGATGACTTTTTTGGAATAAGAAAAATACAAGATGATTTAATAAACGAAAACCAAGAAATTCCAGAAATAAAAGTAAAATCAGAGACCGAAAAGGTCGAACTTACAAAAGAGAATAAAGATAAAAAGATGGCAGAATTATTTGAGCGTATAGATGATTTGTATATAACAGAAGAATCTAAAAACACTTTAAAGAAAATGATTGAATATATGCGAAAATATAATGAAGGTTTGCAAGATAGATTTATTTCATTTGATATGTGTATATATTCAAAAGACAACAATGCTATTGATGAAATTGGCAAAATTATATTAGAAGCGGCTGTGTTTTTCGATTATCTGGAAAGTGAAAGAATAGCAAAAGCATCATTACTTAACTTAGAAAATGTTAATCAAATAGTAGAAGTATATAAATCAAAACCTGGAATGGCAATGTTTTCAAATATGGAAATATTTAATACCTTAGATGAAAAAGAAAAACTAAGATTTGTACTTGGAATGGAACAAATAATGAAGGAGCAAGAAGGGAAAAGCTTTACAGTATTTACAGCTGCTAGCAAAGAGACAATTCAAGACATGCTAAGCCGTGAGAACAATACATTGAAAAACAATTTTGATTTTGAAATAGTTTCAATAAAACCAACAGTACAAGATATTTACCAAGAACTATTAAACAAATTAGAAGAAAAAGAAGAACTAACAGAGGAATTCAAGGTAAAACTATTAGAATATGTTACAGAAACTTATCCAAATACAGACTTAGACTATTCAGAATATATAGAAAAATTATATACCAAAATAGTCTTTAACAAAACTGAAAATTTTACGCTAGACTTAATTCCAGGTTATAATAAGAAAAAAACACTAGATGAAATTTTTGAAGACTTAAATAGCTTAGTTGGCTTGAAAAAAGTTAAAAATATGCTACACGAATTAGTTGATTTAATAGAGCTTAAAAATAAAGCTGGAAATGACTTGAAAATATCTAATACAAATATGCATATGGTATTCTTAGGTAACCCAGGAACTGGAAAAACAACGGTTGCAAGAATTGTAGCACAAATACTGTATAATTTGAATTATATAAAACAAAACAAACTAATTGAAGTATCAAGCAAAGATTTAGTTGCAGAATATGTTGGGCAAACAGCACCAAAAACAATGGATGTAATAGAAAAAGCCATGGGTGGAGTTCTATTTATAGACGAGGCCTATTCACTAGCTTCTGGTAAAGGACAAGGTAATTCATATAATGAGGAAGCAATAGCAACACTTATTCAAGCAATGGAAAATTCAAGAGACAACTTAGTTGTAATATTTGCAGGATACACAGTAGAAATGCAAGACTTCCTAAACGCAAATTCAGGCATTGTTTCAAGAATTGGATATACTGTGGAATTTGAAGACTATACAGAAGACGAGTTAGTTCAAATTTTCAAAAACATGGTTAAAAAAGCCGGCTTCGAAATAACAGATGAGGCAATACAAAAAGCAAAGGATATAATTAAAAAATACAAAAACACAAAAAACTTTGGAAACGCAAGATTTGCAAGAAGTTTGTATGAAAAATCGGTAATTAAACATGCAAGTAATACAAAAGGTAAAAAGAGAAAGAGCATATTAAAAACAATAACAGCAGAAGATATCTCATCAGAGAACCTATTACTGATGGATTAAATAGTTTCTGCAGTAAAAGAAAAATTGATAAGCAATTTATAAAAGAAAAATACATAAGAGATGAACAAGCCTCAATAGAATATGCACAAGACGAAGGGTATAAGCATGGAAGAGAAGATGGTATAGTAGAAGGTAAAGCTAAAGGTAAAACTGAAATGGCCAAAAATCTTCTAAAAAAGCAAATGCCTATCCAAGACATTGCAGAAGTAACAGGTCTTAGCCAAGAAGAAATAGAAAATCTAAAAATAAAGGTAGGAATATATTAAATTACATTTATATTACAAATTGCAAAATAATATTGCAATTTGTAATTTTTTATTATAGAATTAAAATGTAAATTTGAGAAAAATTACGAAGGAGAAAAAAATATGAACAAAATCACTGTGAGCTTTGAAACTGTACATATCGTAAGTTCAATAGTAAATAAAACAGGCATATTTCCAGATGCTTTATTGAAGTTGCATGCAAGAGATGGATAAGTCCGTCTCTTTTTGTTATGCATTTTTAAATTAGTTTTGTACAAGGACATCCGCCAAATCTCGCCTTGAGTTATATATATAACTCCTGCGTTTGGCTACAAAGTACAAGAAATAAGATTTTAGAAAAAAAGGAGAAATTGAAAATGAAGAAGAACAAAGGTATAACTTTAATTGCACTTATAATAACAATAATAGTAATGCTAATATTGGTAGCAGTAAGTGTAAATATTTTAATTAAAAGTAACTTAATAGGGGCAGCAGAAAAAGCAACAGATAAGTATAAAACAGCATTAGAGGAAGAAGCAAATGGAGAAACAATAGAAATAGGAGGCAAGAAGTACAATTCATTAGAAGACTATTTAAAAGAAAAAGGAATGATAGAAGAAGTGCATGATTGGAAAAGAACAGGAGATAATTTAACATGCAATCATTGTAATGTAACATTAACAATAGGACAAGAACTAAATTATACAGCTAACGGTACAGAAACAGCAAGCATAACTGCGGAGAAGGCTTCAGGATATACAGGAGAAGAAACTACAGCAATAATAAATAACGGAATAAAAATTGCAGCATTAAATTCAAATACAACTTTAAAAATTGCTTCAACATCAGCAGGAGATTCAAAACCAACAACAACACAAACAATAAGCAAAGATAGTAACACAAAATGGGTAGTACTAGGAGTGGAAGATAGCAATAACAATGGAACAAATGAAACATTATTAATAACAACAAAACAGCCAACAACAGGAAAAATAGTTTTAGATGGAGCAGGAGGATACAATAATGCAATAGAAGAAATAAATAGAATGTGTAGAGAACTATATGGAACAAATGCAAGAGGAATGACAATAGACGATGTAAATAATTGTTTGGATTACACCGCACCAGCAGGAATGTGTGCAAAAATAGATTCATCAACAAACGAAACGACAAATTATACATTACCAAAAGGAACAAAAATATCAGATTTGGGTACAAGCTACGGAAATATATGGGAAGATATACAAAATAATGCTTATCAAGATGAAAATGGAACAAAAAAATATTTCACACCAAGCAACCTAGAAGGAAGTACAAAATCAAGTGTAGTAGGAGATATAGAAATAGATGGATATGGGTATGCAGCAGATTCAACAATAGGAGCACCAGAAGGCATACCAGTATTACCAGATAGTACAACAACAGCAACCAAAACAGTAATATTTGGAACAAGTAATAGTTATAGATACTGGCTGGCTTCCATTGGGGTCTATGTTGATTCGTTTGGTGCTTACTTTGGCCCAGGGGCTGTAGATGTGGGCGGTGCGGGCTCTTGCAACGGCTCGTTCGACTCTCGTGGCAATTCGCACCACGCTGAGTTTCCCCTTCGAGCCGTAGTTCCTCTAAAGTCTGACATCCCAGTGGTTGTAACTGATTCAGGGAGCGAAGAAGATATATAAAAATAGACAGGTAATAAGCCTCGTAACTGCAAGCACTTCCTAACCGGCTTCTGGTCGGCTGGGGATTAAGGAAATACTAGAACAAAAGCAAGACATAAATGGCACTGGCAATATTTTTAAGCAAAGGAGAAGATGTTAACTAGAGCCACTATATATCAACAAAAATCGTTTGTCGAAAAACGTAAAAATTTGACGAACGATTTTTGTTGCAATTTGGTATTTTGTGTGGTATATTATTCACATATTAATCTTGACCAAAATTCTTAAAGGTCAAAAATGGATTTTAAATTAATTCTTTATTTTCTAAAAGATTTATGTCTTAACAAATCCAAAATAAGATTAAAATCTTAATTTTAAAAAATGTGTTCCACATTATTGATACACATACACAATCTCTACCTTTTCATCTCCCTTAGTCTTGACATTTAGAGCAATCCATTATATAATAGAAATTGATTTTAATCGCAAGAAAGGAGTAAGTGAAACAAAAAATGATTTCACTGTTAGTTTTAGCCATATTAATCTTTGTTAATGCTTTTTTTGCAGCTGCAGAAATTGCATTTATATCTTTGAATGATGCAAAGATTGATAGACAAGCAAAAGAGGGAGATAAGAAGGCAAAGAGAATTAAAAAGATGATTAAAGAGCCAAGTAAGTTCTTGGCAACTATACAGATAGGAATTACCTTAGCAGGTTTTCTATCAAGTGCGTTTGCAGCAGATGCGTTTGCTAGTGAATTAGCACCAAAATTAAACAGTTGGATAGACCTAGGAGTTAATGTATGGAACACAATTTCAATTGTTATTATAACAATTATTCTTTCATACTTTTCACTTGTGTTTGGAGAACTTGTTCCAAAAAGAATGGCAATGAAAAACCCAGAAAAAATTGCTTTTGGAACAATTGGGATAATTAGATTTATACATTTAATTACATTACCAATAGTTAATTTTCTAAACTTCTCAACAAACCTAATTTGCAAGTTATTTGGTATAGGTCCACAAGATGAAAGCACTGTTACTGAAGAAGAAATTAGAATGATGATAGATGTTGGAGAAGAAAAGGGTTCTATTGAAGAAGAAGAAAAGGAACTTTTAAATAACGTTTTTGAATTTAATGATAAAACAGTTTCAGATGTTATGATTCATAGAACAGAAGTATACGGAATAGATGTTTCTTCAAAAATTGAAGATATATTAGCAGACTTAAAAGAGTACAAATATAGTAGAATTCCTGTATACGACGATACAATTGATAATATAGTTGGTGTACTATTTATAAAAGACTTACTTGCATATGCATATACTAAAAAAGAAGTAAAGATAAAGAAAATCATGAGACCAGCATACTTTGTTGCAGATACTAAGCCAATTAATGAATTATTTAAAGAAATGCAAAGAGATAAGCAACAACTTGCTATTGTATTAGATGAATATGGCGGAACAGCCGGAATTATCACAATGGAAGATATAATAGAAGAACTTGTTGGTAATATATTTGATGAATATGATGATGAAGAAAAAGACTTTGAACAAATAGACGAAAACACATTCATGATAGATGGAAGTGTAAGCATATATGACTTAAGAAAAATATTAGGAGTAGATATACCAGAAGGTGATTATGATACATTATCTGGTTACCTAATAGAGCTTCTTGGAAGAATACCACAAGATAATGAAAAGCCTGTAATAGAAACAGAAAAAGTAACATATAAAATAGAAGAATATGAAGAGAAAAGAATTCTTTGGGTAAAGGCATGTAAAAACAAAACACTAGATGACAAAGACGAAAACGAAGAAGAGGAAGAAGAGGAGTAGGGCGACTTTAAGTTAAGTCGTCCATTTTTCACTAAAGGGGGATAATATGTACAAAAAATTTGGAATACAAGATAAAATAATAAACTTAGCAAGTGAAGTAGAAGAAGAACTAAAAACACAATTTGAAAAAGTAGATAAAATAAAAGAAGAAAATAGTTTGAAAGTATTAATGGCATTTCAAAAATACAATTTATCAGATATGCATTTTGGTATGACTACAGGGTATGGCTATGGAGATGTTGGAAGAGATATTATTGAAAAAATCTTTGCAGAAGTGTTAGGAGCAGAAGATAGCTTAGTTAGAAATCAATTTATTTCGGGAACACATGCATTAACAGTGGCTCTATTTTCAATGCTACGTCCAGGAGACACAATGCTTAGCATAAATGGGAAACCATATGATACATTAGATAGAGTAATAGGAATAGAAGAAAATGCAAGCTCACTTAAAAGCTATGGAGTAAAATATGAACAAATAGATTTAATTGGAAATGAATTTGATACAGAAAAAATAGTAAATAGAGTTGGCCAAGGCAATGTAAAACTTATATGTATGCAAAGATCTAGAGGCTATGCATTAAGAAAGAGCCTATCACTAGAAAGTATAAAAAATATAATAAGCAAAATAAGAGAGGTAAATAAAGAAGCAATAATAATGGTAGATAACTGCTATGGAGAACTTGTAGACACAATAGAACCAACAATACTTGGAGCAGACTTAATAGTAGGTTCACTTATTAAAAACCTAGGAGGAGGCTTGGCTCCAAACGGTGCATATATAGCAGGAAGAAAAGATTTAGTAGAACTTGCAAGCGAAAGACTTACTGTACCAGGTCAAGGAAAAGAAATAGGCCCAACACTTGGTATAAACAAACAAATATTACAGGGACTTTTCTTTGCACCAAGCGTTGTAGCAAGTAGTGTTAAAACAGCTATTTTTGCAAGTAGAATGCTTGAAAAATTAGGATACGAAGTATCACCAAAATATAATGAAAAAAGAACAGATATAGTGCAACTTATCAATTTTAAAGATGAGCAAAAGCTAATAAAATTCTGCCAAGGTATACAAGTGGGTTCCCCGGTAGATTCAAATTCAGTACCAGAACCATGGGAAATGCCAGGTTATACAGATAAAGTAATAATGGCAGCAGGTACATTTGTGCAAGGTTCATCAATCGAATTATCTTGCGATGCACCAATACGCCCACCATATACAGCATTTTTGCAAGGTGGCTTAACATATGAATATGGAAAATTAGGAGTTTTAAAAGCAATATCAAGAATATGCGAATAAAAAGAAAGGAAAATATAATGAAAGTTATAGTAATTGGACGGAGGACCTGCTGGAATGATGTCTGCAGTAACTTCAGCTGAAAATTGTAATGAAGTAATTTTATTAGAAAAAATGGAAAAACTTGGTAAAAAATTGTTAATTACTGGAAAAGGAAGATGCAATATCACAAATTCAGCAGAAATGGATGAATTTATGAAAAATATACCAGAGAATTCAAAGTTCCTTTATAGTAGTTTCAGTAGATTTACCAACAATGACATTATAAGTTTCCTAAATAAACAGGGTGTTGCAACAAAAGTTGAAAGAGGAGGTAGAGTTTTTCCTGTTTCAGATAAAGCAGAAGATGTTCTAAATGCTTTTTTAAAAAAATTAAAAGAACTAAAAGTTACAATAAAAACAAATTTTGAAGTTACAAAAATTCTTACAGAAGGTAGCGTTTTAACAGGAATTGAAGGAAAAAACAATGGCAAAATAGAAAAAATAATGGCAGATAAAATAATACTTACAACAGGAGGAAAAAGTTACCCAGTTACAGGTTCAACAGGAGATGGCTATAAAATGGCAAAGGACTTAGGACATACAATTACAAGCTTAAAGCCATCACTTGTACCATTAATTTGCAACGGCGAATCAAAAAGATTGTGCCAAGAAATGCAAGGTTTATCTTTAAGAAATGTTAAAGTTAAAATAACAGAAAACAATAAAGTTATATATGAAGACTTTGGAGAAATGCTGTTTACACATTATGGTATATCTGGACCTATAATTTTAAGTGCTTCTGCAGTATTAATTAGGTACAAAAATATTGATGAATTATTAAAAGAAAACAAAATAAAAATTCATATAGATTTAAAACCAGCTTTAGATGAAGAAAAGTTAGATAATAGAATACTAAGAGATTTCGAAGAACTAAAAAACAAGCAATTTAAAAACAGCTTAGGACTATTATTGCCAAAGAAAATGGTAGAACCTATGATATCAATTATAGGGATAGATCCGGAAAAAAGAATAAATGAAATAACAAAGGAAGAAAGGAAAACAATAGTAAAAGATTTAAAAAACTTAGAACTTACTATAAATGGTTTTAGAGGAATTGAAGAAGCAATAGTAACAAAAGGTGGAATAAGTATAAAGGAAATAAACCCAAAAACAATGGAATCAAAGCTAATACAAGGCTTGTATTTTGCAGGAGAAATAATAGATTTGGATGCATTTACAGGAGGTTTTAACCTTCAAATTGCATGGTCAACAGGATATGCAGCAGCCCAAAATTAAAAGGAGGAAGTTTTTATGCAAAACAGACGAATAAAAAATGTCGAATCAACATCAATAGGAAAATGCCCAGGAAAGAATGATGATGACATATATATTGGCGAAAATTATGCTGTTGTAATAGATGGGGTTTCAAACAAGAGTACAATTGAAAGAGATGGCAAGAAAATTGGAGTTGCAAATATTATTACAGAAGCAATAAAAAAGCTAGATGGAGAGTCTGCACCAAGTTATGCAAAAGAATTAGAATTTGAAGAATTTACAGATTGGGTAAATTTATACATTAAAAAGTATTGTGAACATATAGGATATGACCTTTCTAAAAACCCCTTAGAAGCAACAGGTGCAATATATTCAAGGGTTCATAATCAAATATGGTTAGTTGGAGACTGTAGAGCAATTTATGATGGAAAAGTAATTCAAAATGAACTAAAAATTGATGAAATATATGCTGAGCTAAGAGCAAGGATAATAAATATTTTATTAGAAAACGGATATACAGAAAGAGATTTATTTAAAAGAGATATTTCCAAAGAGTTTATAAAAGAACCCGAAAAAATACCAGAAGTTATTCAAGACAAAAGTGTTATGCAAAAAATAGAAGAAACTATTCAAACAACAATGCATGAAACCTTATTAAAATGCGGGTTTTCAGAAGAAGAAATTGAAGAAGGCAATTTACTACAAAAATATAATACACCTAAGAAATTACAAGAATACTTTAAAAACAACCCAAATGCAAATGAATATGGTTACTCTGTTTTCAATGGAATAAAAACTGAAAGTAAAAATTGTATAGTTCAAGATTTACCTGAAGATGTAAGACACATAAGGCTATTTTCAGATGGCTTTCCAGTGGAAATATTAAATAACGATAAAGATTTAGGTTATGCAATTAGGGCAAATAGAAGGTTAGCAGAAATAGACCCATTATGCATAAATGAAAACAGAGGAGTAAAAGGAACATCAAAACAAACACAAAGAGAAGATAACATCTTAGCATTTGATGATGCATCAGCTGTTGATATAATGATAGAACGAATTGAAGAAAGAGATGATGAAAGATAGAAGAAAATATAGTTTTTAAAACAATAAAAGAAAACGTAATAGCAGAAATAACAGAGAAAAAATCAAGATTTATAGCAAATATTTTTTATGTAGAAAGTGTTGAAGAAGCTGAAAATTATATAAAACAAGTAAAGAAAAAATATGGAGATGCAAGGCATAACTGCTTTGCATATGCTATAGAAGTGGGAAAACGGTGGAATAGCTGTAAAATACAATGATGATGGAGAACCATCAGGCACAGCAGGTGCACCTATATTAAAAATGATCTTAGAAAAAGGATTATCAAATATTTTAGTAGTTGTTACAAGATATTTTGGAGGAATACTCTTAGGAACAGGTGGCTTAGTTAGATGCTACTCAGGGGCGACTGAAGAAGCTCTTAAAAAAGCAGAAATTATCCAAAAAACAATGGGGTATGAAGCAAAGATAAATGTTGATTATAGTAACTTAGAAGCATTGAAATATACCTTGGAAAAGATGAATATAAAAGTATTAAACATAGAATATTTAGAAAATATAGAAATAATTGTAGATATGCAAGAAAAGTTTATAGAACAATTTACAAATAATTATAATAACAATTTTAATATTTCAAAATTTGATATTATAAAAGAAAAATTCGTTGAAATATAAGGCAAAACTCATATAATTGGAAATATTTTCAAAAAAAGCCTTGCATTATTGGTAAAAAGGTATTATAATGAAAACTGTAAAATTTTTACAATTATTTTTTAGGAGGTATCAAATTGAACGAAAAGATTACTATTTTAATTGCAGATGACAACCCAGAATTTGCAGAAACTTTAGTAGAACACTTAAGTGTACAAAAAGATATGGAGGTTATAGGAGTAGCCAGAGACGGAAATGAAGCATGTGAAAAAGTTACTAGCCTAAAGCCAGATGTATTACTATTAGATGTTATAATGCCATATCTAGATGGACTTGGAGTTTTGGAAAAATTAAATGCAGCAAAAATAGAAAAAATGCCAACCTGTATAATGCTATCAGCCGTAGGGCAAACAAAAATAACACAAAAAGCAATCAGTTTGGGTGCAGAATATTATGTAGTAAAACCATTTGATATTGAAGTACTAATAAATAGAATAAGAGATATAAAAAATTATAAACCAACACCAACATCAAATCTAGACAACTGCTACACATCAAGAGAGATTAAACCACAATACATAGAAATAAACGAAATGGATAAAAAGAACCAAGAAAACTTAGAAGCACTTGTAACAAATATAATTCATGAAATTGGAGTACCAGCACATATTAAAGGTTACCAATATTTAAGAGAAGCAATAATGGTTGTAGTACAAGATATAGACGTAATTAATCAAATAACAAAACAATTATATCCTGCAATAGCAGAAAGATATGGAACAACACCAAGTAGAGTAGAAAGAGCAATTCGCCATGCCATAGAAGTAGCATGGGCAAGAGGCAAAAACGAAGCAGTAGAAAACATCTTCGGCTACACAATATCAGCAAGCAAAGGCAAACCAACAAATAGTGAGTTTATTGCAATGATAGCTGATAAGTTAAGATTAGAATTAAAGACGGCATAAATCAAAACCCAGAGTTTAATCTCTGGGTTTTAGCAATATTAAACACTTTGTAATTTTACTATACAATGCAATTTATCATCTATACTATTTTTCATAGTAATAAAAATTGCATCATCTTTTTCTCCATAATAAAGTTTCATTGTATCTCCAAGTCTAGCTTCATTTTTATACATTACTTCAACGTTCTTAAATTCTGCATTTTTAGGCAATAATTCATATGCAAAATCTAAGTAGTTTAGGTTGTTTACATGATGATTTGAATCTATATCTCTTTTTTGAATAGTATATTCACCTGCTACTTTACTGTTTCCAGGCTCTTGCAATTTCTCACACATTTTTGAAGAAAACACATTGTCATCTACACAATGACAATAATTATCTTTAAAATCTTCAGTAATTTTAAATACTTGCTTTTTATTAAAATCAAATAAAATCCATCTAGATGTTGCAACAGCAACTACGTTATTTGAACTATCATAAACTTTAAAATCTCTATAAATGTAAATATGTGTGTGCTTTGTACACCATGTTGAAACTTTTAAAGTTTCATTCCATTTAGGTCTTGAAAAGACCTCTAATTTCCAATTTAATATAACCCAAAATAAACCAGTTTTTTTAGCATCATTTAACCCACGACCAAATAAACTAGAATGAATGCAACCAATTTCTTGAAATATTCTTAAAAAACCTTTATTTGTAATTGAGTTGTTTGCACCAACATCTGGCAAAGTAACTTTAAAATTTTCTGTATAAATGTCCATAATTATCCTTCTTTCTAAGGACATATAATATCAAAAAAACTGCTAAAAGTCAATGTTGACATTTTACAAAAATGCATATACAATATATGGAAAGTGAGGGAAAAATATGACTAATTTATTAGAACAAATTAATTCACCAAAAGACTTAAAAAAATTAACATTAGAAGAAAAAGAAACTCTAAGCCAAGAGATTAGAGATTTAATAATAGATGTAACTTCAAAAAATGGTGGGCATGTTGCATCAAATTTAGGTGTGGTTGAACTAACAATTGCTTTGCATTCTATATTTGACACACCAAATGATAAAATAGTATGGGACGTTGGTCATCAATGCTATGTACATAAGATTTTAACAGGAAGAAGAGAAGAATTTCAAAATATAAGAAAACTAGGTGGAATATCTGGCTTTCCAAAGATTTGTGAATCTGAGTATGATAATTTTAATACTGGGCATAGTAGCACATCAATATCTATAGCAACAGGAATGGCAAGAGCAAGAGATATCTTAAATGAAAACTATGAAGTTGTTGCAGTAATTGGAGATGGTTCTTTAACAGGGGGAATGGCCTTAGAAGCCTTAAATGACGCAGGTAGTAGTAAAACAAATGTTAAAGTAATTTTAAACGATAACGAAATGAGCATATCAAAAAATGTTGGTGGCATACCATTATATTTAAGTAAAATGAGAACAAAAACAGGTTACACAAGGTCAAACAGAAAGATAAAAGCAATTGTAAATAAAATTCCTTATATAGGAAAACCAATAATTAGTTTTGCACATTACACAAAGCAAATAATTAAAAGAGCAGTATTTCGCAACATGTATTTTGAAGATATTGGCTTTACATATTTAGGTCCAGTGGATGGCCATGATATCAAAAAACTAGAAGACATTTTAGAAAGAAGTAAGAAAATAAATGGACCAGTACTTATTCATGTTGTAACTAAAAAAGGAAAAGGGTATAAACTAGCTGAGGAAAACCCAGATAAATTCCATGGAATTTCTGCATATGACAAGGAAACGGGAGAAGTAAAAAAATCCAAGAATTATTCAAAAGTATTTGGAGAAAAACTTGTAAAAATGGCCTCTGAAGACAAAAGGATAGTTGCTGTAACAGCTGCAATGAGGGATGGTACAGGTTTAAAAGAATTTGCTGAAAAATTCCCAGATAGATTTTTTGATGTAGGAATTGCTGAACAACATGCACTTGGGTTAATTGCAGGAATGGCAAGAGCAGGGTTAAAACCAGTATTGCCAATATATTCATCATTTTTACAAAGGGGCTATGACCAAATAATACACGATATAGCACTATCTGGAATACCAGTAACTGTATGCATAGATAGAGCAGGAATTGTAGGAAATGATGGAGAAACACATCAAGGAATATTCGATTTATCTTTCCTATCTTCAATACCAAATATAGTTATAATGGCTCCTAAAAATTTCGAAGAATTGGATAAAATGCTAGAATTTGGGGTAAACTTAGACAAACCGGTATTTATAAGATATCCAAGAGGGGGAGAGAATTTCTCTTTTGAAAGCACAGAGGATATTGAACTTGGAAAAGCCGAAATTGTGCAAGAAGGAACAGATTTAAGTATTATAGCAATAGGCAATATGGTAGGGCGAGCAGAAGAAGTTGCAAGCTTGCTTCCTGAAAAGAGTGTTGAGATAATTAATGCCCGTTTCCTAAAACCATTAGATGAAGAAAGTATTTTAAATTCTATAAGAAAAACTGGTAATTGCATTACCATAGAAGATAACTTACTAAAAGGTGGACTTGGTTCTGCCGTAGTGGAAGCGGTAAACAAAAGTGATATTCAAGATGCTAAAATTAAAAGCTTTGGATATGACGATACTTTTGTAGAGCATGGAACGGTAAAAGAACTTGAAGATAAGTATGGTTTAAGTGCCGAAAAAATTTCTGGAAAGCTCTTTACATTTACGGAAATGTGAGATATAATATATCGGTAAATTTATAAAGAAGAAAGGAAGGAATAATTTATGAGCAAAAAGTATGTATACTTATTTAAAGAAGGAAATGCAAATATGCGTGAATTATTAGGTGGTAAAGGTGCAAACCTAGCAGAAATGACAAATTTAGGTTTACCAATTCCACAAGGATTTACAGTTACAACAGAAGCATGTACAGAATACTACAATGATGGTAAAAGAATAAATGAAGAAATTCAAGAACAAATCTTTGCCGCATTAAAGAAACTAGAAGAAATCCAAGGAAAGAAATTTGGAGATAACAACGATCCATTATTAGTATCAGTAAGAAGTGGTGCAAGAGCATCAATGCCTGGTATGATGGATACAATATTAAACTTAGGATTAAACGATGTTGCAGTTGAAGGTTTCGCTGCAAAAACAGGAAATCCAAGATTTGCATATGATTCATATAGAAGATTTATTCAAATGTATTCAGATGTTGTTATGGAAGTTCCAAAGTCATTCTTTGAAAAAATTATAGATGAAGTAAAAGTAGCAAAAGGAGTACACTTTGATACAGAATTAACAACAGAAGACTTAAAAGAATTAGTAAAAAGATTCAAAGAAGTTTACAAAAACGCTATGAATGGCGAAGAATTCCCACAAGATCCAGTTGACCAATTAATGGGAGCAGTTAAAGCTGTATTTAGAAGCTGGGATAACCCAAGAGCTATTGTTTACAGAAGAATGAATGATATACCAGGAGACTGGGGAACAGCTGTAAACGTACAAGCTATGGTTTTCGGTAACATGGGAGAAACATCTGGAACAGGTGTTGCATTTACAAGAAACCCATCAACAGGCGAAAAAGGAATTTATGGTGAATACTTAATTAATGCACAAGGTGAAGACGTTGTTGCAGGTGTTAGAACACCACAACCAATCACAAAACTTGCAGAGGATTTACCAGAATGCTATAAAGAATTCATGGAACTTGCAACAAAACTAGAAAATCACTACAGAGATATGCAAGATATGGAATTCACAATTCAAGAAGGAAAATTATATTTCTTACAAACAAGAAATGGAAAAAGAACAGCTCCAGCAGCTAT
>ERZ857629.1169-NODE-1169-length-30542-cov-4.294650_pt1 | contig 30542 bp, 20 predicted proteins | sample MGYA00519700_ERZ857629 | MGnify/ENA primary metagenome ERZ857629 (study PRJEB31778, sample SAMEA3449351) | human gut metagenome | biome: human gut; feature: human-associated habitat; material: faeces | place: United Kingdom | collected 2010/2012 ... | reverse complement strand
TCCAGGTTATGAGCCTGGCGAGCTACCAACTGCTCCACTCCGCGATATTAACCATGTTTCAGAAGCACTTTTCTGAATTGCGAGTGCAAAGTTACGGACTTTCGGGCGAATATGCAAATGTTGTGGGATAAATTTTTATCAAAATGTAAAAACAAGTTAAAACCACGGCAAAAACGTTGGTAAAATAGCGTTTTTGCCGTGATTTTGCTGTCGGGCGACTGCTTTATAGCTGCATGACGACACCGTGGTCACTCCATGGGAAAGTCAAAGAAAAGAGTCAGAGACCGTTTACAAGCGCATGACGACACCTCTGTCACTCCCCGAAAAAGCGGCAGGACTTGGCGGTGCCATAAGCAATGAGCGCATGACGGCACCTCTGTCACTCCTTGGGCGACTGCCAGAACCATGCGTCATCGCTGACGCAATTGCGGTCGGGAGCGTTGAATCCGGAGGGGACAAGCGTGACATATTCGCCCCTGGTGCTGCCCTCCGTACCGAATCCGCTGTCGATGTAGGCACTTATTATGTAGAGGTTCTTCGCCATGTACGAGTCGAGATACTCCTCTTTCGTCTGCTTCTGACGGTTGTTCCAGTTGGCGTCGTCGTTCAGAATGAGCGGCAGTCCGCCGGCAATGCGTTGCCTCACCTCGCCGGGATGCAGCAGACGGCCGTTCTCATCGGTCACGAAAGCATTGAATGTGGGGTCCATCCACACCCATTTGCCAAGTTCGCTGCTCCACACCATATTTATAACATGGCAGTCGTGGTCGGTGCCGTACATCTTCGACTCACATGTGAGGAAGCGCGACGGCCACCCCATTGCCATGTACATCTCGCTGAGCATGATGGCGAGTCCGCGGCAGTTGAGTCCGCGGTCCTGCTTCTTGCACGCCTCATACAGTGCTATCGCGTTACGCGGCACCTGCGGAATGCCGCCGCCACCGTCGTGTCTTATATTATTGTGGAGCCACAGCATTATGCGCTTCATCTTCGATATTTCGTCGCCATTGCCTGCGATGCTGTCCAGACGGAAGTACTGGCGCACACGCACCAGATTGCTGTCGGTGGGCAGTGCGTAGGTGAAATGCCGCCCTGTGGAGTCGCTGCCCGTGGCGTAGGGGGCTGACTTCTGCAACAGATATATGTAGTCGCCCATCTCACGCAGGCGTTTCATGCAGGCTGCGAACTCCTCGGTGTCGCGTATGTTGTCGAAGTCGGTGTCGGCAAGAGTGCCGCGGTAGTTGGCATATCCGCAGTCGATAGCCCTTGAAAGGACCTTCGTCGCCAGCATACGGTCGCCGTAGTACGAGAAGAAGCACGCCGCATTGTAGAGGTCGCCGTCCACTAAAGGCACTCTGTCGAGCCACGGCTGCGCAAGCATGGCCTCCATTTTGTCTGCCAGTTTCTTCTTCTGCTGTCCGGTGAGAGTCTCCACCTTTTTATATAAATACTTCCAATAGCATTTTTCCCACGAGAACATGAAGAGTCCGTTGCCGCTGCATTTCTTCAGCATGGGGCATCCCGGCGACTCGGAAAAGCCGCACTGCACACCCATTCCGTCGAACGTGACTGCGGAAAGCAGCGGACAGTCCTGCGCCACGACGGGGCCTCCGGTGCTCAGCATGTCGCCGCCGAAGCTGATGCTGCGCAAGCGTGGCAGGCATGCGAACGCCTTTCCGCCGATATGTCCCAGCATTCCGTCGATGCTTACGGTCTCAAGCGAAGCCATTCCGCCTATCGCCCCCGACGAGATGTAGCCCACATTGTGCATGCGGAGCGATCGAAGAGCGTCGCAACCGTTGAAGCATCCCACACCGACAACGCGTGTAAATTCGGGGAACACCACCTCCTTGAGCTGACGGCAACGCACAAACGCGCTGTCGCCTATCTCGGCATTGTCAGGCAGAACCACCCGGCGCAGGGCGGAATTGCTGAACAGCCAATAACCCATATTGCTCGCCGTGCGCGGCAGAACCACATCCTCGAGACGCGAGTCGCTGAATATTCCGCCAATGAGCATCGTGGAATCCTGCTGCGTGATAGTGCTTTTGCCGTAAGGCACAGTGCCAGGCTGCAACACTACGGAGCGCAGGTCGAGTTTGCGCAGCTGCCCTTCTGTGGTTCTGCGCCGGACATGGTCGCGCCCTGCCATGTCGGCGATGAAGAGCATGTCGGTGGCATTGAGCCGTCCGCTCACCCTCATCTCCTTTATGCGATAGCGGTCCTTCTGTCCCACAAGCTGCTCCAGCGTACCCGGAACAGCCACATTCACAACTTTCACTTTTGCCTGAGTCACGCCGCAAGCAAACATCAGCAGCACGGTCGCGAGAAATGTTTTCAGTCCTTTCATGTTTCCTGTTTTTTCTTAGAATCTACCCCTAAGACGCAAAACGGCACTGGTTTTAGACAAAGGAATGCCGTTTTTAAGGATATTTAACCCAAATCGGCAAAGGGCAAAAAAAGTAAAAGGGTAAAAAAGTAAAAGAGTAAAAAGACAGAAGAGAAAAAGTAAAAGGGTGAAAAAGTAAAAGAGTGAAAAGACAGGAGGTCGAGCGTCTCACTCGACAACACCATCCAGACGAATCAGGAATTAGGAGTCGGAGTCAAAAACTGGAGTTAGCAGAAATTATCGGAAGTTAATCCGCCTGCGGCGGATGGAAGATAACGGACATTACCATTATTTTTTCAATGGGTTATACTATTGTCCGTTATCTTCCTTCAACCCAAATCGGTCATAGACCGAAACAGGACCGATTTGGGTTTAACTTCCGGCGATGCCTAACTTCCAATAACTTCAGTTTTGAAACGTCCCTTCAGCCTTCTGCTCTTACTGTGTAACAAAACGCAAGGAGGACAAGTGTTTTTCAGACAAAGCCGTCAGTCGGAAAGAAAGAAAAATCGCTTTCAGTCAGCCACATACACGTTTCAAATGCAAAAGTCAAACCATGAGGTTGCAACAAAAGACTGAAACAAGAAAAGGCGAGATGTTATTTTTTTTAAAAACATGCCTCGTTTTACCCCCCCCATTCGTTATTTTTTCCACTAAAAAGTGATTGTATTTAAAATAAAAGATGTAATTTTGCAGCCAAAGTCCGCGTGTTCAGGATGCGGACATCATGTGATGGTTTCAAGAAAATAGCGATTTTTCCATTACAAGAGAAGGGATGTAAATTCATAAGAAAAAGATAAACTAGAGAAAATATTTTAAATTATGAACCTATTGCACAAGTTATGTAAATGGTGTTTTGACAGGAAGGCCCTCTCATATTGGCTTATCCTTGCGTACGACAGCCTATCAGTATTGCTGTCGGGAGTGTTGGTATTTTGGATTCAGAAAGGCTCTCTCTTCATGCAACACGACTTTCTGGACATATTGGCAGGCCTGCTTGTATGTCTGGCCGTCTATATCATCGCCTTCTTCAAGTTCCACACATTCAACGGAATGCTGCGTTTCTCGTCGTTTATCGACCTTCACCGTGTAGCCTACTCCACCTTTACTGCCGGCATAGGTGTCTGCATCCTTCATCAGATACAGATACACTGCGACCTTTCCAAGTACATACTCTTCCCCCGATTCATCAGCAGTCTGCTCATGTTCGTCTGTGCCACCATGCTTATGTGGACTCTCCGTATAGTTGTGAAGACGCTGCACGACTATTACACCGACGACATAAACAAGCTCACCAACACCTTCATCTACGGCTGCCGCAACGGCGGTGTGGCGATAGCAAAGGGCATCCGCTCGGAAGCGTCGCCGCGGTTCCGTCTGAAAGGATTCATCGCCACGGAGAAGATACAGGACAGTTCCTACATTCTGGGACTCCGTGTGTATGAGGACGACGACAGCATCGTGGAGACGATGAAGGCGCAGAACGTAAGAGTGCTGCTCGTGTCGCCGCTTCAGACAGAAAAGTTCACCCACCGCCCCACCCTCATCAACGCCCTTATCGCCGCAGGAATAAAGATAATGATGATGCCTCTGGCCCAGGAATGGGACGGCAAGTCGAACCTTACACAAAACCAACTGCGCCCCGTGGACATAGAAGACCTCCTGCCACGAGAGAAGATTGAGGTGAATATGGAAGCCATCGGCAAGATGATAGCCGGTCGCCGCGTGCTCATCACGGGTGCGGCGGGCAGCATCGGTTCGGAGATTGCACGCCAGGTGGCATCGTTCGGTCCCGCCGACCTCGTGCTTGTCGATCAGGCCGAGACCCCGATGCACGACGTGCGCCTCTACATGGCAAAGAAACACGGCAACCTCAACGTGCACACCATAGTAGGTTCCATCACCAACGAGACGCAGATGGAAGAGATATTCGAGACACACAAGCCCGAATTCGTGTTCCATGCCGCCGCCTACAAGCATGTGCCCATGATGGAGGACAACCCTGCCATGGCCATACAGAACAACGTTTACGGCACCCGTGTCATTGCCGACCTCGCCGTAAAGTACGGCACCAAGAAGTTCGTGATGATTTCCACCGACAAGGCCGTGAACCCCACCAACGTGATGGGATGCTCGAAACGTATCTGCGAAATCTACTGCCAGTCGCTCAACAACGCCATCGTCAGCGGCGAAGTGAAGGGCGAGACACAGTTCGTCACCACACGTTTCGGCAACGTGCTCGGTTCCAACGGCAGCGTGATACCGCTCTTCAAGCAACAGATAAGGAAGGGCGGACCCGTCACCGTCACCCATAAGGACATCATACGCTACTTCATGCTCATCCCGGAGGCATGCCGCCTTGTGCTCGAAGCCGGCACAATGGGCAAGGGAGGCGAGATATTCGTGTTCGACATGGGCGATCCCGTGCGCATAGCCGACCTTGCGCAGCGCATGATCGACCTCTCCGGCGCAAAGGACGTAAAGATAGAATACACCGGACTGCGCGACGGAGAGAAACTCTATGAAGAGGTGCTCAACGACGCGGAAGAGACGAAACCCACCGTACACCCGAAGATAAAGGTGGCGGCAGTGCGCGAATATCCGTACGAGCTCGCTCTCAAAAACGAAAAAGAACTGTATGAAATCTCACTTCACTACGACGACATGGCCATAGTGAAGAAGATGAAAGAAGTTGTGCCGGAATACAAAAGCATGCACAGCAAATACATGGAACTTGACAAATAAAGACACCTTTGTTTCGTCATCTTGCCGCCGTCCGCGTTTCGCCATAGCCCGCTATGCCTTCAACACGAACGTTACAAGCTGCTCGAAACAAATACGAAGCTGAGTGAAAATATAATGACCGATTTGGGTTAAAATGAAAGTCAGCGGAAGTCAAGCGGATTATTTTCCGCCGATTTCCGCTGACTTCTTTTGTTTTCAGAGGAAATACTATTTCACATTCGACTTGCCGAGCGCGCCGTACACCACCTTTGCCACGAGCGGCTTGCTTGCTTCCTCGGTCATGCCGTGTCCGAGGCGTCCGTAGATGAACGGCACTTCAAGTCCTTTTATGCAGTAATGCGTGATGTCGGCAACAAGATCGACATCCTCAATATCGAATTCCCCGTCGGCCTTTCCCTCTGCATACACCTTGCGGAAAAGCTCTATTTCGTCCTCGTCGAAGTTCTTGCGCACCTTTTCCACCATCCATATATTGCGGAAGAACTCGGCTCTGAGGTTTCCGTTGCGCACCACCGTCTCGCGAATCATGCTCAGGTGCGTGTAAATCAGTTCTATAATCTTGTCCTGCGGCCGTGTCTTCTTCGCCGCCACCTCGTCGAGGCGGTCGCTGAGCCGCTCAAGTTCCGACTCAATAACAGCCGAATACACCTCCTCCTTGCGGTTGAAGTAGGTGTAGAGTGTGCGGCGCCCCTTGCCCGACGCCACAGCTATGTCGTTCATTGTCGTGTTGGCGATGCCGTTCTTGGCGAACAGCTGGCGTGCCACATCCACAAGTTTCTGTCGTGTTTTTGATATTGACATATTATCCTTAATTTAAGTTTCACACATCTGCGATTGCTATTGGCAAACGAAGCAACAAGCCCCCCTTACGATGGAGAGCCACGAAACCGGCGAGGCATCAGTTCCCGGCGTCTGCTTCTGTTGCAGTGCTGCATCATTCCATAAAATGCACACACGCTTCTCTGTGTGCAAAAATACTTCATTAATTCCGAACTTGCAAATAAACCTGTGTTAAAAATATCCGTCAAGCCGTCAAAAAGTCAGCGGAAAAGGGGCATTGATGAATATCTGACTCATTTTTGCACAAATTCAAGGGAACTCAAGTTATGCAAGCCGGAAGTCCCAAAGAGTCATCACCGCTGCGATTGCCAGAAGACAAGGGAATTGTTGCCGGAAGCACAGACCGTACTGCATGAAAAACAGCATAACCCATTAAGACCCAACGAAATACCTTTCACTTTTTTACTCTTTTACTTTTCCTCTTTTAAACAAGCCTTGTTTGCAGTGTAAACAAGCCTTGTTTGGATAGCAAAGAAGCCTTGTTTGCGACACAAACAAGGCTTCTTTTCAATGCCGTCCGACAGACGACTGGAAAACGTATGGTTTACTTATGCGTCAAGGCATCTTCTTGATGCACACCTGACGCACTTCAGCCCCATCGGCATCGGCGGTGAACATGATGAAGCCGGAAGCGTTGGCGGCGGCTCCACGGTCGGGGTTTACGAGGCGCACATCCGACATGACGTGCTCGCCGTTGATGCTTACGCTCACCTTTCCGTCGTGCACACGGATGTTGGCGGTACACCATTCGCCCTCGGTGGCAAACCTGTGCCATGACGCATCGCCTTCTATCCGTGCGCCCTGCGTGCGGCTCAGCGTGAGCACGGGCATGGAATGCAGACAAACGACAATCTTCCCCGGAGCCTTCCAGTCGAATGCCATGTCGAAGTCGGCAAGGTCTTCGGTCATCTTCCAGAAGCCGTTCTTGCCCATACTGGTGCTGCGTGCCATAGCAAGGTTGTAGCCGCAGTCGAGGCGGCACTCGTCCAATGCGTTCAGAACACGGTCGATGGCTTCGCCGGCGCCCTCCTCGTCGTAGTGACAGGCGAGCGAGTACTTGGCTGCGTTGAGCATGTTGTAGGCGTGTTTGCCGCCGTTTGCATAGGGATTGTTGCCCAGGATGTCGGCCACCGCCACCGCCGTTGCGTCGCCCATAGTGCGTGAGTCGTAGTATTTGCGTATGTATGCGAGTGCCTGTACGAGTCGTGTCGTACCGAGGTCGATTATTATCTTGCGTCTGATGTCGTCGCATGGGTTCAGTGCGTCGGCCTCACGCAGAAGCAGATAGCGCATGGCAGGATTGAGGTTGAGCTGCCCCAGAAGCGTGATGTAGCGTGCCATGACGGCATCGCGCGCCTTTCCGTCGCGGTGGCGTGCCATGTTCAGCAGGCGAGGAAGTGCGGCGGAAGTGGCGTTGGTGCTGAGAAGGCTGTCGGCGGAAGCGTCGGGATGGGTGCGCATACGGTCGATGAGAATGTCGAGCGAACTCGTCCAGAACGGCACTGCGGCAGCCTTGGGTGCCGCTTTCGCCACGGGTGCAGCCACAGCCTTGCCCGCACGCGCCTTGACAACGAGTGCCACGAGCGAGTCGGAAGCCGCGCCCATGCTCCCGGCACGGGCGATGTCGGCGTCGATGTCCTTCATGGAGACGAGCGCACGGAACGCCGCCGGAGCCATGTCGGCATCGCCGAGATACATGACGAGGTGCTGCACATCGTCGGCAGTGGCGCAGGTGACAAGTCCGTCGAGCAGATGGCGGCGTACGGCGGGGTCGTCGCTGCGGTCGATGGCCTTCTTCAATCCCTCGCGCATGGCATCGGCGTAGGGTGCACCCGTGGGTGTCTGCGTGAAGTCGGCAATGGCGTCAATAAGCTTTATGCAAGCCTTTGCCTGTGCAGGGTCGTCGGGGTCGCCCATCCGGCTTATCATGTCGATACTCATATCGGCGACGGAAGCCAACTGGCCCATCACTTCAGCCGAGGGCATGTAGCCCGTCATCGTTATCTGGTTCACGGATTCTTCGGCAAGCCGCAAAGCCGTGCGTCTGCTCACCTGAGCCCCGGCAGTGAGACACAGGAAGAGGGAAAAGAGTATAAATGTAGTTTTTTTCATTGTCGTTCAAACAGGATATTCTGCCTTACAATGCGATTTTTCCATCACCTGAAAAGCATCTTTCTTGGAAACAGACGCAAAATTACTGAAAAAATCGCTGAAAAATGAAGCCCGGTCGGCTTTTCGTCGCAAACGGGCGGTTTTTCCCCTTTATATCAAGCACAGCTTTGCCCGTTACAACTTTTTTGCGTACCTTAGCATCGACAAATGAAAAAACAAAACCAAAATGAAAAGAAATAGCATAAAGACACTCCTCTGCCTCGCGCTCATCGTCGCAGGAATGGGCAGCGCAACAGCGCAGGCCCTGAAGTTCAACGCAAAGAAAACACTGAAGATAGTGCAGTTCACCGATGTACATTGGAAGCCGGGCAAGCCGGAATCGAGTGCCGCTGCAAAGTGCATGAACGCTGTTCTCGACGCCGAGAAGCCCGACCTCGTGGTCTATACGGGCGATGTGGCGTACGACAAACCCGCCTTTGAAGCTCTCGACAGTGCCTTCGCCCCCGTGATAAGCCGCGGCATCCCGTTCGCATACACCTTCGGCAACCACGACGACGAGCAGGGACGCACACGCCAGGAGATATTCGACTATGTGCGCAAGAAGCCCCTCTGCCTCACCACTACCGCCGAGGGCGTAAGCGGAATGGCAAACTTCTGCCTGCCGGTGAAGTCGGCCGACGGCAAGCATGACGCCGCCGTGATATATGTGTTCGACAGCAATTCCTACTCGTCCATAAAGGAGATAAAAGGCTACGACTGGGTACATCCCGACCAAATAGACTGGTATCGCAGTCAGAGCGCGGCATACACCAAGGCCAACGGAGGCAACCCTCTGCCCTCAATAGTGTTTCAACACATCCCCGTACCGGAGTTTAACGATGCCGCACGAGACGAGGAAGCACGCCTCATAGGCAAGCGTTTCGAGGAAGCCTGTGCTCCGAAGCTCAACACAGGAGAGTTTGCCGCCATGCGACTCAACGGCGACGTGATGGCAATGTTCGTGGGTCACGACCACATAAACAACTATTCAGTGCTCTACAAAGGCATCCTGCTCTCCTACGGACAGTACACCGGCGGCCGCACCGTATATTGCCCGCAGCGCAACGGCGCACGCGTGATAGAGCTGACCGAGGGCAGCCGCACATTCAAGACATGGCTGCGCATGGCCGACGGCGAAGTGCTCGACCCCATAACCTGCCCCGACGACTTCACGAAGGAGTAAGGAAAACAGGCTTTATGGAGCACGAAAGTTAAAATAAGTGTGCCAAAACGGGAGTTAGCGGAAGTCAGTTTTGCTAACTTCTGTTTTGGCAACGCCTCTCAAAGCCTCATCAGATACACGTTGGTCTCGCGCCGCTCGAAGCCCCAAGAGGCATACATGCGGTTGGCGGCAACGCGCGACGGGCGAGAAGTGAGCATGAGTTTGCAACCCGACGAACGCCGCGCAAAGTCAATGGCATGCTGCACTATCAACCTGCCGAAACCGCGTCCGCGGTACGATTCATCCACTACGACATCCTCAATCCACGCCTTACGCCCCGTGGGCGAGGTATAGAAAGCCAGCGTAGCCATTGCGGCGATGCCGTCTTCTGCCTCCAAAAGGAACAGATGCGTGTCGCCCGACGCCGTCATCGACAGCAAATCCTGCACCGACAGCGGTCCGTGCGCTCCGCCAAGTTGCTGCAACAGCCTGTTCACCGCCGCAGCAACGGCCTCGGAGCAATGCTCCATCTCATAAATTCTTACTTCCTGCATGATTGCAAAATTAGTGTTTTTAATTTTATTTCAATGCAATCGTGCATAAAAACGACATTTTTATATTGAGAAAAGCAACTTTTTGTTACTTTTGCATCCACTACCGCCATCGTAAATAAAAGCACTTGCTACAATGCGGATGAGCACATGGCGGCAGAAGAAAGAAGTTTTCCAGTATAACAGAAAAATCAATGAATAAACAGACTTTAGCCATCGACACCCCGTTTCAGAAGTCCGATGCGTACGGTGCTCTGAGCATGCCCGTGTATCACACCTGTGCCTACGAGTTCGCCGACGCCACAGTTATGGCCGACGCTTTCTGCGGACGCATAGAGGAACCCGACTATTCCCGCGTGATGAACCCCACCGTGACATTCCTCGAACAGAAAGTGAAAGCCATAACAGGAGCCGAGCGTGTGACCGCACTCTCGTCGGGAATGGCGGCGATAAGCAACACCCTTCTGTCGCTTGTGGAAGCCGGCAGGAACGTGGTGACATCGCGCCACATGTTCGGCAACACCTTCTCGCTGCTCACAAACACGCTGCCACGCCTCGGAGTAAAGGCTCACCTGTGCGACCTCACCAACCTCGACGAGGTGGAAAAGGCGGTGGACGACGACACATGCTGCATATTCCTTGAGACGATAACCAACCCGCAACTGGAAGTGGCCGACCTCCCTGCGCTCGCACGCATAGCCCACAGCCACGGCATACCGCTTGTGGCGGACACGACAGTGATACCCTTCACCGAGTTCTCGGCAAAGGCTTTGGGCGTGGACATAGAGGTGGTCTCCACGACAAAACACCTCTCCGGCGGCGCAACCACCATCGGAGGAATGGTGATCGACTACGGCGGACATCCCGAATTCGCACGCCGTCTGCACGACGAGATGCTCTTCAACCTCGGCGCATACATGACTCCGCACGTCGCCTACATGCAGAACCTCGGACTGGAAAACCTGAAAGCACGCTACACCATGCAGTCGGCCAACACCATAGAACTGGCCGTACGCCTGAAGACACTGCCGGGAATACGCGCGGTGAACTATGTAGGACTGCCCGACAACCGCTTCCATGAGATAGCCATGCGACAGTTCGGCGGCACGGCAGGGTGCATGTTCACCATCGACCTCGACTCCAAAGTGGCGTGCTTCCGCTTCATCAACCGTCTGAAACTCATACGCCGCGCCACCAACCTCTTCGACAACCGCACGCTGGCGATACATCCTGCAAGCACCATTTTCGGTCCGTTCAGCGACGAGCAGCGCCGCGCAATGGACGTACTCGACACTACCATAAGAATAAGCGTGGGTCTGGAAAGCGTCGATGACCTCTTCGAGGACTTCAGACAGGCACTGGACGAGGGCTGAAACAAGACATTACAAAACCGCAAACCATGACATACGATTTCGACAAGATCATCGACCGCCACGGCACAGGAGCCCTGGCTCTCGACGTGCTGCAGGAGCGTTACGGCAAAGCCGACCTCATGCCGCTGTGGGTAGCCGACATGAACTTCGCCACACCACAGTTCATCACCGACGCCATGAAGCGTCGCCTCGACCACTCACTCTTCGGCTATACCGTCGTACCCAAGGACTTCTGGCCGACAGTGACACGCTGGATTGACACACACCACCAATGGACGGTGCGCGAGGAATGGATGCGTTTCGTTCCGGGCATAGTGAAAGGCATAGGCTTCGTGGTGAACGTGTTCGTGAAACCCGACGAGAAGGTGATAATACAACCGCCCGTCTATCACCCCTTCCGCCTCACTCCCGCAGGCAACGGGCGCGAGGTGGTGATGAATCCGCTCATCCGTCACGACGACGGCAGCTACTCGATGGACTTCGACAACCTCGCCGAAGTGGCCGACGACAAGTGCCGTCTGCTCATACTCAGCAATCCGCACAACCCTGCCGGAATAGTGTGGGACGAGGAGACACTGCGCCGTCTGGCACACTTCTGCGCCGAACGCGGCATCATCGTCATCTCCGACGAGATACACTGCGACATGGCTCTCTTCGGCAACAGGCACCATCCGTTCGCATCGGTGTCGGAGGAAGCGGCGCAATGCAGCATCACCTTCGGCGCACCATCGAAGACTTTCAACATCGCCGGCATAGTGAGTTCCTACTGCATAGTGCCCAACGAGGAGCTGCGCAACCGACTGTTCAGCTGGATGGCAGCCAACGAACTTGACGAACCGCACATCTTCGCGCCCATAGCCACAATGGCGGCATTCAACGAGGGCGAGGAGTGGCGACGCCAGATGCTGCACTATATCGAGGGCAACATAATGTTCGTGGAGGAATATCTGAAAGAGAACCTACCGCAGATAAAGCCGCTGCGCCCGCAGGCGTCGTTCCTTGTGTGGCTCGACTGCCGCGGACTGCGTCTGCAACACGACGCACTCGTCAGTCTGTTCGTGGACGAAGCAGGACTCGCTCTCAACGACGGTGAGATGTTCGGAAAGGGCGGCGAGGGATTCATGCGCATGAACATCGCCTCGCCACGCGCCGTGCTCCGCGAGGCACTCGGCAGACTTAAAGACGCCGTGGAGAGGAGAAAGTAAAGGCGTCGGCAGTATGGAGGAAGAAGAAAAATATCATCCCAGTTCGGCAAAAGTAGAACGTTGATATTTTACGAATTAGTTTCAACAAGCTATAGGAGGTCGAGCGTCCCGCTCGACAACACTGATCGAGAATGCAAGTCTTGTGGATGTATTCTTTGGTCGGTGCTGTCGAGCGGGACGCTCGACCTCCTATAATTTTCAAAAGAAATCACAATAGTGATTGCTGCTATCAACCTTTTATTTTCAAAATGATTGCTGTCCGGTAAAAACTTTCAGCTACGGGTTCCGCGAAGTGGAACCTGCAACAACACATAACGTTGGTTTAAGTTCCTCGCCCATACAGTTTTTTATTGAAAACCCTCCTACGGGCAATCTCGGCTTTTGCTTCTTCAAACCTACGGTCAAGTTCAGCTTTAGCCCTGATTGTCGATTGACGCGCAAGATCCTGCACTCCAAGCATAATCGCTTCAAGCATCTCGTCAGTCGGTTCCTCCATAGAGTTCAACCTGTATGATCTGAGTTCTTCCCGTGACATATCTGTAAATATTTGTTTTATCTTTTGCAAAGACAGTGCAAACCGAATGCAATGAAGCTTGCTTCAAATTGCTGAGGTGCAGTCTATCTTATGCAAAGATAGTGCAAACCGAATGCAACACAAAACAAATTCACCTTTTTTATTATTTATCATTAAAATTCCCCTGCTTTTCAAACAAGGCTTCTTTGCCTCACAAACAAGGCTTCTTTGCACTGTAAACAAGGCTTGTTTGTGAGGCAAAGAAGCCTTGTTTACAAAACAGGCATATACGGATGCGGACGCATAGATACAGTGCACTGAAAAACAATAGATTACACCAAAGTCAAAGAAGACGCAAGAGAGATTTTCATGGCGAATGCTTGCCAGTTTCGTGCGAAATGAGTAAATTTGCCATTATTAACCGATTTCGTAACAGAAAAACTGATTTATGAAGAAAATAGCAACATTACTCATAGCGACACTGCTCGTCGCTGCAAGCGCAAGCGCACAGGTGCTCTACCGCATTTCCGGCAACACGCTGGAGAAACCGTCGTACATCATCGGCACATTCCACCTCGCTAACGTGAGCTTCGTACACCAGATACCAGGCGTGAAGCAGGCACTCACCGACACCGAGCAGGTGTACGGAGAAGTGAAATGGGACTCCATGACAAACCTCGACTCGCTGAAAATGATGCAGAAGAAGATGATGATGCCCGAAGGACAGACACTCAAGACTGTGCTGACAAAAGAGCAGTTTGCCAAACTCGATGCATTCATCACCAAGACAATGGGCGTGGGACTCTCCAACCCGATGGTGTTCGCACAGATGGGACAGCTCGCACCGGGCGCATTGGCAACACAGCTGCAGACACTCCTGTACATGTCGAACCACATAGGAGAGTTCGACCCGACAAACACCATCGACCAGTACTTCCAGACACAGGCGAAGAACAACAACGAACCCACCGAAGGCCTTGAAACAATGGAGTTCCAGGCCGGACTCCTCTACGCCATGGTGCCGCTCGAAAGACAGGTGACACAGCTGATGTGTCTGCTCGACAACACCGAATACTACGCCGGACTCCTCGACCGTATGGCGGAAGCCTACTACAGTCAGGACCTCAATGCACTCGAAAAGACAATGGACGAGAAGCTGAGCGCAACCTGCGACGCCACAGAAGAGGAGAAGGCAGCACTCATAGACAACCGCAACAGGGACTGGGCGACAAAGATGCCGGCGATAATGTCGGCACGCCCCACCATGTTTGTAGTGGGAGCCGGACACCTCACAGGCGACAAAGGCGTGCTCGCGCTGCTGCGGAACGCCGGCTACACGGTGGAGGCAGTGAAGTAGGGACTACGCTGCCGCCAGTAAGAACAACAACCGGCGAAAAGCACCCCTGCTAACATCAACCGACTATGAAAAGAAAAAGAACAATATTTATAAAGGACTGGATGACACTACATCCATTCTCCAAGTCAGGCGAAACAGACCTGTACTACACCAATCTTGCCGACAAGGTATGCGCGATAATCGAAGACTCCGAGTACGGCAAGCTGCTGCGAAACAAAGGCGACCTCATATACCTCAGCCTGTGCGTCACATCATGGTTTGAAGACGTGATTTCACAACTCGGCATCTGGAAGGCGTTCACCACAGAGTGCAAGCAACGCTACGGCACATACATACCGTTCTACGACACCGACGGCACATACACACAGGACGAGATAAACCTCGCCGACGTGAAATTCCTGCTCTGGCACCATGTGCAGCACATCTACTTCGACAACGAATTCATCTACCCCAACACCGACGGACTCGAAGAAACGGCAGAGAAGATATACGAACTCTTCGACAAGGAATACGAGACAGCGCCCGAAAACGAGAACCTCAGACGCCTGCTATGCACCGACGAGGTGACAGAGAACGACTTCTACCAGTATCGCGACCTGCTCAAATGGTTCCACTACGGATGCTACTTCAACCTCGGCAACAACAAGATACTGCGCCAGAGCATTGAAAACGCAGCACATGAAGCACACAACCAGACAGAGCTCAACCTCATAACCTACGACATACAGAACGAGCTCGTGTCGGTGTCGCGCAGCAATCTGCTATCACTCACCACACCTGAATGGATGGCACGCATAGCAAGCCAGCACCCGGCACGCAAGATATGGGCAGAATCGGAGTGCAAACCGGTCAGCTACTACACCATAGAACGCGAGGACGAAAGCTACATCTACATGAAGGACCTGCTCACCGGCGAGAAGGGAATAAAAGTGAACAAACTCTCGGTGCAAATGGAACACATCGACAAACTCATAGAGAACAAGAGCATTGCGACAGCCGTCCTCTTCCGCTACGGCAGCAGCTGGTGGCTCAACGGAATACTCTCAGCCGTCGATAACAAGAAGGACACCAAGGAAATGATAGCCAAGGAAAAGGCGAAACGCAGATACACCGACGAGAAAGCAATATACGACAAGTTCAAAGAAGCAAACGGAGGCAAGTGGTACGCATTCTTCAAGGACAGAGAAGCACTGCTGCAATTCCTCAACAACGACATGGGATTCGCCAACATGACAATGGAATCGCTGCCGGAGATAAAGGAAGTCGGCGACACGATACTCGCTTGCGCGACTCCGCACTGCGGCCTGCGTATGCTCTTCGGAATGGCTCCCTGCATAAAATCCGACGACAATCCGCTCTACGACGAAGCCACAGCCAAGAAATATGCACAGAACTTCCTCTTCAACGAGGAGAACATACCATACGAAGTAGCAACCCTCTTCAACGAGAAAGGAATACTGCCCGACGCCACGGCAGAGAACGAAGCCGACCCCAAACTGCGCAACATGCTCGACGCAAACCGCCAGTTCATCATCGACTACAACCTGCACGGCAGACGCGACACCGACCTGTCGCCCGCCGGACAGTGGTAAAAACATAAGTTCCGCAAGTCTCCGACACACTTCTGACACACAGCCTTTCCGCAGGAAGCATGCCGCAGACGGGCGGAACTTCTATAACAACGAACAAGCAAAAGAACTACTACCTGCATTATGAACATTGTCTTCAACATAACCTACTCCACCAAATTCGGCGAGGAAGTCAGCCTGAACATACCCGTTGCCGACACCGACGGCGTGGTACGCACAGCCACTTTCAAGATGAATACCAACGACGGCGAACACTGGAGCTACCGACTTGACAACCTGTGCAAGCAGGACAATCCCGTAATAGAATTCTTCTTCGCCGTGAACAACGGCACACGCGAACTGCGACGCGAATGGCTCACGGTGAAACACAGGCTCGAACTGGCCACCATCGCCACGGAGAACGCCACCGTAAAGTGCCGCTGGATGGAGACCCCCTGCGACTCCTACCTCTACTCTTCGGCATTCACCGACTGCATAAACCGGCGGCGTCCGGGCAAGACGCAAAGCCGGAAGCTGCCCCGCGCACTGCGACTCGTGGTGAGAGCACCGCAGCTCAAGAGCGGCGCGAAACTGCTTCTCGTGGGCGACGACAACTGCCTGGGACGCTGGAACCCTGACAAAGGCATCGCAATGACCGAACACAACACCAACGAATGGGTGGCAGATGTCGATCTGACAGCATTCAGCGGCGGAAGCACCGAGTTCAAATTCGTCGCCAAGACCGACATGGACGAGATAATGTGGGAGACCGGCTACAACCGCCGCATAACCCTACCCGACCCTCATGCCGACGGAACCCATGTCATAGAATGCGACCAGGCCTTCTTCGAGATATGCGACATGAAGCTCGCCGGCACGCTCATACCGGTGTTTTCACTGCGCACCGAAGGCAGTTTCGGCGTGGGAGACTTCGGCGATCTGAAGCGCATGGTGGACTGGGTAGCCGAAACCGGGCAGCGGGTCTTGCAGATACTGCCCATAAACGACACCACAACCACACACACATGGGCCGACTGTTACCCCTATTCCTGCATAAGCATCTTCGCCCTTCACCCGCAGTATGCCGACCTGAGGCAGCTCCCGCCAATCGACGACGAGGCGGAACGCCGCCGCATGGAAGACCTGCGCAAGGAACTGAACGCACTGCCACAGATTGACTACGAGCGTGTGAACCGCGCCAAGAACGAGTATCTGAACACGATATTCAGCCAGTGTGCCGACCGCACCATGAAGTCGGCGGCATTCAAACACTTCTTCACCGACAACGAACACTGGCTCGTGCCGTACGCACAATACAGCTATCTGCGCGACGCCTACGGCACCGCCGACTTCGAGAAATGGCCCAGCCACAGGGAATGGTGCGAAGCCGAGCGCGGACAGCTCGCCAATCCGCGCACGAAAGCCTACAAGAAACTGGCCTACCACTACTACATACAATTCGTCCTGCACCAGCAGATGCAGGCCGCACACGAGTACGCCAAGGCACGGGGAGTAATCCTCAAGGGCGACATCCCGATAGGAGTGAGCCGCAACGGATGCGACGTGTGGCACGAACCGACCTACTTCAAGATGAACGCGCAGGCCGGTGCGCCGCCCGACGCCTTTGCGCAGAACGGCCAGAACTGGGGATTCCCCACCTACAACTGGGATGCAATGCTCGCCGACGGAGGCCAGTGGTGGATAAGACGCTTTCAGCACATGGCCAATTACTTCGATGCCTACCGCATCGACCATGTACTCGGATTTTTCCGTATATGGTCGATTCCCGGCGAATGCGTGCATGCTCTCATGGGACAGTTCGACCCGTCGATAGCCATGACACGCGACGAAATAGAGTCGTACGGACTCACATTCGACGAGGAACGCTACACCACTCCCTGCATAAACGACTGGATTCTGGAGCGCATCTTCGGCACACAGGCCGACGAGGTGAAGCAGACCTACCTCGAGGCACGCCCCGACGGACTCTACGCCATGCTTCCCGAATATGCCACGGAGCGCATGATTGAGGCGGCTTTCACACACCGCCGCACAAAGGCCGACACTACCCTGCGCGACAACCTGTACAAGCTCACGAGCAACGTACTCTTCGTGCGCGACGCCAACGACGCCAACAAGTTCCACCCTCACATCACCGCACAGCTCAACTTCGCCTTCCAAACGCTCAGCGAAAAGGACAGGACACGCTTCAACCGCCTCTACGACGACTACTATTATCGCCGCAACAACTACTTCTGGTACCGCGAAGCAATGAAAAAACTACCCATGCTCGCGGAAGCGACAAGGATGCTCGTGTGCGCCGAAGACCTCGGCATGGTGCCCGAATGCGTGGCATGGGTGATGGAGAAGTTGCGCATACTGAGTCTGGAACTGCAGCAGATGCCCAAGGAATACGGCGTGCAGTTCGGCAACCTGGCGCACAATCCCTACCGCAGCGTGTGCACAATATCCACACACGACATGCCCACACTGCGCCAATGGTGGGACGAAGATCCGGCACGGACGCAGGACTACTACTCCACCGTGCTCTACCGCCACGGCGACGCACCGCATCCGCTGCCGGGATGGCTTGCCCGTGAGATAATAGAACGCCACCTCGCCTGCCCGTCGATGCTGTGCATCCTTGCCCTGCAGGACTGGCTCGCCATAGACGAACGGCTGCGTCTGCCCGACGCCAACGCCGAACGCATAAACATCCCTGCCGACCCGAACCACTACTGGCGTTACCGTATGCACCTGAACATAGACGACCTGCTGGCCGACAAGGGCTACAACGACACGATAAAGGAAATGCTTGCAAACGGAGGACGAAGAGTTTGATTTTCAAGCACATACATACAACAGCAAAAACAAGGCTTCTTTGCACTCAAAAGAAGCCTTGTTCGTATAGCAAAGAAGCCTTGTTTGCGTCGCAAACAAGGCTTCTTTTGAAAACGATGTAATATGATGTCTCACCCGACTATACGAGCAAGCCAATCATTATGAATTATGAATTCAGAATTATGAATTACCAAATGTCCTCCGTCAGTCGCGCTCTATGAGCACAACGGCGTATGCAGAGATACCCTCTTCGCGCCCCGTAAAGCCGAGCCGCTCCGTTGTCGTGGCTTTGATGGAGATGTTGTCCTCGTCGGTACCCATCACTTCGGCAAGACATTTCTTCATTGCCGGCACATGAGGATTGATTTTGGGACGCTCGGCACACACCGTGGCATCTATGTTGCCAATGCGATACCCCTTGGTGGCAATGAGTTCCACGGTCTTGCGCAGAAGTATCTTGCTATCCACATCAAGCGTTTCGGCGGCGGTGTCGGGGAAGTGATAGCCTATGTCACGCATGTTGGCTGCGCCGAGAAGAGCGTCGCAAATGGCATGTATAAGCACATCGGCGTCGCTGTGTCCGAGCAGTCCGAGCGTGTGGTCAATCTTGATTCCTCCGAGCCAGAGGTCGCGCCCTTCAACAAGGCGATGCACATCGTAGCCCAATCCGGTTCGTATCTTCATAAAATTGCAGAGTGTTAATGTTGTATATAAAGTTTGCTGCCACCCCTCGCAGACTTATCTACGCCTGAAAAGGTCCTTGATTCCGTCCATATCGAAGCTCAAGGTGAAGCGCAGAGTCTGGTCGAGCGGATTGCTCTTCGCCGTGGCTATGACGTATGCGGCATCGAGAGAGAAGACGCTCATCTTGAAGCCTGCACCCACGGTGAAGTACTTTCTGTTGCCTTTGTTCTCCGACTCGTTGTGGTAACCAGCACGCACGGCAAACTGGTCGTGATAGATGTACTCGGCACCCACGCTCCACTGTATCTCCTGAAGCTCCTCCTTGAATCCGCCGGGAGCATCGCCGAAGCTCTTGAATATGCCGCTGATTGACGACACATCGTAGTAGTCCTTCTGCACACGCTGCTGGTAGTCCTCGGTGCTCTCGCCCTCGTTCTGCTTGGGATAGGTGGGCACGAGCAGCTTGTTGGCGTCAGCCGTGATGGTGAAGCGGTTGTACTCGTCGATAGGCACCATGAGCGATGCACCGAGACGAAGGTTTGTAGGGATGAATTCGGAGTTGTTGTCGCCACCGAACGAAATCTTAGAACCGATGTTCGAGATGTTGAGTCCGAGACCGAGCTGGCACTCGCGCGACCCGATGTTGAGGTAATTCTGGTAGTAGGCAGCCAAGTCCACGGCGAAAGCACTACCCGGCGACGTGTCCTGCGTGTAGTCGTAGGTGAGGTCGGAGTATATCCATCGCACGGCGGCAGCGATAGAAAACTTCTCGCTGAGCATGAGCGAGTAGGCCACATCCATCGACATTTCGTAGGGATTGATTGTCATGTTGTCGCCACCTGACTCACCGGTGCTGAGGAAAACCTCGCCGAGCGAGAAGTAACGCAGCGATGCCGACACGGCGGAGTAGTCGCCGATGCGATAGTAACCGGCGAGATAGGCGAGGTCCATGTCGCTTACCAGCTGGCGAAGCCACGGCGTATAGTTGAGCGCGACACCCGCCCTTGAAATGGTGAACGGGTACTTTGCAGGGTTCCAGTATTGCGATACCACGTCGGGATCTGTGGCAGCACCGGCGTCGCCAAGACCTGCCGCACGCGCATCGGGGGCTATTGTCTGCGATGTCACCGATGTGTTCACGGGGTTGAACATGTCCTTCTTGTCCTGCGCCGCAAGTGGCAAGGCTGTTATTGCAGCCACGATGACGGCTACGATTCGTGTCATGTATTTCATTGTTATGCTTGTTTCTTTGTATGTTCCTTTCTAAGAAAAACGCTTATCGGGCTTATTTATTGCCGACAACGATGAGTTTCTTTGCTTTCGATGTGCGTGTCGCACCCTCCGAAGTGAGTCTTACGCGGTAGAGATAGACACCTGTCTGCAACTTCTGTCCACTGTCGAGCGTCAGATTCCAGTCCACGGTGTATGCGCTTCCGGAACTTCCCCCCACCTCATCGTGACGCCAAAGAAGTCGCCCGCTCATGTCGAACACATCGATACCGACGGTGAGTTCCATTCCGCTGCGGTCGTGTGTGACGATGAATGTGGTGTTGTCGGTCGCCGGGTTCTGCGTGCATTCTATGTTGCACTGAGGCTTCATTCCCCTCACGACATTGAACGACAACTCGGCAATGGAGACATTGTTGAGCACGTCCCATGCACGGAACTGGAGCTTATGCTTGCCTTCCGGCAGCTCAGGGATGTTGTAGTAGGTGGTGCCGCTCGTATATGAACCGAAGTCGAAGGTAAAGTTGTCGTTGAGCGAATAGGTGTAGGCCTGCTTACCGTCGATGATGAGCTGCATGTCATGACCTATGCCGTTGCCCGTGGCATTGATGCCGTCCTTATCCATAATCTGCGCCACGAAGTAAGGCGTGCTGTTCACATCGCCGCCGTTCTGGAACGATGGCGAGTTGAGATAGCAGTAGATTGACGGGCCGATGGAGTCGTTTTCGGCGATGTCGCTGCCTCCCACTATGAAGCTTTCGTCGTGTCCGTTGGCGATGACGGTGTGCGAGGAGTTGATGGCATAGAGGTTGATTATGCCTGTACTGTTGGAGTAGTTTATGTCCTTCGGCACTACAAAGTTCAGCTCGAAGCGTCCGTTGCGCACGCTGTCGCTGCCGTTGTAGAGCGTGTTGGGACGGTCGTAATAGGTGAACGGAGTGTCAACCGCGGTCTTATCGTTAAGGCGGCAGGTCACGAGTTCGCGGTTGTCGCGCACGGTAAGGGTAATGATACCGTTGAAATCGTCAGCACCCTCGATGTGTCCCTTCACTGTTGTGCGGCTTCCCGCTTTGAGCCTTATGTCGGCACCAGAACCTGTTGCCACGCCGTTTATCTCATCCACCACCGCCTTGGCAGTGGGCAGATGGAGCGCAAGGGCAGGGTCGCCGAGGAGCGAATACTGCAGGGTGTTGCGTGCGAGCGACTCGCTTCCGCTGGCATTCTTGGCAAGACGCTGCGCCTCGCCTATGGTGCATGGCGTGCCGTCGGCATTGTAGCTGAGCACATAGCGCATGAAGTTGCGGTTGAGTATTGTGTTCTGCGCGGCATATACGGTGCGTGTCGTGCCGTAGAAAGCCACTGACCCACCCTTCGGATTGAGCATGGCTGTCTCGCCGATAGTGGCTTCGCCGCCGTCGAACGGCATGATGTCGCACGACGCTGTCACCCAAAGCGGGAGGTTGGTATTGGTGAAATTCTCGAAATCGGTGATGCGCAGCACCATCTCATGCGACAGCTGTATCTCGCTTCCATGGCCTGCATAGTCCATGACGAGTGCTCCGGCCTGCTGCTGTTGCTTTATCATGCGTGTCGCATCGGGATAGGTGTGGCCCGTCGAAGAAGTCTCGCGTGTGTAGGTATCCCACATCACTTTCTTCACGATATAGCTGGGATAGTTGGCTATCACCTGCTCCGCCACGAGGTCGGCATCATCCATGTGCTGGTTGTTGTCGCCGTCGTCGCCCATGAAGAAGATGGTGTTCTGCCATGCACCGCCGTTTTTATTCTCGGCGTAGGAGATGGTCTTGTCCACCAGAACCTTTGCCTCCTGCTCGGTGGTGACGGGGAAACGGCCCACAGCCACATCGAGTTTGTCCACCCACAGAGGCTTGGCTCCCTCGCCGTCGTCAAGCATTGCGTAGAAACCGTCGTCTATATAGCAACTGCGTTTGTCGAAGGATTCCTCGCTTTCAAAGGCGAGCAGGTAGTCGTCGGGGTTGAGATTGCGGCACTGCGGAGTGAGCATACGGTTGTCCCACACGCAGTCGCCGAAGAGAAGAAGATACTTCGGCATGTCTTTCTCGTCGGCGGCACGGTCGTAAAGCATCTTCATGTAGTGGCGGTAGGCACTTGCATCGGGCGTTCCGCTTGAGAATTCGTTGTACAGTTCGTCTGCCGGCACGATGTTCACACGCAGTCCGTCGCGCTCTTCGTGGAACGTTTTGAGGCGCTGCGCTTGCTTCAACAGTTTCTGCGAAGTGGGGATTATTATAACAAGATCGGCCTGCGGGTCGGCGTGGCGGTCCTGGTTTGTTATGCCATAGACATACTCCGGCACCGGAAGCGACTCCGAATCGAGGTCGGGCATGGGTCTGGGTTCCGGCGAGACGAGCGTGATGTAGTCGAGACGCATGGCGGCTCCTTCCAGCACAGTCAGCTTGACTGCGTTGTCCGCCTTGATGTTTCTGACTGTGAATGTGGCTGACTTGCGGCATCCGAAGATGTATTTCGAGTCGCCGAGACTTGTGCGTACGGTGCCCACGATGGAGTCGTTCACCTCCACCTGTACCACACAACTCCTGCCGGCCGATACGCAAACGACGAGTTTCTGGTCTCCGTCCGTGTTCGGTGCGGCGATGTTCACTGTGCGGGAAGAACCCGGTTCCACGCTGTGCGAGTCGAAAAGGTTGCGCCCTCCGTTGTACCACGAGTAGGCGTCCACCTCGTAATGGGAATGGAAGTCGTCGGGTGTGGGATAGGTATCGGCTGCCATTGCCGCCGCATCAACGGTGGATGGAGCATCGGCAGACTCCGTGAGGAAGTAATATCCATAGTCGGAATAAGGATTACGGGTGCGGACTGTGGATGTGTTCGACGCCCATGACACCGGACCGCGGGCGTAGAACACGCGCCGGTTGCCCGACTTGTAGGTGGGAACTTCCTTTAAGTCGTCGGTATTGATGAGGTCGTCGGCATTGAGTATTTCGTTCTTGAGGTTGCCGCCATAGCCGTACAGCTTCACTTTGTTGATGTCGGAGAAGCCGGCTTTGCGTATGAGCGACTCGGTGATTTGGTGGAATCCCGAAGCGGAGACCCTTATCTTGACCCACTTCCCGGTTGCGAGCACGGAATGGGCGGCATAGCGTTCGGCAGGAGCCACATCGGCTTTCCGTTTCGGTGCGCTGTTCTTTGCGCCGCCTTTAACGGATGCTTCCCGCTTGAGGAGGAAACTTACGAGTAGCTGATACTTCCCCGAACGATAGACGACGGGGCAGAATGATGTGCTGATGAACGGTTTCCTGCGGTTGAAGACGATGTTCGTCTCCAGTTCGGGCATGGCTGGCGGCAGTGCGGAATGGTGTCGCCTGTAGTTGGAAACATCGGTCGCCGGCATGTCGATAAATTCAGGATAGACGATGCTGACGGTATAGACAGAGTCGCGATAGTTGTCGGGCAGCGGCTCGGTGTGGCAGAAATGCGGCACGACGGAGTCGGTCTTCACCTCGGCTGCCGTCAGGTTGAAGAACCGCTGCGCCTTTGTCTGTACTGCCATGAGCACGAGAAAGGCAATTATCGCTATTTGTTTCGTTCTTTGTCTCACTTATTGTTATTTGCAATTAAACGACAGGACTTTCCTGTCCTCTATGTATCCTTCGAGGTGGTCGTCGATTTTTACGGGTCCTACTCCGGCGGGAGTGCCGGTATAGAGTATGTCGCCTGTCTTCAAAGTGAAGTAGCGACTGATGTAAGCGATGAGTTCGTCCACCTTGTAAAGCATGTCGCTTGTGCATCCTTCCTGCACTGTCCTGCCGTTGATGTCAAGCCGGAAGTGTATTGCCTGTATGTCGCGGAACTTGCTCAGATCCACCCATTCGCCCAGAGCAGCCGAACCGTCGAAGCCTTTGCAGATGTCCCACGGTTTGCCTTCGGAACGCAATTTCTGCTGCATCTCGCGTGCGGTGAAGTCGATACCCACCGTCACTGCGTCGTAGTAGCGGTGTGCGAACCGCTGCGGTATGCTCTTTCCGAGGCGGCAGATGCGCACAACGAGTTCTGTTTCATAGTCGATGCGTCCCATGAAGTCGGGTATGAAGAACGGCTTTCCGTCCTTCAGCAGTGCCGAGTCGGCCTTTGTGAAAATGACAGGTTGCTCTGGTTTATATAACGCTCCATGCAGCTCTTTATTGTGTGCAAGGTAGTTCATGCCTACGGCAAATATCTTCATTTTTATTGTTTTTAAGATTTTACGGGTGTCTGATTGATTTTTTTTTCCTTTTTTCCGGCGTTGCTCGCCTGTGTTTTTGCATAAAAGCAAAAAGGAGTCATAAAGAGTTTTCACCCTTTACGACTCCATTTTATGATTGTAATTGTTTTCTTCTTTGTTTAAGAAAAATTACTCAGCAGCAAGAGTGAAGCGCTTGTAAGCGACAATCTTCAACTCCTTGTCCTGCTTCTTCAGGTAGTCGGCAACAGTTTCCTTGTCGCCGTTGCCGAACTGGAACTCCTGAGCCACAAGGCAGTTCTCCTTCAAGAACTTGCCAACACGGCCCTTTGCGATGTTGTTTATCATGTTCTCGTTCAGGCTGGCAGCCTTTTCTGCGCTGACAGTCTCCTTGATTTCGCGGAACTTCACTACATCTTCGGCAGTGATCCATCCCTTGCCCTGGTTAGACTCGATGTGGTCTTCAGAGTCGAAGTGGTTAGGATTGAGTCCGGCCTTCTTCAAAGCTACCTCAACAGCCTTTTCGATCTGCTCTTCCTTTGTCTTCTGAACGGCAACGGTGTATTCGTTGTCGATAACCTCCTGCGGCACCTGTGTCTCGTCAAGGGCGATAGGCTTCATAGCGGCCACCTGCATAGCAATCTTGTGACCTACCTCAGCGTTCTCCTTGTTGAGCTGTACCATTGTGCAGAGAGTGTGCTTGCCCATGTGGTCGTACACTTCGATGTTGTCGCCTTCGAGCACGTTGTATCCGTCGAGTTCCATCTTCTCGCCAGTGATACCAGAGCGCTGTGTTACAGCAGCCTGTACATCGCCTTCGCCGAGAGCGAGTGCCTTCACTTCGTCAAGTGTGTGAGCCTTGGCAGCGATGGCAGCGTCGAGGATGTCGCTTGTGAGCTTGATGAAGTCGGCACCGTTAGCCACGAAGTCGGTCTCGCACTTCAATGCAATTGTTGCAGCGAAGCCGTTCACGCTCTTCACGAGCACGCATCCGTTTGAAGTCTCGCGGTCGGAACGCTTTGCAGCGATAGCCAGTCCGCGCTCACGGAGCAAGTCCTTTGCCTTATCGAAATCGCCTTCTGCCTCTGTGAGGGCCTTCTTCACGTCAGCGAGTCCGGCACCTGTCATGGCACGAAGTTTCTTGATGTCTTCAATTGAAACAGCCATAGTGTTAAAATGTGGTTAGATATTTATTAATATTGTCTGTCTGATTACTCGGCAGCGGGAGCCTGCTCTTCAGTTGCGGGAGCTTCTGCTTCTGCCTTGGGAGCGTCCTTGCGTGCCTTGCGTGTGCGCTTCTTGCCTTCAGCTGTCTCAGCCTGCTCAGCGGCAGCCTTCTCGTCAGCCTTCTCCACCTTGCGCTCTTCCAGACCTTCGGCGATGGCGCTGCAGCATGCAGAGAGGATTACATCAACAGAATCCTTTGCGTCGTCGTTGGCAGGGATGAGGTAGTCCACGTTGCGTGGGTCGGAGTTTGTATCAACGATGGCGAACACTGGGATGCCGAGGCGGTTGGCCTCTTTCACAGCGATGTTCTCCTTCATTACGTCGACAACGAACAATGCGCTCGGAAGGCGGGTCAAGTCGGCGATAGAGCCGAGGTTCTTCTCCAATTTAGCGCGCTGGCGTGTCACCTGAAGAAGCTCACGCTTAGAGAGCTTCGAGAATGTGCCGTCGTTCATCAGCTTGTCGATGTTCGCCATTTTCTTCACTGCCTTGCGGATTGTGGGGAAGTTGGTGAGCATACCGCCCGGCCAACGCTCGATAACGTAAGGCATATTAACGCTTGATGCCTTCTCGGCTACAACGTCCTTAGCTTGTTTTTTAGTAGCGACGAACAGGATCTTCTTGCCTGACTTTGCAATCTGCTTCAGAGCCTCAGCAGCCTCGTCAATCTTGGCTACGGTCTTGTGCAAATCGATTATGTGAATGCCATTGCGCTCCATGAAGATGTAAGGAGCCATAGCGGGATTCCACTTGCGACGGAGGTGGCCAAAGTGGCAGCCAGCCTCGAGTAATTGGTCAAAATTTGTTCTTGACATTTGTTTTTTGCTTTTAAATTGTTTACTTTCCTTTGAGTTGTGAATGAACCAGCCCGCGAGTAACGATTTTCTGAGTTCTGAATAGTGGGCTGCGAACCTGCCGGCTTCGCCGTTTCCTGACTGCCGTATGCATGGTGCGCCTCCACTGGCTCTTCCTCGGTCTTGCGGGTTTGGATGCTAAACGTCGGAGAAATGCTAAGCCACACATATATAATAAGGTGTCCCAGCCGCTCTCCTGATATTAACGCTTGCTGAACTGGAAGCGACGGCGAGCCTTGGGCTGACCCGGCTTCTTACGCTCAACGGCACGGGCATCGCGTGTGAGGAAGCCCTGGTCCTTGAGTGCCTTCTTGTCTTCGGCGTTGATTTTTACAAGTGCGCGAGCGATGGCGAGACGCAGAGCCTGGCTCTGACCGGTGAAACCGCCGCCGTCGAGGTTTGCCTTGATATCGTATTTCTCTTCTACACCAAGAAGCTGCAGAGGCTGCTTAACCACGTACTGCAGAATTGCTGATGGGAAGTATTTTGTGATTTCTTCTTTGTTGATTGTGATCTTACCGGTGCCTTCTGTGAGGTAAACACGAGCTACGGCACTCTTGCGGCGACCAATTGCATTTATCATTTCCATCTTTTTCCTTTATTTATACTGGTTAATATCAATTGCCTTTGGCTGCTGTGCCTCGTGCTTGTGCTCTGTGCCCTCATAAACATAGAGGTTGTCGAGGAGCTTGCGGCCGAGAGGACCCTTGGGGAGCATACCCTTTACGGCGTGACGGATGATCTTATCTACTCCGTTAGGACGCTTGCGAAGGTCCTCGGGAGTGTTGAAGCGCTGTCCGCCGGGATAGCCAGTATAACGTGTATAGACCTTGTCAGTCTCCTTCTTGCCGGTGAATACCACCTTGGCAGCGTTGATGATGATGACATTGTCTCCACAGTCCACATGGGGAGTGAAGGTTGGTTTGTACTTTCCGCGAATCAGCTTGGCTACTTTTGAGCAGAGACGGCCTACTACTTGGTCGGTGGCGTCGATAACTACCCACTCTTTCTTAGCTGTTTCCTTGTTTACGGAAATAGTCTTGTAACTTAAAGTGTTCATTGTTTAAATTAAAATTTACTACTAAAAAACATATTATTTTTTGCACAAGCGATTCACTAACCGTGCCGCTCGGCCAAAAGCGTACACTATTAACACTCTCATGCAGGGGACTCTAAGTGTATCCCCAATAATCGGACTGCAAAATTACGGTTTTTTTATTTAATATGAAATGTGGACACATGGCACGAATGTTGATATTAGCAAAGTTTAACAAATTATAATACTTGACGAAGCTTTTCCGGGTGTAAAGAGCGTGGGAAACGCCGTATTTTAGTCTGGTGGGGAGTTGGAGGAAAGGGAGAGAAAACGTGGCAGGAAGCGTATGAGGAGGGATGCTTTCCAGCACGGCGAAAGCACTGGAAACGGGAAGTAATTCCGCCGCTTTGAAAACAAGACTTCTTTGCATCAGAAACAAGGCTTCTTTGGAACGCAAACAAGGCTTCTTTTTGACGCAAAGAAGCCTTGTTTGAAAACCTACCCGTATATATCTGGAAATCAATTAAATAGCAGACGCTATCATCACACCGTCGGAGTCTGCTCCCGACACTGCCTGTCAAGTCGCCGCAGCACCCACCAGTAGGCAGGGAACAGGAACACGTCGGCCATGCACCACGCCACAGGGTCGCCCAGACAGACGCCCGTCCACGCCAGAGCCGGCACCAGATAGAGGCTCACTCCGCTGCGGGCTATCATCTCCATGACGCCGCTAAGCATGGAGAAGTTGCTGAAACCAAGTCCCTGTATGGAGTAGCGCAACACGGTGAGCATACCCAGGGCGGGATAGAAGTAGTTGGTGATGCGCATATACTCAGCCGCCTTCGCCGTCACTTCCGCCTGTCCTCCGTCCACGAAGAGTGTCATCATGTCGTCGGCGAAGGGGTAAATCACAGCCACGGTAAAGACGAAATAGACGGCCGTAATCTTCGTTGCCGCCCACACGCCCTGCCTCACACGGTCCATACGGCGCGCGCCGAGGTTCTGACCGCAATATGTGGCCATCGCCACACCGATGTTCTCGAACACGCAGGTGAACAGATATTTTATGCGCATCGACGCCGTGAACGCCGCCACACAGGTGGTGCCGAGGGCGTTGTTGGCACTTTGCAGCATGATGATGCCTATACCTGTGATGGAGAATTGCAACCCCATAGGCACACCGTTGTTGAGCAGAATGCTCGTGCGGCGGTTGTCGTAGCGTCGCTCGGCACCGTGCGGAATAAGGATGCGCATACGGCGGCGGATGTACCACAGACACAGGCACACCGACAATCCCTGCGACAGCCATGTGGCTATGCCGGCTCCCTCGACGCCCATACCCAGCCAGAGGATGAGCACGACATCAAGCAGGACATTGGCGACAGCCGACGCAATGAGAAAATAAAAGGGTTGGCGCGAATTGCCAAGAGCACGAATCTGTCCCGAAAAGAGGTTGAAACCGAACGTGAGAGGGATGGTGGCAAACTGCAGCATAAGGAAGACATAGGCATCGTGGAATATCTCGTCGGGAGTGTTCACAAGCTGCAATATGCGCCGACAGAACATCAGCGACAGCAGCGTCACAACTGCCGACATCACCACCGCCACGCGCACCGCATTGGCAACATACGCACGCATCTTAGTGAAGTCCTTGGCACCGAAAGCCTGTGCCACAGGTATGGCGAAACCGGCACACGCCCCGTTGCAGAAACCCATTACGAGAAACATCACCGACGACGATGCACCCACCGCCGCCAGAGCCTCCACACCGACCCAGCGCCCTACTATCGCCGCATCAATGACAAGATACATCTGTTGCAGGATATATCCAAAAATGAGCGGCAGCGCAAACCGTGTTATGCCACACATGGGCGAACCCGCCGTCATGTCGTGCACCGCCCTACTCGAACTCTCTTCCTTTTCCATATTTTTCTCCTCCGTTATCCCAAACCAGCCAAACTCCACGGATCCAGGTTCAGTCCGTCTCATACCATGAAAAATGCCCACCGTTAAGGACGATGGGCTGACCTGATGTTTTCACAACGGAATAATCCTTATTGTGATTTGCTTAAAATTCGTACGGCAAAAATAAGGATTATACTTCACAAAGCGCAACGTTTAGTCCGCCAAAGCATCCGAATTAAGCTTTATTAACGCCGGTGCGGGCAAAAAGTCGAGTATGTACACCCTCCCACATTATTATTATTCGTAACTTTGGCACAGACGAAAGAACTATCAAACAGAAAATTCGTTTGAACTAATACTTATCTGACTTAAACATAAACACATGAAAAAGATATTGGGACTTGACCTTGGTACAACCAGTACAATCCGCAAAACGAAACGTTTCGCCATTCCAGAACGAGCCGTCTATTTTCTTAAAACGAAGCGTACCGCTGGGGGTACTCCCCCACCCCAAAATATTTTCGACCGGCTTACGCCGGTATTCACATAATGCAAGAACGGAGTCCGGACACCATCCGAACCCCGTTCTTTTCGTTTTGTCGCTTCGCTCCCGCTTTTCGCGCTTCGCGTTACGCTACCTCGACTATCGCCTTATACGCAGCCACGCTTTGCGCCCTCACGATCTTGCCGC
>ERZ857629.1168-NODE-1168-length-30555-cov-17.727082_pt1 | contig 30555 bp, 14 predicted proteins | sample MGYA00519700_ERZ857629 | MGnify/ENA primary metagenome ERZ857629 (study PRJEB31778, sample SAMEA3449351) | human gut metagenome | biome: human gut; feature: human-associated habitat; material: faeces | place: United Kingdom | collected 2010/2012 ... | reverse complement strand
TGAATGGAGTGCTGAAAGTTGAAAAGTATGACGATTGTTTTGTTCTGACCAATCCTGGACTTCTGAAACTGCCTATTGAGCAGATTTACAAAGGTGGCGAGTCAAAGGCACGTAATCAGCGTATGCAGAATATGTTCCGCATGATAGGCTATGGCGAGAACCTTGGCTCGGGTTTCCCACTCATTCTAAACGCATGGAATGAAAAGCATTGGATAAAGCCTGAGTTTCAGGAACAGCCTGAACTTATGCAGGTAAAATTGACCCTCCATATTCATAACGAGCCAATAAATGAGCCTGTAAATGAGCCTGTAAATGAGCCTGTAAATGAACGGCAACAAACTATACTATCTATCATGAAGCAAAGTCCATCAATAATAAGAGAAGATTTGGCAAACAAACTGGGTATTTCGCTTGCAACGTTAAAAAGAGAACTTACTTCGTTAAGAAAGGAAGGGTACATTACACGTAGCGGAAGTGATAAAAATGGACAATGGATTGTTCTTTCAAAATAATAGTAGATGAAGAATATGACGGTTTCTTCAATATAATATAAACGTAAAATTGCAGGTAGCTGTTCTCATTTAACTTGAAGAATGCTTCCTGCAATTTTATTTGGCAATTATCTGCTACGCCGTATCCGATACTTCACTGCTCGCATCATCGCAGCTGACACAGCAATGCACCTGCGCCACCAATGCCCATCATCTCATATAATAACATAGTACGAAGCATAAATAACACTTGTACGTGAAAAAAGCTGCCAAATCTTCCAGTTTCGGCATAACTCGTTGTATATAAGCAAAATAAAGGCTGGCAGATAACTCGAAAATCGGGTTATCTACCAGCCTATCCTCCAGCCTTAACAAGCTATCCTCCAGCCTCAATAATCCTTCTGACAGCCTCAACAATCTATCTGACATGGTAGTTCTTTACAAGTGAGCACATTTTTATACAATTCAGTTTGCATTTTATTGTGACGCCTCAAAGAAAAGCATTATATTTGCAGAAGAAAAGCAGTTTAAAAGAAGTCTTCCATATGCTGAAAGACAACGAGATACGCCAGTACGGAGAATACCATACCAAGCGCCTCGTCCTCGAAGCCTGAAACAAATTCGGATTTGACAATTAAAAAGAGATAAGTATGACTAAAGAAGATAATATTATACTATATCACTATACCACAATGAATACGTTCTATAATATGATAGAACATTCATTGTGTTATGAGGAAGGCGATATACATCCCAAATATATAACAATGTGGGCAACACATTACGCCTTTCAAAACGATCCTACAGAATGTCAGTTGTTCTTTGAAGGATTAAAAGCCGGTGTGCTTGATTATACTAAAAAGAACAACATTCCACTTAACGACAAAGAAAAGGAACTCACACAACATCCACAGTACAATCTGAACATATTTACGATTTCGTTCTCTAAGCAGGAAGACGATTTAACGATGTGGCGTGGCTATGGACAAAATGGAGATGGCATAAGTTTAGGTTTCGATTTCTCCAAGCTTCCATCAACTTTACCTATGTATGGAGCTGATTGCAAAGAACGTAAATATTGGAGTGAAAGTGAGCCGACATATTTACTTTATGATGAAATAAAAAATGTGAGTATGTTGATACAAATAACATCAAGATTGCAGAAGAAGCCTGCAATAAGACATTAAAAAACATTTTCAATAAAGATGAGTGGACAGATGTAAAACAGGCTATAATAAACAATGCTTATGCTCCTATCTATAAAAATAAAAAATATGAAGCAGAGGGCGAATATCGCATCATAAAACATCAAATAATGCCACAATATCGTCTTGCAGACAACAAACTTGTACCATACATCAAAATTAACATCCCCATTGAATGTCTAAAAAGAATCATTGTAGGACCATGTCAATCCTCGTCTGAAGTTGTCATGAGAATAAAATCATTCTTATGGACAAAGTGTTTTGATACAGAAGTAATCACATCGGCTATTCCTTACAGAAGTAGATTGTAAAAAGCGAATAATGGAAAAATATAGGCCCTTCACACCTTTCGCCTTCAACGTGTCCTGCAGACCGACCAGAGCCTTCTTAACCTCGTCGTCGAAACGTATTGCTATGAATATGCGAGCCATTATTGTGAGTGTTAGTTAATGGTATTTCTTAAATATCAGAACTTTACTTTTCTTCTATTTTTATGCGAAGTTACACAAAATATATGGGATATCAAACAAATTTTATACAAACGGTAAACACATAAAAATGCGGTAGAGTTTTACTTTCTCTACCGCAATCTTAAAATGTAGTTTTGTTTTACTTGTTCTTCTCGTAATATCCAATGGCAGTCTGAATGTTTTTCTGTACTGCCTTTGTGCTGAACGTCGCACCGGTGCATCCGTCTATGTCTGTGCGTTCGGTGAGCTTCTTAGCCTTTGATACTTTCAGGTTGTTGTAAAGTGGCAGCAGAAACTTCTTTATGCGGGCGAAGTAAGGCACAGTTTCTTCATTTTTCAGAGCCACCACTTTCAGCACCTTTCCGTTCTTGAAGTACACCTCTACTGGGGTGCCTTTGCGATAGCCACGGGCTTTACATATCGTGCTGGTGTTAACTGAGCAGGTGCCGTCGGCGTGTCGTTTCATCACGTTGTCGGCTTGGATGGTGCTGGCTGCGAGGAGCAGCAATAGTGTAGCTGCTCCTCTTTTTATGCACTTCTTTATTGAAAGCATATTCTTTGTCATTTTTTGTTCTTTTCCTAAGTTATTTCATTGTTACCTGAATGCGATTGCCGGGCGCTGTAAGTTGTCGGCAGAAGTCGCGAATGCTGTCAGTGGTTAGACTGTCCACCTTCTGCAAATAGTCCTTGTTGAAGTCGATGCCCTCGCGCAGTTCGTGATAGCGCACGTATTCCCACCATCCGTTGGTGAGCACGGCGCGGCTGTAGTTCTTGCGGGCATATTCCTTCACCTTCTCCAACTGCTCCTCGGTGGGACCCTCTGCTGCCATACGTTGCAGTTGCTGGTCTATTACGGGCAGAAGCTCGTCATATTTGTTCGGGTCGCAACGGAAGCTGACGGTCATTGAGCATCCGTCTGTAGGATATCTCCAAAACTGTCCCTCCACGTTAACGCCGTATGTGCCTCCCTTTTCCTCGCGCACCTTTTCTGTGTAGACGCCGCGCATAATCTGAGATAGCACGTCGAGCTTGAGGTCTGTGTCAGCGGTATAGGCTATTGGTGCAGAATAGACGATGTTGGTCTGTGCCGAAGGTGTTGCCATTTCTTTGTGGAACACCTTTGTCACCTTTCCTTTCTGAATGTCGAGAGTGTATTCTCCGGGCTTGCAGTTGTTGTTGGTGTTCTTCTTTCCTGGCAAACTTGCAACGTACTGGCAGAGAAGTTCTTCGAAGTCGTCCTCGCGTATGTCACCCGTAATGATAAGGTTCATGCCTGCAAGATTGCTGAAGCGCTCGTTGTAAATCTGATAGATGCGGTCGAAGCTTACCTCCTTCATTCTGTCAGCCGTGAGCGGTTGGGTGCGTTTGCGTTCTCCGTATACGGCTACGCGCAACGAGTCGTTGTAGGTGACGTTAGGGCTTGCGTTGCGGTTACGCAACATCGACTGCTGCTTGGTTATCATATTCTGGAATATGGCTTTGTCCTTGCGCGGATTGGTGAGGTAGAGATACATTATCTGCAACCACGTCTTTAGGTCGGATGCCACGCACACTCCCTTTACTCCCTCTTCTTCTGCGTCGATGTATGGCACCACGCGCAGCGCCTTGCCGCGGCGCTTCTTCTCGAGAGTGAGAAAGTCGAAGTCGGCTGCTCCGCTCTCTTTCACTACGCTTCCGAGGAATTGCAGCGTCGGAGCGTCTGTGTCAGGATAGAGCGAGCGACCGCCCATGCGAAACATGTTTATAGTAAGACGGTTGGGCTCGATGTCTGACTGTCGTGCGCTCACCTTTATGCCGTTAGAGAGGAGATATTCGGTGTAGCCGTTGGCGGCTGTATGCTTGGCGAGAATCTTGCCCTTCTTGGGTAGCTTCTTCATGAATACAGGGTCAACCTGACGTGACGAGTTGTCGTTGGCATATTCATGCTTCTGTGCGTTCTCTATCCATGACTTGAACTGATCTGCCGAAGGCATGGTGTATGGCTTGCCGTCATATTCTGTCGGACCGAAGACGATGCACACCTGATTCTGATTGTCTGCCATCTCCTTCATCGTCTCGTTGATGTCGTCAAGAGTGATGCTGGCAGAAAATTCTGCCTCCAGCGCTGCCTCGTATTCGATGTTCATGCAAGGCTCGTCGCTGCAGAAGTTAGACACGATGTTCTTGGCATATTCGGCGTTGCGTGTCTTGTCCTTGTTGTCAAGACGGTGTTCGATGTTGACGGTGTGCTGCACCTTGGCATGCTCCAGTTCGGCTTCTGTGAATCCGTAACGTCTTGCCTTCTCCACAATCTCTATGGCAGCATCAATACCAACCTGCGGATTGTTGGGCATCAGACCGATGTTGAGAGCGAAGGCGTCCTTCTCGGTGGTGACGTAGAAGCTGCCTGCGCGACAACTTGCTGACATCACTCTCGGCTGAGCCTCATGTGAGAGTTGAGCCAGTCGCTGACGCAGTATGAACATGGCGAGTTTCGACTTGTAGCTGCCGAGGAAAGCCTCGCGTGTGGCTCTCGTCTCTCGTGGCTCGGCGTCATGCTTCATGTATAGCGAGAAGTTGAGCGTGGGCTGCTCTTTGTCGGCTTTGGTGTATACTATCATCTCCTTGTTGTCAGGCACCGTATAGTAAGTGCGCTGTGGGGCGCCGGCTGGTACCGAGTCGTCATTAAAGAGGCTCTTTATCTTGGCTTCTATCTCGTCCACATTGATGTCGCCCACAACGATAATGCCCTGCAGGTCGGGACGATACCACTTGTGGTAATAGTCGCGCAGAACATCGTAATGGAACGTATCCACCACTTCTATATGTCCTATCGGCAGACAGTCGGCATACTTCGATCCAGCGTATATCACAGGCATGGCATTCTCCATCATACGCTGCGATGCCATGCGTGAGCGTCGTGTACGCCATTCCTCACGTATCACGCCACGCTCCTGGTCGATTTCGTTGTCCTTGAGCAGCAACGAGCCAGCCCAGTCATGCAGAATGATGAGGCAGGTGTCGGTCACGCCCGCCTTGCTCACGGGAGCGTTGGATATGTTATAGACGGTCTGGTCTATGGAGGTGTAGGCATTGAGGTCGGCACCGAACTTTATGCCGTTGCGTTCACACCAGTTACGTACGGAGCGTTCGCCGCCATTGCCGTCGGGGAAGTTGCGTGTACCGTTGAATGCCATGTGCTCCAGGAAGTGAGCCAGACCGCGCTGCTCGGGCTTTTCAAGTATTGAGCCCACACGCTGAGCGATGTAGAAGTCGGCTTGTCCAGGTGTCTGGGCGTTGTGGCGTATGTAATAGGTAAGCCCGTTGGCGAGTTTGCCTTTGCGAATACAGCTGTCGAGAGGCAAGGTCTGTGCCGAGACAGCTATGCAGCTGCCAAGGCACATAAGAAGAGAGAAGATTCGTCTTTGTCTCATATTGAGTATTTAATAGGTTGTTTTTAGAGTAGGGTGTCTGTTTATTTCTCAACCATCTGAACGCCTCCGACTGTATATTCCTTGTTGTTCTTGACAATTACGATCTTGCCGTTTTTCAGGAATACGCCGTTGACGGTCTTGTTCACATTCACGTCGCTGATGCCAGTTGTGTCTGTCGGGTCGAGAGGCAGAACCTTGAGTCCGGCTCCTATCACGTTGCCATCGCCAAGAGCAATTGTGGTGTTGCCGCGCAGGTTGCCGATAAACTCAGAGGTGCCATTAGATGTTACCTCGCCATTGTTAGTGCACTTCACTACCGTTACCAGTCCTTCGGCACGTGCCGAATTGCCTACGATGCCGGCTACGTAAAGGTCCTGTCCGCTTACTGCTCCGTTATTGACGCAGTTGCTGATAGCCGTTGCTGCCTCGTCGCCCTTCATCACGTTGCCTACGATGCCGCCCACGTTCTTTACGCCGTTTACTGAGCCACTGTTTGTGCAACCCTCGATGTCCACAGCGTTGCTGGCGCAGCTTACGATACCGGCTGTATACTGCTTGCTCTTGGCTGTTCCCTTAGTGTCGTCCACGTTGCCGCTGTTGGTGCAGTTTCGTATGGCGCCAGAGTAAGAGCCGGCAATGCCTGCCGAACCAAGTCCGTTGCTGGTTGAAAGATTGCCGCTGTTGGTGCAGCCCTCTATAAGATAGCTGTACGTAGTGATGCTTTTGCCCGACTGCGATCCGCCGCAGATGCCAGAAGCGTAAGTCATAGCCGTCACGTTGCCGTAGTTATGGCAGTCTTTCACGGTTCCGTTGCCGTTTACCATGAATCCGCAGATACCACCGGCAGCGAAGTTTGTGGCTGTGATGTCTGCATAGTTGGTGCAGTTCTGGATGGTACCCATATTTAGCGAAGCGATGGAGCCGACGTAGTTATAGCTTGTGATGTGGTTGTTCTCGCTGAAGACGATGTTTTTCACCACGCCGTTCTTGTCAATGCATCCGAACAGGGCGTTATACTTACCTTCGGCATTATTGCCGTTCTCGGTGTGATAGATGCCGCTGATGGTGTGTCCGTCGCCGTCAAAGGTTCCGTCAAAGCCATAGGCTATCTTTGTAATCTGGGCGTTGCCGTCCTTGCCGATGGCAGGCAGTTGCGTCGGGTTGGTTTCCGAGCCGCAGAAGTCGATGTCGTTAGTCATCTTAAAGTACTCGCCCGTTCCCTTGTGGTCTGCGTTGCAGTTGTTTGCCATTGCAGCGAAGTCGGCTGCTGTGCTGATGATGTAAGGGTCTGCCTCTGTACCGGTGCCGTTAAGACCCCATGATACTGTAGAGCCGTCGTTCTGAGCCGTTGCTGTCATCGCTGCTATGCAAGCGAAGATAAATGTAAAGATTTTTTTCATATTCTGATTTTTTAAAAGTTGTTTCCTAAAATGTTGCTGCTGCCGTTACGGTCAGCGTGTTGCGTGTCAGTCCTTTCATGTCGCCATCGGTGGCTTGGTGGAAGTCATACCTGAGCGATATGGCAGGACGTAAGGGCGTGCCTTTGACGGGCATTTCGTATTTGATGGCTGCGTGTGCTGCCGCTTGGCTGAAGCTGCCCATTGTGGTTATCACTCCTGCTTCTGCTGACCATAGCCTGCCTCCTCGTGTGAGCAGACTGCGTCGGGCGCTTACAAACGGAGCGATGATGTGGCGCGATGTGGTGTATGTGTCAGGATAGACATAGGCGGTCTGTCGACGTGTCCAGTAGTGGGTGCCTCCCATGATGTGCCATAAGAAAATCTGTCCCGACGGTTTCCAGTAGGCGTTCACAGTGGCCATGCCGTAAGTCTGCATCTTGTCTGCCATCTTGGTTGGTTCGAAGTATTCGTAGTATGTGGCAGCCGTGCCGTTTGTGGCTGTTGTCTGCCGATAGTTCTCACGTTCTGATGTAAGGCTTTCGGTGGTCAGGTGCAAGTCCATCCATACGAGACGCTCCACGTTTTGTGTCATGTCGTAGCGCAGATGCGTTGTGAGGCAGTCGCCGTGGTGCTGCTCATGCGAAGCGCTGTATTGCGACTTTCGTCCGTAGTAGCCGGTGCGGTGGCTGTACGTGATGTCAGCGTACAGGCGGTCATACTTGGCTTGAGCCGTCACGCCAATGTGTTCTGAGAGCAGTGGCAGACGGTTTTTACTGTCGGTAAACCCTTCGGTGCCGAAAGTCTCTCGTTCGCCGTGACGATTGGCATAGTCGATGAGCGTGTAGTAAATCTGGTCCGTAGTGCCGTAGGTCTTAAACTGCATAGCCTCTATGCGACGGTTATAGACCAGTCCTACACCAATGCCACTGTTGTGAGACAATGCAAGGAAGGCGTCCGTCCTTACGTCCATATCCGTCAGCGTATTGCTGTGACGAAGATCGCGCTGCTTGGCGTATGTGCCGGCTGTATAGTTGAGGCGTGCGCCTACAGCCAGACGTCGCCATGCTCTCCAGCCGATGGCTCCGTTTATGCAGAATGTCTCCATGCTCTTGTCGCCGGCATTGTCGTTTGTTTCCTCAACGAGGTCAAACGGCTTAAGCTGCATTGTAGGCATAAGCATGCTGCCTGCAGCATCTGAGATGTTGTGTCGGCTGTACGTGGCTCTGCCGTAAGCCACAACGTCAGCCGAGAGTCTGCAGTATGACTGCACGTCGGCATCATAAGCGTCCTGACGCTTTCCTTCAGATATGGTGTGCAGCTTGCCTTCGTCGTGACGATAAGAGAGCGTGGCGTGAGCTATGGTGCTGTCGTCGAAGGAGGTGAGAGCTGCGGCGTTGTCCGATGTCAGCCATACGTTACGCTGCTCGGTCAGCCGGAAGTCGCGTTGAGCCATTGCCGGCAAACACAGCAGATTAGCGAAGAGAACTATTTTCAGCTTCATAGAAGTCATTCGTTGAATTGTTAGTGTCCTGATATACGGTATGCCCGTCCACGGTCTTTTCCACCTTTCTTATCAAGGCATGTCCGTAGCCTCCGGTAAGAGTGGCATAGCCATTGTCCAGATCGGACGTGAGGCGCTTCTTGCAGTTGGCAAGAGCTGTGGCGTTATACACCTCTACTGCGTCAATCACCCAGCTACGCGGCATCTTCAGACATGCATACACGATGTTGCCATCTTTTCCCGTCGGATATATCATATTGGCATTGTCCTCGCCGAAATCCTTAGGCGTTACGCCCTCGGTGCGGAACATTATCACGGCTGGAGAAGTCTGGCTCATCGCCCAGGCATTGCCCTTGCCGTATTTCACCGCTTTCAGATAGTGGCTGACCGGAATGACGTCGGCAGGCGAGGGATAATACAAGGTGTTGTTATACTTACCTCCGTCGCTGCTTGTCGCCTCCACGTCGTACATGCAGTAGTAGGCTGCGTTGGCATAGTTGACAGAGTTGCTGTAGGTCTGCGTATTGTCAATGGCTCCATGCACGTTCACCACGAGTTCCGAGTAAGGCGCTATCGTGCAGCCCGGTTGGAAATACCAGATGCCGTTGAGCGCCGGAATCCAGTCGGCGTCGGCATAGTCCAGCTTGCCTCCGTTGAGGAAAGAGTGGGTGTTGGCTTCTGCATTGTACGGCTCGACGATGCCGAAGCCTACATTGTCGAGCGACACCGTCTCGGATGAATTGTTGTAGATGATGATGCACTTGTCTATGGCGAATTTGCCTGACCCGTCGTCTTTCTGACAACCTCCATTATACAGCTCCTTTATGAGAATAGGGTTGGCTGTCTGCATGGTTGTGACGCTGACTGGCAACATTATGTTAGTGTTGGTGCTGCCTATTGCCACGTCGGACAAAGCCCCGTTGCATACATGGCGGAAGTATTCGTCGTCGCTCACCTTCGATGCGCTGACACTGTATATGCCAGCGGGCAGAGTGAAGCGGACAATACCGTCGCCGTCTGTGGAAGCTTCGAAAGTGCTGCCGATGTTGTTTGTCATCTTTACCGAAACATCAGCTACGCTTTCGCTCAGCCTCACCTCGATGTTGTAAGTGTCTATATGCTCGTCGTAGCTGCACGATGCCAATATGGTCAGCACAGTAAGCAGCAGGGCAAAATAGTATTTCGTTATATTGTTCATATTTCCTTGTTTTTATTCGTCGATTGTCCATTCGTCTACAGTCTTACAACTTCACTCTGACGGATGCTCCATAATAGAACTTCGGGACGTATCCGCTGTCAAACAGCGATGTCTTCAGTCCGGTCTGTGCATTGCGAACGGACGCCAAGTTGTTGAAGCAGTTGTTGGCGTAGAACGAAAGACTCACCCATCTGCCTATCTCCTTCGTTACGGAGAAATTGGCTGAGCAATATGCCGACACATCCTGCGGATTGAAGTAATATGCAGTGTTGCTTCTTACTATCAGATTGCTCAGTTGGCGATATAGTGTAGGATTGTTGTCCTTGGCAGCCAGAAGAGCCTCAGCGAAGGGAATGCGTTCCGATGGATTGTCCCATGTGGAGTAATATTCGGGATATACTGCCACATAATGGTCGGTCTGTCCCGTGTATTTCGTTCCAGTCACGTCGCCTGCTTCATTGAGCGTTATGGTTGTGCGATTGTCCGAGAGATTGCGTCGGTAGTTTAGCAATGTTGTCTCCAGACGCATGGTCATGATGAGTCGCAGTCGTGGTATGCGTGCAGTCAGAGTGGTGTTGAGGCTGCATCCCTTGTCCAGCATGCCGTTGCTCACCGTTGGCGTGCTTGCCGTTGAGGCAGATGTGACGTTGCTGCCTACGTAATAGCCTATAAGCGGTTTTACGTCGGAACTTTCGGCTTGGTCGCCAATGCCATTGGGACTGCCCGCAATGAGCGTATTGTCGATGCCACGATAGTGATAATACTTGCCGTCTATGCGCAGCGACAGACCTAAGGTGTGGCGGTTGCTGATGATGGGCATCTCTGCCACCCATTCCAGTCCGTAGCGTGTCACAGGCGAACCGTTCACATACTGTAGGTTGGCGGTGTATGTGCGGCGGGTGGAGTTGGGCAGCGTCACCGTGTGACCGTCAGTGGCTGATGTCACGCTTATAACGCCAGTAGTCGGGTTTACGCCGTATATGCGGTCTGCGACGGCAATCCCGCAACCTTCAAGAGCCGACTGCGATGTCTGGTTGTAGGCAAAGGGTGTGTATACGTTCAGAGTCTGATACGGATTGTACGTGCGGCTCCAGAATGCCGAAACACTCAGCCGCGCCTTGCCAACGGTTGCGTCCAGTCCTGCTTCCACCTGGTTGGCATGCTGCCATTTCAGGTTTCTGTTATATAAGGCGCGTTTCACGTCGGTGTAGTAGGCATAGTAAGCCTTGCCGTCGGCTGTTGACCCTGGTGTGAATACGAGGCGGTCTGTGTATGTGTCGGCAGGATAGAGCACCTGAAACGACGGCAGCTTCACGCTTTTGCCATAGCCGGCATGCAGCGTGAGCGACCATTGCCTACCTTTTGTTATATTATATCGTGAGTTTATTCGTGGCGAGAGGCTTGCAGCGGTGCCGTAGTCAGAACCGCTGATCATAGTGATGTCGTCACGCAGTCCGCCTACGATCATCAGTCTGCCTATCGTCAGGCGTTCCTCTATGAACATCGCCAAACTGTGCATCGTTGGCAAGAGGCTGTAGTCGTAGGGTCGCCATGTGGGAGCCAGACGCATGTCGTCGTAGTATGTGCCCTGACCGTTATTGCGTGTAGAGTTTAGTTCGGTGCCGACAGTCAGCTTGTTCACGGCTCCGAGAATGCGTCGTGTCCACTCGCCCTTTAGCTTAAGCTGCATGGTCAAAGGCTTCTGGTCGTTGAAAGACCGCACATACCAGTAGCCCGTCGGACCCAGTATGATGTCGCCCGTGCCCATGCCGTCAGCGTAGTCTTTGGCTATGGCATAGCCGTTGGTCATGGTGTGCAGATAGGCTTGAGTGGACGAAGACGACGTGTTGGTATAGCTTTCCGAGCGTCGGTCGGCTGTGGAGAAGGCAGCCTGCAATGCTACGTTGAACACTCCGGAGCGCTTGCTGTTGCAGAGCCAGTCGAGCTGCAGGTTGGCACGTAGCTGATTGTCGCGTTGGCGCTGATAGGTATCGCGAAAAGCGTCCGGGTCGGCTTCCGAATTATATCCTCCGATGTTGCCAGTCAGACTGGCTGTCAGATTGAGGCTTGAGCCTTTTATGCGAAGTACCTTATTGTATGTAACCGACATGATGTTTCGGCTATACGCTGTGTGAGGCGATGCTATGTCGGTGAATGAGCGTGCGTGTTCCAACGAGAAGTTGAGCGTACCGGCATTATGCGCCAATGCCATGCCCTTGCTAAGCGCCACCTGACGTGTATACGGATTCATCGACGCCTCCATAATCCATGGTGTATGTCCGCGACGAGTGTTCACCTTCACCACGCCGTTGCTTATGTCGCCATACTCCACGCCCGGTATTCCGGCTATCACCTCAATGCTTTCGATGTTGGACGTCGAGATGTTGCGTGTGGATGCCGACTGCGTCTCGCTCATGCTGGCATTGTTGTTCAGACGCATTCCGTCTATCTCGATAGCTGTGCCGAATGCGGCGTTGCCTCTCTCGCCAGAAGCGGAGCGCAGCGCCATGCGCGAGTCGTCCGTCAGAGTGGAGTTGACGGTCTGTCCGCCGGGCAGCAAAGCCATGATGTCGTTGAGCGATAGGGCTTGCGAGTGGTCGAGCGTGTTTCGGTCAATAGAGTAAGTCGTGGTGCCGATTGTCGATTTCTTGCGTGCCGTGACCTCCACGCCCGGAATGCTTAGGTTTTCTTCCTTAAGGCGTATGTTCTTGAGGTCTGTGTTGCGATTGATGTTGAATTGCACGGTGCGGGTGACGTATCCCAAAGTCCTCACCTCAATGGAGGTTGGTCTTTGGGGGATGTTCTCGATGACGAATGTGCCGTTGACATCGGTGGTAGCCCATAAGTCAATATTTGATACCTTGACAATGGCATACGACAATGGCTGTAAGGTGTGTTCGTCAATCACGCGTCCTGACACCTTGAAACGTCCGTCAATGGCTATTGATGTTGCTGATATGTTGGCTGTTGTTACTGCCGATATTATCAAAAATAGTATTAATGCTATTGCTTTTCTCATTCCGTGACAACTTGTTGGTTGAATATTATAACACGTTGTTTCTCAATCTGCAAAGTTATCACCGTTTCTCTTTTTATACAATACCGATATTTGGGTAATTTGTGGCTCACCCGACAAAGTCCGTGGCAGGGCTAACCAAACACCAACGATACCCGATAGAAAAAGAACGGAATGTCCCTTACCCCACGCAGTTGGCTTCTAAAAGCCTTCAGCTTGGAACTGAGCGATTCTGCCGATAATTGCAGTCGTTGCGGTCATTTTAAGTCATTATTGCGGTCGTTATTTGCCTTAACAAGTCACAAACTACTTATACATATAACAACACTGTACGTGAAAAAATCTGCCATATCTCCCAGTTTCGACATAACTCGTTGAATATAAACAAGATAAAGGCTGGCAGATAACTCAAAAATCGGGTTATCTACCAGCCTATCTGCCAGCCCTAATAATCCTTCTGACAGCCTTAACAAGCCATCCTCCAGCCTTAACAAGCCATCCTCCAGCCTTATCAAGCCATCTGCCAGCCTGTGTCAATGCGATTAACGCAGACTGGAAACAAGATTACCGCGTAGCGAAAATATCATTACCGCGTAGCGGAAATAACATTACCGCATTGCGGTAACAGAAGTACCACGCTGCGGTAATGTGTTTGGGGCTGAAGAAATATCCCCTTTCTCTTAAAGAAGTTTTTCCTTTCTCTTAAAGAAGTTCTTCCTTTTTCTGAAGAAATCTCCCCTTTTTCAATTTACTAAACACGCATCACTCGGGCAGTGCTGTTACAATCACTACGCGATTAAGATCGTTATCTTCGTACGGCTGCGCATTGCTGCCGATGCCTTGTGCCTCGATGCGCGACGGAGCGATGCCGTAACGCTCTATGAGGATATTACGCACGCTGTCGGTGCGGCGAATAGATAGCATCAGGTTGGTGCGCTCCTTGCCGGTTGCCTTGTCGGCATAACCGTCGAGACGGATGCGTGCAGAAGGGTTCTGCTTGAGATATTCGACGATGTTCTCAAACACTATGTCCTGCTTCTTCTCGGGCTTGGCGGAAGCGCAAGCGAAGCTGACCGAGGCGAGACGGAACGCTTCCTGTTTCTTCGCAACCGACTTCTCCACTATGCGGTCCTTGAAGACTGGACGCTCCACTATCCGCTCCTTCACGTACACCGTGTCGACCACGGCTTCACGACGGAGCTTATGGCAGCGCGGCTTCTTGGCGCAAGGCTTTGAGGCGTTGAAGCGATAGGTCAGTCCGAGCGTCGCACCGAGCGTCGGCTCGTACTTGCGACCCGTGATGCGACCATCGAAATGGTCGGGCATGAGAGCCGAAGCTATCTCAAGGTTTACATCCATGCACTTCAGCACGCTATACTTGGCAGCTATAGAGAAGTTGGCTGTGAGCGAGTTGGCGTCTGCTGTGCCGCGATAGGCGAAGGTGCGGGCGTAGCCAAATCCTACAGCCGGAAGCACATCGAAGCGTCCCGCGCTGCGGAAGAGCAGACGCGAGAGACTCACCATGAAGTCGGCATGAGCGTTGACGTAACGCAGATAATGGCGATAGGTGCCGTCGGGGTTCACCGTCACATTGTCGATAACGGGGTCGTGAGGACCGTATATAGAGCCGTCGGTCTGCGGGTCGCGCAGATAGAGTCCTTCGGATGTGGACATGCCGTTGAGCGCATAGCCGCCAATCTGCAGGCGCAGGGCGTAAGCCGGAGTGATCCACTTGCCCACGCCGATGTGGTATGAAGGAGTGAGACGCTTGCCGAAGTGCAGCTTGCCGGCATCGCTCGAGAAGATAGTCTGCACGCCTCCGCCCGCCTCAACGAACCATCCGTTCTGTGCAGATGCCGGGAGCAGCGACATGCACCCCAGCACCATGCTTATTATAGTTTTCTTATTCATATATACAGATAGGTTTTAAGCTTATTCAACAATGAGGAAAGCAGGTCTGCCAGGCTCGCTGGCTGTGCCGTAGCTTGCGCCGTCGGCAAACGTGAAAGCCGCGACAGCCTGATAGAGATACTTGTTGCGTGCGGCATAATACTTCAGCGTAACGGGTTCCTCCGCTCCCATGCTGCCGTTTATCTCCATGCGGAAGACATACTCGCCATTCTCCGCCTGCTCTGCCTTTGCCATGCCGCGACATTCTGCGCCCACGAATGCAGCCATCAGGTCGTCTGCCGTAGCCTGGCGCACGATGTTCTGAGGCAATGCCACGCAAGCTGTCATCTTGAGCGGATGCTTGCCGGCGAGAACGAGAGGCAGGATGAGCGGCTGCTCGGGCGAAGCCTCCACCTTGCCGTCGGCGAAGGCGAGGCATGCAGGAGCCGTGAACACGTAGCTGTTGCGATGGCTGTAATAGCGTATGTCTACAGACGCCGCCTGTGAGCTGACGCCGTTGACAACCATCTTGTATACCGGTCTGCCGTCCTGCTCGCCCACGAGTTCGCCAACGCCGGCGCAGACGCCCGCGACGAACGCCGCCAACCGGTCGCCCGTCTTGTCGGCATAGCCGGCTGTGAGGGCGTCGAGGGTGAGATAGGCGGTCATGCTGCCCTGCGGCACGAAGGTGAGCGCGAGCGGCTGGTCGGCTGTTCCAACCACCGATGCGCGCTTTCCTACGGCGAAGGTCTGCTCAGATACGAACACCTGCTTCTTCTCAGCGCTGTAATAGCGGAACATCACCTGCTCGCCCTCGACACGTCCGAGGATGTCGTACCAGTAGAGCATATCAGCCTCGCTCTCTACGTGCTTTATGCCGCGACACTCGTCGCCCACAAACGCCTGCAGCTCGTCGCCAGCGGCTACTGTGAACGGCAGCTTCGCCTTGTCCACCTTCACCCATGCCTTGGTAGGTACGGGGAAGGGTCCCGACTGCTCGAAGTCGGGATAGGCGGGCGCGTCGGCTGTGCCGTAAATCTTGTCAACCTCATATCTGACGTCGGACGCTACGGAGACGTACGTGCGCTTGGCGGCAGCACTGTAATAGCGGAACTCCACATTGCCGTTCTCGCTCGACGGCGCCTTCACGTGGATGAAGAAGAGTCGCACGCCGTCGTTCATCACCGTCTTAGCCACGCCGCGACACTCGCCGCCAATGAAGGCAGCCATCTTGTCGCCGTCGGCGGCAAGCGTTTCGAGCACCGGCGAGAGACGCACTACGGCAGTCATGCTCATCGGATAGACACTCTTGTCGGGGTCGCTCCACAACGGCGCCTGATCGTTGCCGCTGAAGTTGGCTCGCCACATCGGGGCGGAAGCAGGAGTGGCAGACGCCACCTGCCATGTTGGAGCCTCGCTTACGAAGTCCTCCTCAACCACGCTCCACTGGGGAGCGGGTTGTTGCGGATAAGTCTTGTCGCCCTCTTCGGTGCATTGTGCGAAGAGAAAGCCCAATGCGGCGAGAAACGAATACTTTATATATTTCATATAGTCTTTCTTTTTAAAATATTACTTCTTGATAGCCTTCATCGAGTAGACGTTGCCGTCTACGGCGATGCTGACGATATACACACCAGCCGGAACCGAGTTGCCGGCGTTCCATGTGATGTCTACATTGCCGCCTGTGTTGCAGTCGTTCCATGCCACGATACGCTTGCCGCTCATGTCGCTGACGTATACATCTGTATAGGCGTCGCGGTCGACAGTGGCACGTATCTTCAGCTGCGAGTAGAACGGCGACGGATAGATGTAGAGTCCGCCCTCGGTGCCGAGGAAGCTGATGCGCATCGGCTCGCTGAGGGTGCCCACATTGCTGTTGGCAGCATAGCTTACTGCGCTCGGTGCCTTGGCTACGACGTCGCCGTCGCGCTCTACAGTCACGTCAACAGCCTCGGGCTTGTCGCCACCGATGGTGAGCATGAAGACGGTTCTGCCGTCGGGCAGGGCAATAGCCTCGGCATAGCCGCGCGGCTCGCCTGCTACGTAGCTCACAAGGCGGTCGCCCTGCTGCAGCTCTACGCCCTCCACTTCTACAACAGCCGTCATGTTGGCTGAGTAGGGGAAGTAAGCCGTTGGCTCGTCCGCGCTCTTCACGGCTTTAGCCTTGCGACCCACAGAAGTCTTCGACGGATACTGCAGCTGAGCGTCGTCCTGCGACTGGCGCTGGAGCATGTATCCCTTGCCGTTCTCCATGTACGTCAGACTGCCTATCCATCCCAGATTGCCGCTGTACATAGCCATCTGCGTCTGCGACTTCACGATGTCGCCCTCCTTGGCGTCGTAGCCGGCGAGAGCCTCCTTGAGCGTGAAGTTGTCTGAAGGCAGATACGAGATGTAGTTCCAGCGTGCTGTGCCGTCTGCCTTTGCTCCGCGTATGGTGAGCTTGTGCGAGGTGGGGTCAACAACCGGTCCTGAGATATGCAGGCTCTGCGGCTGCGAACTGTGTACGAGATACATCTGGTCGTTGTCGATGGCGGTGAGCTGTCCCATCCATCCGTTGCGCTTTGTCCACGATGCGAAGCCGTACTGCTCGTTCTTCACCTGGTCGTCTGATGTCCACTTGCCGTCGGCAAGCAGCTTGTTGAGATCGGAGAGCTTGTCGGATGCGATGTTCGTCGATATCCACGTCCATCCCTCGTTCAGCGTGATGTTCTGCACACGATAGTCCTTCGCCGTGAAGAGCACTGGCTGCGACGGACTGCCCACTACGGCGTTGTTCTCGAAGCTTATCGGCTTCTCGCTCTCGGCTATGTAGGTCTGTCCGGTGCTTGCGTCCCAGATGCGGAACTCGAGGTTGTCGCTGCTTACGTCGTTAGAGTAGACCGTGAGCATGGCGTAGTACATATCGTTCTGCTTGTAGTAGCGGTTGTTGCATACGCCTACGCACTTTCCGCCGCTGAACGCAGCGAGCATGTCCTCGTCGTCAGAAGAGTATACCTTATTGATATAGAGCTTGCCGAAGACAGACATATTATACTTGAAGTCGGCGGCGTTCACCGTCCAGTCGGGCTTCTCGCCTTCCACCTTAACGGTGAGCTGCAGAGCCTCCACCACGTTGTTGTCGCCACGCAGATAGAGCGTCTCGTCGTATGTGCCGATGTTCAGACTCGGGTCGATAGTCAGCACGATGTCCTCAGACGCTGTCGGGTCGATGGTGCCGCTTGCCGGTTCTGCCTCGAGCCATGAAGGAAGGTTCTCGATGGTGAAGTGTTCTATCGAACCGCCGTTGTTGAGCGCCTTCACCCTGATGGTCTTCTCCTCGTTGAGCTTCTTCACTACGGTGAGAGCGTTGTCGCTCCACTTCAGCTGGTTGCGGTCGATGAATGCGCTCCATGTTATCGGCGAGAGAATCTCGTTGCCGTTCTTGTCGCGCACGCCGTCCACCGTGAACTTCACGATAGTCTTCTCTATGCGCTCGTAAGGCTCCTTCAGATTGATGATGAGCGCGTCGTTGTTCACTACGAAGTCGTAGAGCAGCTTGCTCTCCGGACCCTTAGCCTTGACGGGTGCAGAGGTCTTGGTCTCGACGTCGCCGCCTACCGCCACAGCGTCAGGCACCTTCTGTGTCGGGTCAGCCTGCTGCTTCTGGTCTTTCAGAGAGAACTGCAGTTCCTTCACGCCCTGCCATTCGATGTATGTCTCGAACGGATAGTAAGCCAGAAGTCCCTTCTCCGCACCGTCAAGACGGTTGCTGTTGCCATTCTCCACGAGCGTTTCGCTCTTGTAGAGATTCCATACACGCACCTCGTCAATCTCGCCCTTGAAGAAGTTGTCTGCCTTCTCCTGCTGCAGGTTGTCGGCAGGAGTCCACACACGAGCGCCGAGATGTATGTAAGCCGCTGCTATGCCACCAAGGTCGGCTGCCTCGAAGTAAGTGTTCAGCTTGCCGTCGACGTATATCTGTGCGCGTCCGCTTGTGCGGTTCACAGCCACAGCCACATGGTGCCAGTCGTTGTCGGCGTAGCTACCGTCGCACGCCACACGCACACCGTTGTTGTGGAACACCAGTCGGCCTTCCTCCAGATTGAGTGCGAAGAGATTGAGCGAACCGCCCATGTCCTCGCCGTCGCCGCGTCCGTTAGAGATGATGGTAGCCGTCGGCTGAGCCTCGTCGGCCTTGAACCATGTCTCGATGGTGTAGTCCATAGTGTTGTCCACCACACACGAACTGCCCGAAGAGAGTTTCAGGTACTGGTCCTTGCCGTTGAACGCAGCTGCGCGTCCTTCAGGGTTAGCCCATTCGGCGCCTCTCATCTCGAGGTTTGCGCCGTGTGCCTTGTCTGCAAGCACGTCGCCCTTAGCCTCCGACATCGGATAATAAGCGATGAGATTGCTTTCGGCGCCTGAGAGCATAGTCAGCGAGTTGGTCTGCAGACGTGCCGGCGTCAGCACCTTGTCCCAGATGCGCGCGCCGTGCATCTTGCCTGCGAAGTGTCCGCTTCCGTCTACGCTGGCTCCGAACACATAAGCGCCCTCGCCGTTGTACTCGCCCACCTCAGCTGCGCTGATAAGCTGCTCGTAGTTGTAGTAAGCCGACACGTTTCCTTCGTTATTATATACAAGAGCCACGTGTGCCCATGTGCCCTGCTCGTAGTCGAACGCCTTGTCGCTGACGATGGTCTTGTCAGCCACCTTTACCTTCAAGCGGTTGTCGCTCGTCGTTGCAAGCTCTATTGAGCTGTTGGCGTTGCCCTGACTGAAGAGTACGGCGTCCTGTGCCTTGTCGGCGAGGGTCCACATCTCTACAGTGAGGTTCTTGCCGCTCCAGTTGCGCTGGAACTCCGACACGAGTTCGTCGTTCTTGCCGTCCAGACGCACGCTCACGCTGTGGTCGGTCTGTGCGCCGTTGCGTATACCTGTCACCGAGAAGTTGTTGTCGGTGAGGAGTCCGTCGGCTATAGGCTCGTTGAACGTCAGCTTCACCTCGTCGTTCACGGTGAGCACGCCGTTCGCCGGCTGCGCACTACCGAAGAGGCGTGGGTTGTACATATCCTTGATGCCGCTGTGTACGGCAGAATAATTATAAACCTCCGCGTTGTTTATCATGCTCGTACCTACGGTGCGCAGGTCGTAGCGCTGATCCTGCAGGTCGTCCATAAACCAGCTATACTTGATGGTGCCGGCATCTGCAGCCTTTATCATCTCGGCGTTCATGCCGTTCTTCACAGCCTGGTCGTAGAGAGCCTGGTCGTTGTAGTAGCTCATGAGTGTTGTCCAGTCGTTGTCGCTGCCCGACGACGGCTTATACTGAAGCATGATGCGATGGAAATTGTCGTAGTTCACATCGAAGCCGTCAATCACTACGTCCATGTAATGCTTCTGCACGCCGTTCACCTCCGCCGTTGGCAACTTGGTGTTGTATGTCCAGTTGTCGGTAGGCTTCTTCAGGTTCACGTCAGTAGCCGAAGGAGTGAAGTGTACGCTGAACGTCACATCGTCATATATTTCATCCTGGAAGTCGGTGGGGTCGCACTGACACTGCGACTGCAACATCAGTCGAAGATTGTCGTAGTTCATCACCGAACCCTTGCGCACCTCGAGTGTCTTGGTGAGTGTTCCGCCAGCCGGCACGAGCAATGCTCTGCCGTTACCAATCGGTGCGCCATCGATGAGCAGCTGTGCTCCGTTCGGATTACTGCTGTCGTCGATTACGAGGTTATACCAGTTGTCGTCCTGCGACTCCGAGTTGTTGCGCAGATAGAGCGTGAAGTAAGCCGACTTGCCCGAAGGAACATTCTCGATGAAGTCCTTCTCGACGGTTATCTCCGGCACCTCCATCTGAACAGTAGCCTCATTTATCACGTGCTGTCCCGGCTCGTAGTACTTGGTCTTGTATTCGCCCTCGAACGGACACGACGTAGCGCCGCCACGTGTCTTGAAGATGAACGTAGAGAAGGTCTGACCTTCCTCGTCCTTCATATCCTTGTAGTTGATGTATTGGTCGCCATCCTTATATCCTGCCTCACGACATACGTCTACAGAGATATAGTCGGAGCCTTCCTCCGCAAGCACATAACCCTTACAGTGGCGCGCTGTCTCCTCGTTGGTAAACTCGCCGCCATGCTCCGTAGTAACTTTCTCGTCGATGTTGAGAATCATACCGGTTCCGTTGAGTTCCCAACCAAAGTTGGTCGAGAACTGGGCGCCGATAAGCAACGAAAAGCGTGTAGTCTCAGAACGTCCCACTTCATACTCCTCAGAGTATTCATAAGAAGCACCGCCCTGGAACGAATGGTTCTGCATGAGTTCTGCCTTCACCTTCTGCTCCTCGTTGTTGCGCAGCTGCATCTTCCAGTTGTCAATCGACTGATTGAGGAACATGATAGTATCCTCCTTCAACGGCTGTCCTGCAGGAGCGTAAATCTTGTAACTCGGTCCGTCAAGCGGGTTGTTGGCATTGGCACCCTTAAACACCTTGTCGTTGTTGCTCTTGCCGAAGTTAGGATCGTCAGCTGCCAACTTCGACACGTACACTGGCACCTTCGTGTTGTTAGCCATAGCCTGGAAGTCTACACCTTCAGCCTGCTGATGCAGCAACTTGTTGCGTACATCCTCAAGTTTAGGCAACAGCACCTGCTCTATGTGTACCTGCGGATAGGTGAACATAGTGCCATACTTCTGCGAAAGTCCCAGACCAGTAGTCTTCACAAGCAGATATTCGCTGTTTTCGGGAGTAACATTGCCGAACAGTTCATATTTATCAGGTGCAGACTGATACATCTCGTGCGAAACCACGGCGATGTTCTGCGTCTTGCCCACACCGATGTTAGTAGAGAATCCGACGAAGAGGTCGCCGTCAGGTCCTACGTACTGTGGGTCGCTACTTGTCTCGAAGCGCGTGGTGGTGGTCATTGTCTTCGTGTCAGTGTCCGTTCCGCCAATCATCTCGCTATGAGAAACGCCGAAAGAGTATTCGTTCTTTATATCATTTTTGTTGATTACTCCGGCACCCGCGCCCACGAACGTTACGAGTTCCGTGTTTATCTTGGCCTCGCTGTTAAGCACGCCTTCGTTTGCCACGCTGCCTTCATAAGAGCTTGTGCTTGTCACTGTGACGCCCTTCTCAAGATATGAGTATGAGTTGCTTCCCGGCGGGTCGCGCAGCACGAAGAGCACCTTGTCCGGTCCGTTGGTTACGAAGTCAGATCCCATAGTCTTTGCTCCCACAATAATAGCCTTAGTGTTGCCCTTGCCATCAAAGCCACCCTTCCAGTTGATTGTTGTAGAAGATGTGCTCTGGCTGTCTTCGCTATAAGTCATATCCATAGCGGCTGAGCGCAGGGCAGAAGTCATCTCAGGATTGTTTACCTGGAATGACCATTCTACCTCACCGTTCTCGTCAGTAGTGATATTCTCCTGTGTTCCGTACGCAAGGTCGCCTCTACTGAATGAGAGCGTAGCCTCAGGCGTTGGCACGATGTCTTCCTTAACGCCATCCTTACGTCTGCCGTCCTTATCCTTATATTCGTACACCTCCGCTGTGGTGATGTGATAAGTGACGTATTGTCCCTGCTCATATACAGGCACGCCCAAAGTGTAAGGCTGCGCTGCGTTGTCAGGATTGTAAGTCTTTACTTTTATAGTTTTTGTTTGGTCGAGGGTAGCTACGTTAAGTTCTTCCTTTCCGAAGAAGTCCTGCAGTTTGCCTTTCACCTTTTCCTTCACGAGGATAGACGGAGTGTAGCGTTTGATGAACTGCTGCTTCTTGTTGTAATAGACTGTGTCGCTGCAGTTGACGAACACGCCCTGCGTAGACACAGAGTCTACATACTCGTTCACCTCGCTCTGCTTTGCAAACTCGTTGCTCAGGTTGAGGTCTTCGCCACTGCCCGGGATGTTGTCATGGCCCGGCACAACTACATTAATCTTATACTTCTCAGGAATGAGGTCGGCGTAGAACTCACCCGTTTCTGCATCAGGATAGATAGTAATCTTGTTGCCGTCGTAAGCCACGCGGTTCTTGTGCTGCTTGCTTACGTACGCGCCCTTGAAGTGGTTGAGCGTAGTGTCGCGAGGCGCTGCCGTCATCTTATAGGCTTCGTTCTGATATGTAAGCTCGATGCGAACGTCGTCGGCGAGATTGTTCTTCGAGAGCGAGTGGCCCACGGGGAACGCCTCCTGCTTCGTACCACCAGCTACGCGTCCGATGTAGCGTACGGTTGTAACGTCAAAGATTTCGAATCCGTTGTCGTCGTCCTGATAGTTGCGGTCGGTGCCGTCACTGTTGGTCAGCTTGCCGCCGTTCTCAAACGTATGGTTGGCAAGCACAGCCTTCACCTCGTGCTGTCCTACGGGCACGCTGATAGTGAACTGTCCGTGAGCGTCGGTCTTCACGATGTTGCTCTTGCCGTCCATTACGGTGACTCCGTCCACGGCGAACGACACGCCTTCAACGGGCACATTGCCGCCCTTGTACATCACCTTACCCGAAATGTTGAACGCCGACTTGTCCGTGAAGTTCACGGTGTGGCTCTGTGCCTGCGAGTTGATGAGGCGCAGCTCCTTAGCCGACGCAAACTGATGGATGCCGAGTGTCGGCACAATCATGTACGTAGTTCCGTTTCCGGTGTAAGGCAGCGAGCGAATCTGATAAGATCCGTCTACAGAAGTGTAGCTGCTATGTCCGAGCTGAGCAGAAGTAGGAATGTCTTTCGAACTGATCTTCACGCCCGTAGCCACACCATGATTCATGTTGTACTTGGTGCCCTTGTACGAGATGTCGTAGAAGGCGTCGTCAACCGAATAGTCGAAGGTGTAGTAAGCCTGCAGACCGTCCTCATTACCTACGAGGTAGCGGTTGTAGTCGCTTGCGATGGTGTCAGCGCTGAGCGCCTTGTTCCACAGACGCACCTCGTCGATGGCTCCCTCGAAGCCTTCGCCCATCACCACCTTATTGTTGTTGCCCGTAATCTGAGCCGTACGCTCGGCTTCTGCCACAGCCTGACCGTTTATATATATAATAAGGTGTGTAGCGCTTGCCACAGCTGAGAGATGCACGAACTGGTCAGAAGAAACGTATTCGCTGAGCTTCTTCGGAGTCTTCAGCGTCTGGCTGCCAGCTGTGAACTCAATCTTCTTGTCGTTATATGCCAACTTGTACATGCCCGACTTCTCGATGATGGTGCCTTCCTTGTCTGCTCTCACCCATGCCTGAAGCGTAGCTGCCTGCGTGGCGTCATTCAGAAGCTGGTCGTTGTCGACGGTAAGGTTAGACGCACCGCTGAACACGTACGACTTGCCCGGAACGCCCGAACCGTCCGTAGGCTCAGCACTTACCTTTGCGCCCGACACAGCCTGTCCGCTCTCGAACGTCACGCGTCCGTAGATGTCGCCCGTCGGTGTGCGGAAGCCCACGTCGGTGAGTACCTCGTCGCTCTCAAGCAGATTGCCCGAACACATCACCTGACCCTTGATTTGATAGTCGTAGACCACGCCCGGAACGGCGTTCACGTCGTTATAGTAATAGTCGTTCTGAGCCTCGTTGCCCTCAGTTACGGCTATCTGCTTATAGTCTGTATCGGGAGCGCCATGTTCCTTGCGGTTGATGACGAAGCGCTCAAAGTTGCCCTTGCTGCTCCATGCCAGTTCAACGCGGTCTGAGTAGTAGCCCTTGCCGGCTGTGAACGCAACAAGATTGCCTATGCTTGTGGGCATGATTGACTCAGGCGCAGCCACTGTAGGCAGTGTGCCGTATGCCTCGGCTGGCTTAACGGTAAAGCGGTAACGATACTCGTTGCACACCATTATCATATCGTCGACATACTTGCCGCTAAGATACTCTTCCTTAGACAGCTCAATGTTGTCTGTAGTGTTGGTTGTAACGTTGATACGTGTAATCACCGCTTTGGTGCCCGAACTCCAGATGTCGCCCTCTGTCTGCCAAGTGATAGTGGCAGTCTTGGCTTCCTCGTCCAGTACGGCATGCACAGAACCTGCCGTAACATTGCTGTGCTTTGCAGATGCCGATAGAGAGGTCCGCTTGCTGTACATGTTGTTCCATGCCGCATAATTCTTGGTATGCAAACGCCTGATAGTGAATTCGTAGTTGTAGCTCTTGCCCAACGGCACATCAAACTCATAGCTGTATGCTGTCCTGCCAGCAAGATAGCTAATGTTTTGAGTGGTAGTCTTTTCGGTGCTGGTACCCACTTCGGTGCTCTTGATGGTAAGCTCCATCTGGTCCTGAATGTAGTTCTGCGTAGGTGCCGCACTAAGATTCCAGTTCACCTTTATCTTGCGCGTCACCTGATTATAGTTGGCGCTGATTTCCTTCACCTGCGGATAGGCAGGGCGGGTGTGCGATGGACCTTCAGTGGTAAATGTAACACCTTTGTTGAAATCTGGTGTAAACACCTGCTTTACGATATAGTCTAAGGAGTTGTCAAGGCTCAACTCGTTTGTAGGCACAAAGAAGGTACCTACTGTGTTGCTCGCTTTTATCTTGGCTACACCGTCTATGGCTTTGCCCGTCGAATTGCAAAGTATATAATGGCCATAGTTGTCTACCGAATTGTTGCCAGAACTGTTGCCCTTCTCAATATTAAGAAAGTATCCGGGAGTGTTACCTTGCACACCATAATAACCTTGGGTTATTTTGGTTTCGGCACAAGTATATGCAGTAGATACGGTTTTATCATCTTTCACCGTATTGTCTCCGGCAATACCTTCTCGCCACCACTTTCCTCTGTAGTTTACAGTGACACTTGAGTTAAGGTGAGCTTGTTTTAAAGGTATCTTTACAAGTACATAATAAGCATCGTCCAAAATTTTGCCGACCCATTCTACGCATTCGTCGGGTAACTCGGGCTTACTTTTGACGTATCCCTTACTGTCATCCGTGAAATTGTCCTCTCCATCAATTTCGAGCTTATAGCCTGCTACGTCTACTGTTAGATTACCACTTGACGTACAGAATCCACAATGACCAGCATTGTTTCCTCCCCAATACTGAAAGATACGGATGTAAAGATCAAGGGTTCCGTCAGCTGGATTAAAATTTACCCAGTTCCATTCGTTTTTCCAGTCGGTTAGAGCCGACGCCTTCTGCACTGAGAACGCCATCAGCATCACGACGCAAAGGAAGAACTGCATGAATCTTCCCGCAGGCGTCCGCATGGAGCGCCGCGTAGAAACAGAATTGCCTGCAAGCCGCCCGTCCCAATAAGGCGGAGGTTGCTTCTCTCTTCTTCTTTTCATTTTAATGATGTTTTATAGTTATTGATTATATGTAAATTATGTGTTTTCGTTTCACATCACAAATTTAGACTTTTTCATTAAAATTAAGTGTCTGATTGCTTCGTCGCTGTGTCTACTTCCAACAAAAAAGGTGTCCACTTCGTAGGAAGTAGACACCTTAACAATGTGTATCTTAACGGGTTATTATGCTTGTTTGTCTCGCCAGGCGATAGGCGTGCATCCCTCTTTCTCCTTAAACACTCTGTATAGATAGGAGCGTGAGGAGAAGCCACATTCGGAGGAGATGATGTCGTTGCTGTAGTCGGGATACTCAATCATCATGCGTTTGGCTGCATTGAAACGTATCTCGCTGAGCCATATACGGAACGTTGTGTTCTGGCACTGGCTGAAGAACTGTGTCAGTTCGTTTTTGTTGATGTCCAGCAAATGTGACAACGTGAGCATATTGACCGAACTGTCCTTATAGCCCATGTCTGCACACCACTTGTCGAGCGCCGCCTGGATGAAGGCACTGCGTTCGGCTGAGAGGCGCTGCGCGGACTGGTCACAGTCTGCCGCCGACTGCGAGGCGCAGCTCTCTGCCATCGTCTGTTCGTCGTCGGCATCGTCCTCGTCGTCGGTTTCGCCGTTGCCTCTTTCCCTATCCAGCAGCTCCTCGGTAGGTACGTAACAGTTGCCGAACGCCACAAAGTTCACGATGAAGAAAAGCGTTATAAGGAGTCCCAACGGACCAACTACATACAACAACTTGGTGGAGAGAATGGCGAACGGCATGGATATGGCTATGAGGGAAAGCATCGCGATGCTCGCGCGGGCATATCTTATAAAAGGCAGCATATCCGTGGCTGTCATCGTTTCAAGGAGTTTCTTCCGCTTGTTCATCTCTATTATTATCATGTATATGCAGTAGACAATATTGCCCAAAAAGAGAGCAAGCATCACGTAAAGCCATGCGCCAATGTTCAGGGAGCCGCTAAAGCTGTAGCCCACAGCGAAGGCGGCAAGCATGGCGGCGTATACGGCGGCGCAGATAAGGTTCATCTTACGGCGCTTGGTGTGGGTAGCCTCAATGTTGTAGATAGCCATCGAGAAAAGCGTGAAGCAAGGCAGGTAGACCAGCGCGTTTATGACGGCTCCCACATCTTCGCCCATGGCGCGGAAGCCGAAGTACATCTGCAGGAAGAAGTGTACCGCCATAAAAAGCAGGGCTGCGAATATCATCCAGCGCGACCACTCATACCGCCGGTTTATCCATCTCACGTGAAGACGCGTGACGGCAATGAAGAATGCGCTGATAAACATGAATATCAGACATGCAAACTGTAACAAATATAACATAACTCTTCTGGTATATATTAATCGTATCTTTCTCTGCGGATGCGCATCCGCTTATGTTAAGATACGCAAAGTTACGCAAAAAACGGAAAAGCATAAAGAATAAAGAAAAGAAGTTGAGAGTTTTTCTTGCGAAAGAGCCGCAACAATGCTGTTACAACGCCGTGGTAACGTTGTTACCGTTGCGCGGTAACGATGTTACAGCACTGCGGTAATGACGTTACACCACCGCGGTAATGGGCTGCAGCTCCACAAGGTTTGCATTTTTTACATAAATAATTCATCATTTTTCCCATTCGTGTTGTTTTATTTCATATATTTGCAAAATCTTTCATAGAAATAACAATCGTAAAGCAACGATGCGCAATCGTAAAGCAAACCGACAACTACTATTATCTATTATCAACCTAATAAACAAGACGTTATGAACAACATTCCATTAGTATTTTGGCTTATCCCGATAGCCAGCGTTGTAGCATTGGGAATGGCATGGTTCTTCTTCCGCTCGATGATGAACGAAGACGAAGGCACAGACAGAATGAAAGAGATAGCAGAGCACGTGCGCAAGGGCGCAATGGCTTACCTCAAGCAGCAGTACAAGGTTGTGACAATCGTGTTCGTGGTGCTCGCCATCGTGTTTGCGTTCATGGCTTATGTGCTTAAGGTGCAGAACCCGTGGGTGCCGTTCGCATTCCTCACCGGCGGTCTGTTCTCGGGTTTGGCAGGCTTCTTCGGCATGAAGACCGCAACCTACGCTTCGGCACGCACCGCAAACGGAGCACGCACGAGTCTGGACAAAGGTCTGAAGATAGCATTCCGCAGCGGCGCCGTCATGGGTCTCGTCGTTGTGGGACTCGGACTGCTCGACATCGCCATCTGGTTTGTTGTTCTTAACGCCGTTTACGACGGAGAGGCTACAGCCCTCGTCACCATCACCACCACTATGCTCACCTTCGGTATGGGTGCTTCTACACAGGCTCTCTTCGCCCGCGTCGGCGGAGGCATCTACACCAAGGCTGCCGACGTAGGAGCCGACCTCGTGGGCAAGGTGGAGGCTAACATACCCGAGGACGACCCGCGCAACCCCGCCACCATCGCCGACAACGTGGGCGACAACGTGGGCGACGTGGCTGGTATGGGCGCCGACCTCTACGAGAGCTACTGCGGATCTATCCTGTCGACGGCTGCGCTCGGCGCAACGGCGTTCGCCATGAACGCAGACATGCAGCTGCGCGCCGTGATAGCGCCAATGGTGATTGCGGCTATCGGCATCTTCCTCTCGCTCATCGGCATCTTCCTCGTGCGCACCAAGGAGGGCGCAACGATGAAGGAACTGCTCCACTCGCTCGGCCTGGGCACCAACGTGAGTGCGGCGCTCATAGCCGTTGCCACCTTTATTATATTATACCTGCTGGGCATTGAGAACTGGCTCGGACTCTCGTTCTCGGTGATTAGCGGACTCGTGGCAGGCGTTGTAATCGGTCAGGCTACCGAATACTACACCTCGCACAGCTACACTCCGACGCAGAAGATTGCGGAGGCTTCGCAGACCGGTCCCGCTACGGTTATTATAAAAGGTATAGGAACGGGCATGATATCGACAATGATACCCGTAGTGACCATCTCGGTAGCCATCATGCTCAGCTATCTCTGCGCCAACGGCTTCGACATGTCGCTCTCGGCTAAGTCGATAAGCACCGGTCTATACGGCATCGGCATCGCTGCCGTGGGCATGCTCTCGACACTCGGCATCACTCTCGCCACCGACGCCTACGGACCTATCGCCGACAACGCCGGCGGCAACGCAGAGATGAGCGGACTGGGCAAGGAAGTGCGCGAGCGCACCGACGCTCTCGACGCTCTCGGCAACACCACAGCGGCTACGGGCAAGGGCTTCGCCATCGGTTCGGCGGCGCTCACGGCGCTGGCTCTGCTGGCTTCGTACATAGAGGAGATAAAGATAGCGATGATACGCGCCGTGGACAACGGCAAGCAGTATCTCGACGCAGCGGGCAACGTGTTCGACCCGACCAACGCAAGCACAATAGACTTCATAGAGTTCTTCCAGGTGAACCTCATCAATCCGAAGGTGCTCGTCGGAGCATTCCTCGGAGCCATGGCAGCCTTCCTGTTCTGCGGCCTCACGATGGGCGCAGTAGGTCGCGCTGCGGAGTCGATGGTGCAGGAGGTGCGCCGTCAGTTCCGCGAGATTAAGGGTATACTCGAAGGCAAGGCAACGCCCGACTACGGTCGTTGCGTGGAGATAAGCACACGCAGCGCACAGCGCGAGATGATTGTGCCGTCGCTCCTCGCCATCGTCATACCTATCGTCGTAGGCTTGGTGCTCGGCGTAGCCGGTGTGCTCGGTCTGCTCACGGGTGGCTTGGCGGTAGGCTTCACGCTCGCCGTGTTCATGTCCAACTCGGGCGGCGCATGGGACAACGCGAAGAAGATGATTGAGGAAGGCCACTTCGAAGGCAAGGGCAGCGACAACCACAAGGCCACCATCGTAGGCGACACCGTGGGCGATCCGTTCAAGGACACCTCAGGACCGTCGCTCAACATCCTCATCAAGCTCATGTCTATGGTGAGCATCGTGATGGCTGGTCTTACCATCGCCTTCTTGTAACGTAAGGGATTATTGGGCTAAAAAAGAAAGCCCCAGCAAATAAAAACGTTTGCCGGGGCTTTCTTTTTAACTAATAATGGGCATGAAACAAAATATTAATGCTTTTTTATTAACTTTCTCATTTATTTAGTTTAATTTTGCAAAACGAAAGGAAATAACAACCATCTAACTAAATTTTTGTGTAATATGAAAAAGTTCCTCCTTACTTTTGCTATGCTGATAGTAGCTGTCAGCTCGGCATTGGCACAGGTTACGACCTCTGCGTTATCAGGAAAAGTTTCGCTTCAGAGCAACGGCGAGTCGCTTATCGGCGCTGTTGTGCAGGCTGTGCATGAGCCTTCGGGCACACGCTACGCCACAGCGACTAACATCGACGGACGCTATACCATCCAGGGTATGCGTGTCGGCGGTCCGTACAAGGTGACTGTTAGCTACATCGGCTACACCAAGAAGAACATTACGGGCATCACGCTGCAGCTCGGTGAGACCTACAACCTCAACGTGAACATGAGCGAAGACCAGAACGAGCTGGGCGAGGTAGTAGTAAGCGCAAAGGGTTCGAAGTTCGCAGGCGAGAAGACCGGTGCAACAACCAACATCTCGCAGACACAGATGCAGAACATTCCGACCATCAACCGCAGCATCTCTGACATCGCACGCCTCTCGCCGTACGCTAACGGCATGAGCTTCGCAGGCGGTGACGGACGTTCTACAAACTTCACACTCGACGGTGCGAACCTCAACAACAACT